>ERZ1066133.671-NODE-671-length-13497-cov-10.985642_pt1 | contig 13497 bp, 10 predicted proteins | sample MGYA00382780_ERZ1066133 | MGnify/ENA primary metagenome ERZ1066133 (study PRJEB33369, sample SAMEA5778363) | biofilm metagenome | biome: Industrial cooling water; feature: Water cooling tower basin; material: Biofilm | place: United Arab Emirates | collected...
CGCCCGGGCGCTCGGCCGCGCCCCGGGCCGCCGCCGACGGCTCCCGGGGGACCGGCGCCGGGCGTCCCGCCCGCGGTCAACCCCGGGCCCATCCCGGACGGCGCGCACGCTTGCGGCGGCCCCCTGCGTAGCTTCCAGGTCCGATCCGGACCCGTTTCGCCACCGCCCATGAGCGCCCATCCCTGGCTCGAGCACTACGACCCCGGCGTCCCCGCCGCTTTGCCCCCCGAGGCGCCCCCGGTGCCCGAACTGCTCGCCGCCAGCGCGGCCCGTTTTCCCGAGCGCCCCGCGCTGACCTTCCTGAATCGAACCCTGCGCTATCGCGAGCTCGAGGCCGAGGTGCGCCGAGCCGCCGCGGGCCTGCGGGCCCTGGGCGTCCAGGCCGGCGATCGGGTCGCGATCCAACTGCCCAACCTGCCCCAGGCGGTGATCGCCTTCCAGGCGGTCCTGTGGATCGGCGCGGTGGCCGTGATGACCAACCCGCTGTACACGCTGCGCGAGATCGAGCACCAGTGGCGCGACGCCGGCGTCCAGGTCGCGATCGTGGCCGATTTCCTGTGGGTCAAGACGCTGCGCCCCGCGCGCGCGAATCTGCCTGCCCGGCACTACGTGGTGGCGGGCATTCCGGAGTATCTGCGCTTCCCGCTGAATCTGCTGGCGCCGATCAAGCTGCGGCGCGAGCCGGAGCCCAAGCACGCGACCTTCGCCGACGAGCCGGGGGTCTCCCGATGGAAGGCCTGGCTCGCGGCGCAGCGTCCCCTCAGCGGCCCGAGCGCCGCGCGCAGCGCGGACCTGGCGGTCCTGCAGTACACCGGCGGCACCACCGGCGTCTCGAAGGCGGCCATGCTGAGCCACCACAACCTGGGCGCCAACGTGGCCCAGGTCACAGCCTGGTTCGCCTCAGCGGAACCCGGCCGCGAGGTGATGCTGACCGCCCTGCCCCTGTTCCACGTCTTCGGCCTGACCGTGTGCATGAACTACGGTCTGGCCATCGGCGCCCACCTGGTGCTGCTGCCCAACCCGCGCGACACGAAGGCGCTGGTCAAGGCCATCGCCAAGCACCGCGTGACCCTGTTCCCCGGCGTCCCGACCCTGTTCAACAGCCTCAACAACTATCCGGGCATCGAGCGCGTCGACGTGCGCAGCGTCAAGAGCTGCTTCTCCGGCTCGGCGCCGATCGCCAAGGACGTGCTGGAGCGCTTCGAGGCCCTGACCGGCGCGCGCATCATCGAGGGTTTCGGCATGAGCGAGACCTCGCCGGTGACCCACGTCAATCCCCTGGGCGGCCTGCGCAAGATCGGTTCCGTGGGCATTCCCGTGCCGGCCACGGAGGCGCGCGTGGTCTCGGTCGAGGACGGCCGCACGCCCGTGCCGATCGGCCGGGAGGGCGAATTGGTGATCCGCGGACCCCAGGTCATGCTGGGCTACTGGCAGCGGCCCGACGAGACCGCCAAGGTGCTGATCGATGGCTGGATGCACACCGGCGACCTGGCCACGATGGACGACCAGGGCTACTTCCGCATCGTCGGGCGCATGAAGGACATGATCAACTTCAACGGGATGAAGGTTTTCCCCGATGAGGTCGACGGAGTCCTGATGGCCCACCCCAAGGTGCTCGAGGCCGCGACCATCGGCGTGCCCGATCCCGAGCGCATCGAATCGGTGAAATCCTTCGTGGTGCTGCGCCCCGGGCAGCAGTCGAGCGCCGAGGAGCTGCGCGCCTTCTGCAAGACCCAGCTGGCCGGCTACAAGGTGCCCTACGAGGTCGAGTTTCTCTCCGAATTGCCCAAGAGTTCGGTGCTCAAGATCCTGCGCCGCGAGCTGCGCGAGCGCGAGCTCGCTCGCCGCCGCGACAAGGCGACCGGCTGAGCCGGCGCCCCGGCGGTTCCCGTGGCGCCGCCAGCGCTGCGCTCTCCGGCCCAGGGCCGGGCCCGCACGACCACAGGGGCCGCGCGGGCCCCGGCGCTCGCCTGCGCTGCGCTCGGCGGGGGCGCCCGGTGCGACCCCGAGCCGGCGGGCTCAGCCCCAGCTCTGGCCGGCGGGGGCGGCGGCGCCGCGCGGCGCCTCGGACGTGCCCGGCTCCATCGAGCCGGCGCGCGCCGGGTGGGCGCTGGTGCGGCGGTACTCCTCCAAGCCGAAGGCGTCCACCTGCACCACCTGGTCGCGGGCCTTCTCGGCCTCCGCCACGCGCTCGGCCTCGGCCCGGCTGATCAGCTGGGCCTCGACGGCGGCCTGCAGCTGGGCCGCCAGCGGCCCGCGCTGCAGCTTGCCGGCCTTGACCGCGCTGCGCAGCTTGCCCAGCACCTCGTCGGCCTGGTGGCAGAGCAGGAAGGCGCGCTCGAGCTCGGCCAGGTGTTGCGACAGGTCGCTGGGGATGTACAGGCCGGCGGTCAGGGCATCGCGCTGCGGGCCGGGGCGCTGCAGGGCGTTGGCCACGGCCGCGCCCTGGGCGTCGCTCGGACCGCGGCCGAGCGGGTTGAGGCGCGACCACAGGGCCACGGGGTGGCGCAGCACCCAGCCGAGCACCGGCACGGGCAGGTTGCGGTACAGGCCGTCGAAGCCGGCCTGCATGCGCTCGAAGGCATGCTCCATGGACCAGTGCAGGAAGGGCTCGTCCTCCTGCTTGGCGCCCTCGGCCTCGAAGCGGCGCAGCACCGCGTTGCCGAGGTACATCCAGATGAAGATGTCCGAGAAGCGGCCCGTGACCTTCTCGCGGCGCTTGAGATCGCCGCCCAGGCTGGCCATGGCGAGGTCCGCCAGGAAGGCGAACGAGGCCGAGGCCCAGGCCAGGCGCCGGTAGTAGGGCCCGGTCGGACCCTCGAGCGGGTAGGAGGCGAAGCGGCCGCGGGTCAGGCTGTGCACCACCGTGCGGCAGCCGTTTTCGACCACATGGCGCACGTGCGACCAGAAGGCCCGGTCGAAGGCCACGGCGTCGTCCGCTTCCATGGCCTTGACCTCCTGATAGGCGTAGGGATGGCAGCGGATCGCGCCCTGGCCGAAGATCATCAGCGTGCGCGTCAGGATGTTGGCGCCCTCGACCGTGATGCTGATCGGGGTGCCCTGGTAGGCGTTGGCCAGCAGGTTGCGCGGGCCGCGCGAGATGGCCGCGCCGCCCAGGATGTCCATGGCGTCGTTGAGCGACTGCCGCGCCGCCTCCGTGAAGGCGTACTTGGCCATGGCGGTCACCACCGCCGGTTTGGCACCGGAATCCAGCCCGCCGTTCGTGTAGCGCCGCGCGGCTTCGAGGATGTAGGCGTTGCCGGCGATGCGCGCCAGGGGCTCCTGGATGCCCTCGAAACGCCCGATCGCCAGGCCGAACTGCTTGCGCACCGCGGCGTAGGCCCCGGCCACCCGCGCGCTCATCAGGGCCGCGGCGGTGCTGGAAGCGGGCAGCGAGATGCCGCGGCCGGCCGCCAGGCATTCCATCAGCATGCGCCAGCCCTTGCCGGCGCCCTCCGGGCCGCCGATGATCGCGTCGATCGGCACGAGCACGTTCTCGCCCGAGGTCGGGCAGTTGTAGAACGGCACCCCCAGGGGATCGTGGCGCTTGCCGAGCACCACGCCGGGGGTGCGCGTGGGGATCAGGGCGCAGGTGATGCCCAGGTCGCGCCCGCGGCCCAACAGGTTGTCGGGGTCGCTGAGCTTGAAGGCCAGGCCCAGCACGGTCGAGACCGCCGCCAGGGTGATGTAGCGCTTGTTCCAGGACAGCCGCAGGTACAGGCCGCCGTCCTCGCCGCGCACGACCTCGCCCCGCGAGCTGAGGGCGCCGGCGTCGGATCCGGCGCCGGGCTCGGTCAAGGCGAAGCAGGGGATCTCCTCTCCGCGGGCGAGGCGCGGCAGGTAGTGGTCCTTTTGGGCCTGGGTGCCGTAGTGGATCAGCAGTTCGGCCGGCCCCAGGGAGTTCGGCACCATCACCGTGATCGCCAGGGGGCCGGAGCGCGAGGCCAGCTTTTTGACCACGGCGCTGTTGGCCGAAGGCGAGAAGCCGTGTCCGCCGTATTGCTTGGGGATGATCAGCCCGAAGAAGCGCTGCTCCTTGAGATAGCGCCACACCTCCGGCGGCAGATCGCGGTCCTGGAATACCTGCCAATCGTCGGTCAGGCGGCAGGCTTCGGCCACCGGGCCTTCGAGGAACGCGCGCTCCTCGGCGCTCAGGTCCGGGTAGGCCTCGGAGGACAAGCGCTCGAAATCCGGCTTGCCCGAGAACAGTTCGGCGTCGGCCCAGACCGTGCCCGCCTCCAGCGCTTCGCGCTCGGTCTGGCTGATCGCCGGCAGGAACTGGAGCAGTTTCATCAGCGCCATCACCGGTCGCGTGACCAGGGCGCGGCGCAGGGGCTCGAGCGAGAACACCACCGCGGCCAAGGCCGCGAGCAGCAGCAGCCACAGCGGCGCGGAGACGAGCACCAGCGTCAGCAGCGCGGCTGTCCACCAGGCCCACAGGGGCGCCGAGAAGAAGCCCAGGGCCAGGACGGCCAGGCCCAGGGCGCCCAGCGTCCAGAAGGGGTAATTCCAGAGCAGGGCCAATTCGCGCAGTTGCTGCAGCATGGGGGTGGGGGGCCGGCGCCGGGTGCATGATCGCAGCCCCGACCGCCTGGCCCATCGGATGGCCCGGGGATGGGACTAGAGCCGTCCCGGCCCCGGCCTGCGCCGCCAGCCGGGGGATGCGCCGCACCGAAGCGCCCCTGGGCGGTCGATTCGCCGCCGCCCCGGGCCGCCGCCGGACCCCGGTCGGACGGGGCGGCCGAGGTCTGGGCGGGCCCCGGGCCCGTGCGCGCCCCGCTCCCGGAGACCGACCCGGCGGCTCCGGGGGGGGGCAGCGGCCGGCCGCGGGGCGGCGGCTCGGTCCTCCGCCGGGCCCCCGGGGGGACTCCGGAGGCCGGGGCCGGGGCCGCGGGCACACCGCCGGGGGACGGGCCCGGCGCCGTGCCCGGAACAGCGCGGCGCGGCCCCGGAGGACCCCAGAGGCGGCCCGTGCCTGACCCCGGAAAGGGACCCGATCTGGCCCCGCTCCGGTGGGGGGGCGGTCGCGGGCCTTCCCGGCCGGCCGCTTTGCCGGCGCTGGGCGGGTCGCCCGGGGGGCGGGCTCAGGTGGCGGCGAAGCGCAGGGCGTCCGCCGGCCAGCTCGATCCCTCGGCCAGGGCCGCCAGGGCCGCCTCGGGATCGGCCACGCGGCGCCACATGGCCAGGTGCTCGCGGGCCATGAAGCGCTCCTCGACGCAGCGCACCAGCAGCGCCTCGAGCTGGGTGTAGAAGCCGCGTGTATCGACCAGCAGGATCGGGATCGGCAGCAGACCCAGCCGTTTGAGCGTCAGGGCTTCGAACAGTTCCTCGAGCGTCCCCGAGCCGCCCGGCAGCGCGATCACGGCATCGGCTCGTTCCAGCATGCGGTGCTTGCGCGTGCGCATGTCGTCGACCAGCTCGAGGCCCGAGAGCCCCCGGTGACCCCACTCGATCTCGTTCATGAAGTGCGGCAGCACCCCGTGCACCTGGCCGCCGGCGCCGAGGGCTCCATCCGCCAGGGCGCCCATCGAACCGCGCGCGCCGCCGCCGTAGACGATCTGGTGGCCGGCGGCCGCCAGGCGCACGCCCAGCTCGCGGGCCGCGGCGTGGTACTCGGGATCGCAGGAGTTGCTCGAAGCGCAGTAGACGCAGATCCGCATGGCCGGGAGGATAACGGCGCCCGGGCCGTCTGGCCCCGCGCCGCACCGTGCCCGCTGACACCCCGCCCCGCACCGCCGGACTGCGGCTCCTGATCACCGGGGGCGCAGGCTTCATCGGTTCCCACCTGGCCGAGGCCTGGCTCCGGGGCGGCGGGGCCGTGCGCGTCCTGGACGACCTGTCCCAGGGCTGCGTGTCGAACCTCGAGCCCGCGCAAAGCCTGCCCGGATTCGAGTTCCTGCGGGGCTCCGTGCTCGACCCGGGGGCGCTCGGGTTTGCCCTCGAGGGTGTCGATCTGGTGGCGCACCTGGCCGCTGTGGTGGGCGTCGAACGGGTGCTGGCCGAGCCGCAGCGCACGGTGGCGGTCGGGGCGGGCTCTGGCCGCCGTCTGGCGCAGGCCTGCCGCGCGCGGGGGTTGCCCCTGCTGTGCGTGTCCTCCTCCGAGGTGTATGGGCCCTGGGCCACACCGCCCGCGCTCGAGTCGCAGGCGGAGACGGGGCCGGCGCCGGATCTGCGCGCCTGGGGACCCCGCGGCCGCTACGCGCGCGCCAAGCGCGTGGCCGAACGGGCCGCCCTGGGACCCGGCGGACCGCCGCGCGCGGCGGTGGTGCGCCTGTTCAACGTCTCCGGCCCGCGCCAGGGGCCGGAGTCGGGCATGGTGCTCCCGCGCTTGGTGGCCGCAGCCCTGGACGGGCGTGGCCTCGAAGTTTTCGGCGACGGCGGACAGACGCGCAGCTTCTGCCACGTGGCCGACGCCGCCGAGGGGCTGCTGCGACTGGCCCGGGGGCTGTGCGGCGGCGCGGGTTGGCCCCACCGCCTCTACAACCTGGGTTCGGACCGGGAAGTCCCGCTGCTGTCCCTGGCCGAGCGCGTCAGGGACCTGCTGGCCCCCGGGGCCGAGATCCGCTGCTCGGGATCGCGCCCGGCCCCGGGGCGCAGCGGGCTCGATCCCCGCCGCCGCGCCCCGGGACTGGGGCGCCTGCAGGCCGACCTCGGTTGGCGGCCGACCCTGGATTTGGACGCGATCATCATCGACCTGGCGGCTTGGCTGCGCCGGCGCGCTTCGGTCGCCCACCCGGGGGCCGGGGCCTCCCGCGTCGCCCGCTGAACCCTTCGACGGGCCGCGATCGGCCGCGGCCCAGGGAAGCCGCCGCCCCCGGCCCGGGCCCGGGCCTCGGCCCGGGGGCCTGCGCCGGCGGCCGGAGCGAAGAAAAGGCCTCGGTTTGCCCGGGGCCCCCGGTCCCGTCCACAGCCGCCCGCTGGAATCCGGCTCCGGGGGGACTCAGGTTTCCCGGCGAACGGCCGATCCCATGGGGCGTGCCGACTCCCGAGCGCCTGCAGCCCGCCGATCGGGGCAATCCCATGGATCGCGATCAGTTCGGGCGCCTGGCGCTCGAACTGCGGCGGCTGCTGGTGTCGGACCTCTCGAGCCGCAAGGAGATCGCCGATGCGATCCGCAAGCTGCCGGGGTTTGCCGCCTACCTGTTCGACCGGGTGCGCGGCGAGGCGCTGCCCGCCGGTCTGTCGGAGGCGGCGGAGTTCGAGGACCTGGACCTGCCCCAGGGCTCGCCGGAGTGGATCCTGTGGCGTTTCGGGGCCCGGGTGGTCGAGGCCTGCCTGTTCGACTACCTGCGCGGCCGCCCGTGGGCCGTGGGCCGGCCGAGGACCTAGGCCGCGCCGGTCCGGGCAGCCCGCCAGCGCGGCGCAGGGACGCCCCGCCGCCCGGCCCGCGCGGGCCGTCCCCGGCCGGGGCTTGGTCACAGTTCGGTCACGAGGTGCAGGACCGCGCCGCCGCCGGTCGCCCGCCGGCACCGAATCGATTTCCTAGGAAGCCGGAAAGCTTCCGTGCCGGGTAGGTTTGTTGGCGGTGGAACCCGGCCGCCCCGGTGGCCGTCCGCCAGGTTCGCGCTCCCTGTGTGCAGGGCCCCCCAGCGCCGAATCCTGTCCTCCGACTCCTCGAGCACCCCACCGCCCATGCAGCGTCTCTCCCTCCTGACCGCGGGCGCCCTGGCCCTGATCGGGACCCAGCTGGCCCAAGATGTCCAGGCCCAAGCGATCGACACGGTTCGCATCGTCGGCGGCCTCGCGGCGCCCCTGTACGTGACCGGCGCCCCCGGCGAGTCCCGCCTGTTCGCCCTGGAGCAGAACACGGCCCGGATCCAGATCATCGACGGCGGCGCCGTCGCCGCCACGTTCCTCGACGTCGGCGCGCTGGCCAGCCAGAACGGCGAGCGCGGACTGCTCGGCCTCGCCTTCCACCCGGAGTACGCCACCAACGGCTACTTCTTCATCAACTACACGGACAACGCCGGCGCGACCGTCGTGGCGCGCTACAAGCGCCTCAACGCCAACCAGGCCGACCCGGCCTCCGCCACGGTGCTGCTGACCATCGCGCAGCCCTTCTCCAACCACAACGGCGGCTGCCTGCAGTTCGGGCCGGACGGCTACCTCTACATCGGCATGGGCGATGGCGGCAGCGCCAATGACCCGAGCTGCTTCGCGCAGAACAACAATTCGCTGCTCGGCAAGATGCTGCGCATCGACGTGAACACGATCGACACGACCGGAACCTACGGGATTCCCTCCACGAACCCCTTCGTGGGCGTGCCCGGTTTCCGTCCGGAGATCTTCATGACCGGTCTGCGCAACCCGTGGCGCTTCAGCTTCGACCGCAAGACCGGCGAGATGTGGATCGGCGACGTGGGCCAATTCAACTGGGAAGAGATCGACCTGCTGCCCAACGGGATCGGCGGTCAGAACCTCGGCTGGCGGATTTTCGAGGGCAACAACTGCAACGGCCAGGGATCCTGCCTGCCCTCGGTTCCGGGCTGCACCACGCCCGGCGGCTACACCTTCCCGGTGTTCGTCTACAGCCACGCCAACGGCAACTGCTCGGTGACCGGCGGCTACCGCTATCGCGGCTCCGCGATCCCGGCCATCGATGGCCTGTACTTCTTCGGCGACTTCTGCACCGGCCGCACCTGGACCATCCAATGGAACGGGACCACCGCGACCAACTTCACCAACCAGACGACCAACCTGGCTCCGGCGGGCTTCACCCTCAACAACATCACCTCCTACGGCCAGGACAACGAGGGCGAGCTCTACATCGTCGATCCGACCGGCGGTGAGATCTTCAAGATCGTGCCCACCGGACCGGCCGCCCCGGCGCCGTCCCTCTCGGCGATCTGGGAGAACCTCTCGATCTCCCAGGGCGGCACCCAGTACCTCGAGCTCAACGCCGGCGCCGCCCAGGCGGGCAACCTGTACTTCGTGCTCGGCAGCGCTTCGGGGACCGCTCCGGGCCTGACCGTCGACGGGCAGAACCTGCCGCTCAACTTCGACTCCTACTTCAGCCTGTCCCTGTCGGCCCCCAACGTGACCCCCTTCGCCAACACCCTCGGGGTGCTGAATCCCCAGGGCCGCGCCAGCGCCCGCGTGCGGGTGCCCGCGGGGGTCCTGGCCCCGACCACGGTCGGCCTGACCTTCCACCACGCCTACGCCTCGATCAACCTGGCCGGCACGGTGGTGTTCACCAGCAACGCGGTCCCCTTGACCCTGGTGCCCTGAGGCCGTCCTTCGGGAAGCCCCCCCGGGAAATCCCTGGGGCGGCGCTCCCCGCCCCGTCCAGAGCGGGATAATCTGAGCGCAGATCCTTGTGCCCCTCGGCGACGCCTCAGGTCGCCGGGGGGCACGGCCTTGTCTGGCCCCGTCGCACCCCGCCCGTACCGCCGTGAGCTTCAGGTTTCCCCAGCCCGTCCTGGCCGCCCTGTGGGGCCCGTTCCTCGCCGGCTGTTCCCTGCTGCTGGCCCCGGGCCGCGCCGAGGCGCAGGGGATCACCCTTCAAACGGTCGTCGGCGGCCTGGCTTCCCCGGTCGACGTGCAGTCGCCGCGCGGGGATTCGCGCTTGTTCGTGGCCGAGCAGAATTCCGGCCGCATCCGCGTGGTGGTCGGGAATTCGATCCTGCCGGTGCCCTTCCTCGACCTGGGCGGTCAGATCAGCAGCGGCGGGGAACGGGGTCTCCTGGGACTGTGTTTCGACCCGGGATACCACCAAAACAGGTACTTCTACGTTGCCCTGACCAATCCCGTGGGGGACCTGGAGGTGCGCCGCTACCGGACCACCGCTTGGGACCCCAATCTGGCGGAATCCTGGTCCGCCCGGCTGGTGATCAGCGTGCCCCAGCCGTTCCCCAACCACAACGGCGGCAGCCTGCGCTTCGGCCCCGATGGGCACCTCTACATCGGCACCGGGGATGGGGGCGGCGCCGATGACCCGGGCTGTGTGGCCCAGAACCTTGGATCGCTGCTCGGCAAGCTGCTGCGGCTCGACGTGCGCAGCTTGGACAGCAGCGGCAGCTACACGATCCCGCCGCAAAACCCCTTCGTGGGGCAGGCGGGGGCCCGCGGCGAGATCTTCGCCCTGGGGCTGCGCAATCCCTGGCGCTTCGGATTCGACGGCCAGTCCGGCGGCCTGCTGATCGCGGACGTGGGGGAAGCGGCCCGCGAGGAGCTCTCCTGGCAGCACCTGGGGCCGGGGGGCACCAACTTCGGCTGGCCCCAGATGGAGGGCACGCTGTGCAACGGCAACGCCTCCTGCCCGCCGGCGACGCCGGGCTGCTGGGCGCCCTCCCTGCGCCCGCCGCTGCACGAATACACGCACGATTTCTGGAGCGGCGGCTGCTCGGTCGTGGGCGGTGTGGTCTACCGCGGCTGCGCCCTCCCGGGCCTCTCGGGCACGGCTTGGTTCGCGGACTATTGCGGCGGCAAGGTCTGGAGCATCGCGACCAACGGCTGGGCCACCTGGGGCCTGGTCGAGCGCACGGGCGAGCTCGCTCCGGCGGCCGCGGGAGGGACCCTCAAGGTGATCACGGCCCTGTGCGAGGACGCCCGCGGAGAGATCTTGATCCTCGAGCAGACCGGCATGCTCTACCGCGTCGTGCCCAGCGGCCCAGCGGCCGCTTGCCAACCCCTGCGCGCCCGCTTCCAGCGCCTTTCGGTCAGCCAGGGCGGCCTGCAGCAGCTCGAGCTCCAGTTCGGCAGCGCCCAGGCCAACCGCGCCTACGCGGTGCTCGGCAGCGCGTCCGGGACCTGGCCCGGCTTCGGCCTGGATGGGGTTTCGGTGCCGCTCAACCCGGACGCTTATCTGCAGTGGATCCTGGGGGGCGCGGCGGGAAGCCTGATCTCCCCGGCGGTGGGTCTGCTCGGCGCGGCCGGGGAGGCGCTGATCGACCTCCGGTTGCCGCCCGGGGCGGCTTCCCAGGCCGTCGGCCAGACCCTGCACCACGCGGTGGTGGCCCTCGACCCGTTCTGGATGACGGTGCGGGCCAGCTCGAACGCCGTGCCCCTCGAACTGGCGCCCTGATCGCCGGTTAGGGCCCTCGGCGGGGGCTTCCAAGCCCGTATCCTTGCGGCTCCGCGCCGTGCCGGTAACCGCCGCCCGTTCCCGCTCCGGGAGGGGCGGCCCGAATCCCCCCGACTCCGGCGGCGCGCGCACGGATGATCGCCCCCCCCAATCGCATCGTTGTGCTGGGTTCGACCGGCCGGATCGGAACCGAGATCAAGCGCCGCCTGGGTGCGAGCGCGCCGGTTCTCGGCGTCTCCCGGGGCCAGCGCGCGGGCAGCCCGGAGGCGCGCGCCGACGTCCGCGACCCCGCCGCCCTGGCCAAGCTGCTGCGGCCCGGAGACCTGGTGATCGACGCCAGCGCCGCCTTCCGCACCGCCGGCGGCCGCACCCAGGCGGGTTTGCGCGTGGCCCTCGAGAGCGGCGCCCACTGGATCGACCTGTCCCAGGAGCGCGCGGGGGTGGTCGCCTCCAGCGCCTTCGACGCGGAGGCCAAGGCCAAGGGGCTGGCGCTGGTCAGCGGCGCGGGGCTCTTCCCGGGCCTCTCGGCGCCCTTCGTGCGCGAGGCTTGCCAGACGGTCAAGCGCGTCAACGAAGTGCTGATCGGCTGGGCGCCCGGGCAGGGCCTGGCCTTCGGTCCCGAGTCCGAGCTGGACCTGGCCTGCCAGGCGGGCGGGCAGGCGAAGCTGCTGCTCGGCGGCGAATGGAGCAGCCGGCGCCTGTTCGGCGATCGGCGTGCTTTCTTCCATCCCGAGCCCCTGGGCGAGCTGTTCAGCTACAACCTGGACGTGCCCGACCTCGAGCTGTTCACGGGCCCCGGCTTCAAGTCGGCTTCGGTGCGCGTCTCGATCGGAGCCCGGCCCTGGCGTCTGCGCATGGCGCTGCGCGCCCTGGAGCGCGCGGCCCCCGGTCTGGCGCCGCAGGCCGCGCTGTCCAAGCTGCGCCGCTGGTCGGGCAAGCCGGCGCCGCGCGGCGGGGGGCTGACCCTGCTCGTGCGCGGCATGGACATCGCCAACAACCCCCAGGAGCGCCGCCGCGCCTGGCTCTTCCCGGATGCGGGCGAGGGCCTGGTGGCCACGCCGGCCGTGTTGCTGGCGCGCCGCGCCCTGGCCGGCCAGCTCGAGCCCGGGGCCGGACCCTGCCTTTCGGCCCTCTCGGTCTCGGAACTGACCAGCGAGCTCGAGTCCCTCGGCTACCGCCAGCGCCTCGGATCCCTGGGCGGCTGGCAGAGTTGAGGGCCCGCGAACGCCGCCCCGCGGCGGCCATCTGCGCGCCCCTGTCCCCGGGCGTCCCGCGGGCCCGCCGGACGGCCCCCGGCCCGCGCCTTGGAATCCCATGCAGCCGATCAGTCCGAACCATCGTCCCACGCCAGACCCCGCCTCCGCGGAGCCCCGCTTGGAGTCCCTAGTCAGCCGCGTGGAAGCGCTCGAGCGGCAGGTGGCCGCTGCCCGTCAGCGCTCGCGCTGGCGCGCGTTGCTGGCCCTGGCCGGCGGGGTCCTGCTCGGCAGCCTGGCGCCCCTGTGGGCCGCGCGGCCCGGGCTCGCGGCTCCGCCGCGGGTCCAGGATCCAGCGCCCGCTGAACCCGCCAAGCCGGCCCCGGAACCCCAGGAGTTCGCCCTGCGCGACGCCTCGGGCCGCATGCGCCTGTGGATGGGCATCCTGCCGGGCGGATCGGTGGGCCTGGGGCTCTACGACGAAAAGGGCGTGGCGCGCAGCGAGCTGTTCCTCTCGAACCAGGGCTCCGCGCGGCTCCTGATCAGCGACAACCGCGGCGTGGGCCGGGCGCTGCTCGGCGTCGGCGACGATGGGCAGCCGCTGCTGCAGCTGGCCAACGAAGCGGGGCAGAGCCTGGCCGAAGCCGGCGTGATGGTCGATGGTTCGACGCGCCTGCGGCTGCGCGATCCGGGCAGCGGCAAACGCCTCGAGCTGCGCTTGCTGGCCGATGGCCGGCCGGGCCTCGAGATCTTCGGGGAGGACGGAAAAGCGCGCATTTCCCTGGGCCTCTCGGCCCTGGATGACCCGGGCCTCAAGCTGGTGGACAGCACCGGGCGCCGGGTGTTCGAACGCTGACAGGTTGAGCAAAAATCGACTCGGACTGCGCCCGAGCCGCCATACCGACCCGTCGGGTGCCTTTGGGCCGGCATCCGCCGGCCACACAGCCTGGGATCGTCGCTGCGCGTCGGTGTTTTCCCACGCGGTGACAGGTTGAGAATCGATCGGCTCGGACTGCACCCGGGCCGCGCCATCAACCCCTCGGATGCCTGCGGGCCGACTCCGGCGGCCACGGCAGCTGGGATCGAGCGCGGCCTCACCTGCGTGCTGCGCGCCGGCGACGCGGCCGATCCGCCGTCTTCCCCGGGGCTCGACTCCGGGGGCCGCAAGGGAGGCCTGGCCCCCTGGGCAGCGCCTGCGCTGCGGCACCCGGGCCGCCCGCGACGGCCCGGGGAGCGGCCCGGCCGCCGGCGCCCGCGGCGCCCCGGCAGCCTGCGATCCCC
>ERZ1066133.674-NODE-674-length-13414-cov-8.809267_pt1 | contig 13414 bp, 7 predicted proteins | sample MGYA00382780_ERZ1066133 | MGnify/ENA primary metagenome ERZ1066133 (study PRJEB33369, sample SAMEA5778363) | biofilm metagenome | biome: Industrial cooling water; feature: Water cooling tower basin; material: Biofilm | place: United Arab Emirates | collected...
GCAACAGCCTCTACACCGGGTCGCCCGCGGGACGCGCGTACAAGGTCAGCTACAACCGTCCTTTCACCACCAGGCAGTACGCCCCCGAAGACTGGATCTTCAACGCCGAGTACCCGATGATCCGCTGGCTCGAGGCCAACGGCTACGACGTCGCCTACGCCAGCGGCGTGGACGCCCACGCCGACGGATCCGCACTGCTCGGCCATCGCGTGCTGCTCTCGGTCGGTCACGACGAGTACTGGTCGGGCCCGCAGCGGGCGCACGTCGAAGCCGCGCGCGACGCCGGCGTCAACCTCGCGTTCTTCGCCGGCAACGACGTGTTCTGGAAAACCCGATTCGAGCCCGGCATCGACGCCGAGGCCGCCCCGCATCGCACGCTGGTCTGCTACAAGGAAACACACGCCGGGTCGAAGATCGATCCCTCGCCCGAGTGGACCGGCACGTGGCGCGATCCCCGCTTCAGCCCGCCCTCCGACGCCGGACGCCCCGAGAACGCCCTCACCGGAACCATCTTCACGGTCAACTGCTGCACCTATCCGATGACGGTCGGCGCCGAGTTCGGGGCGCTGCGGTTCTGGCGCCACACCACCGTCGCGTCGCTCGCACCCGCAACCTCTGCCACCCTTCCCGGGGGCGTGCTCGGATACGAATGGAACGAGGCGCCCGGCGACGCCAGCGCGCCGCCCGGCTTGGTCCGCCTGTCCTCGACCACCGTCGGCGTGCCGCAGCGGATCCTGGACTACGGCTCCAACTACGGGCCGGGAGTCGCCACGCACAACCTCACGCTCTACCGCGCCCCGAGCGGCGCCCTGGTGTTCAGCGCCGGCACCGTGCAATGGTCCTGGGGCCTCGACTCCACACACGACCGCGGGAACGATCCGCCCGACCTGCGCATGCAGCAGGCGACCGTGAACCTCCTCGCCGATATGGGGGTGCACGCGGGCACCCTCGCGGGCGACCTGATCCCCGCGACCGAGAGCACCGACACCGCGCCGCCGACGATCGTCGTCACCTTTCCCGCCGACGGCGCCACCATCCCCGTTGGTGCGACCACCGTCATCACCGGAACCGCCACCGACGCCGATGGAGTGGTCGGCGCCGTCGAAGTGTCGGTCGATGACGGCCTGACCTGGAGGCCGGCCGAGGGCCGCGCGTCCTGGTCGTTCGCGTTCGCTCCGATGGCCGCCGGAACCGCCCGGATCCGTGCCCGGGCCGCCGACGACAGCGCCAACCTCTCACCACCGACCGATCCCATCGCGGTCAGCGTCGAAGGCGAGCCGTGCCTGACGACGCTCTACGACGCCTCGGTCGTTCCCGCGAACGCCAACGCCAACGACGGCACGCCGATCGAGGTGGGCGTGAAGTTCCGCAGCTCGGTGGCCGGTGTCGTCAAGGGTGTCCGCTTCTACAAGGGATCGCAGAACACCGGCGCCCACGTCGGTCGCTTGTACTCACGCGCCGGCGTCCTGCTGGCGTCCAAGGCCTTCTCGAATCCGACGCCCTCGGGTTGGCAGCAGGTGCTCTTCGATGTGCCAGTCGCGATCGAGGCCGACACAACCTACGTCGTGTCCTACTTCTCCCCCGCCGGCTGGTACGCCTTCCAGGGCAACGCCTTCGCGTCGCCCATCGTCCGCCCTCCCCTCCGCGGGCTCGCCAACAACGAGGACGGACCCAACGGCGTGTACAAGTACGGCGGGGGATTCCCGACCGACAGCTACCAAGCCTCGTCCTACTTCGTGGACATCGTGTTCGACGCCGACTGCTCCGGCCCCGAACCGGGCGGCTCGTTCTCCCTGTTCGATCTCACCCCAGAGGTCGGTCCCGATCCGCTGACCGACAACGCCAGTGTCGAACTGGGGGTCAAGTTCCAGTCCGCGCAGGACGGTTTCATCACCGCTCTGCGCTTCTACAAGCACCCGCTCAACACCGGCCCGCACGTCGGCAGTCTGTGGACCACCGACGGCACGCTGCTCGCCCGCGAGACCTTCGCGGCGGGCGCCGCCTCGGGTTGGCAGGAGGTCACGCTCTCCAGCCCGGTGCCGGTCGGCGCCGGAACGCTGCTCGTCGCGTCCTATTTCACGCCCTCGGGTCACTACGCCTTCTCGCCCGGTTTCTTCGCGACAACCCACTCCAGCCCGCCCCTCGCGGCCCCCGCGTCCGGTCTGGTCGGCGGCAACGGTGTCTTCCGCTATGGGTCCGCGCCGGGGTTCCCCAGCAGCACCTTCAACGCCTCGAACTACTGGGTGGATGTCCGTTTCGAGACGCAGACCGGTCCGGACACGACGCCGCCTCGGGTCGTCGCCAGGAACCCGCTGGCCGGCGCATCGGGCGTCCCAGTTGCAACGGTGATCAGCGCCGACTTCAACGAGGCCCTGGATCCCGCGACGGTTTCCGCGGCGACCTTCGAACTCCGCGATGATCAGGACGCGCTGATCCCCGGCGTCGTCAGCTACGCCGCGCCGGCCCGCCGCGTCGTTTTCACGCCGACGGGTTCGCTGTCCTATCTCGGAACCTATACCGGCCGCGTCCGTGGCGGCTCGGGCGGGGTCACCGACGCCGCGGGCAATCCGTTGGCCGCCGACGACGTGTGGTCGTTCACCACGGCGCCGGCGCCGCCCGACGAGGGACCGGGCGGACCGATCCTGGTGCTGGCGAGCGGCTCCAACCCGTTCAGCCGCTACTACGCGGAGATTCTCCGCGCCGAGGGGCTCAACACGTTCCTTGTTCGGGATATCGCGACGGTCACCGCCGCTGCGCTCGCCGATCACGCCGTCGCGATCCTCGGAGACTTCGCGACCACCCCGGCGCAGGAGTCGATGCTGGTGGACTGGGTCACGCAGCAGGGCGGGACGCTCATCATCATGCGGCCCCGGGGCCCGCTGCTGAGCGTCGCGGGGCTTGCCGCGGCCGGCACGGTACACGCCAACGGCTACCTCGCGTTTGATCGCTCGCAGACGCCGGCCCGCGGCCTGACCGGCGAGACCATCCAGTATCACTCGAGCGCCGATCGCTGGAGCGTCGTCGATGCGCTGAGCCTGGCGTCGCTCTACCTCGACGCCGATACGCCCGCCGGAGCGCCCGCCGTGACGCTGCGCCATGTCGGCGCCGGCGCGGTCGTCTCCTTCGCGTTCGACCTCGCCCGCTCGGTGGTCTACACCCGCCAGGGCAATCCCGACTGGGCCGGGCAGGAACGCGACGGGATCTCCCCGCTGCGCTCCAGCGATCTCTTCTACGGTGCGGCCGCCGGCGACCCCCAGACCGATTGGGTCAATCTCGGCAAGGTCGCCATCCCGCAGGCCGACGAGCAGCAGCGATTGCTCGCCAACATCATCATCGAAGCGACGCGCGACCGGCTTCCCGTGCCGCGCCTGTGGTACCTGCCACGCGATCTCAACGCGGCCGTCGTGATGACCGGCGACGATCACGCGAACAACGGCACCGTGCCGCGTTTCCAGCAGCAGATTGCCCTGAGCGAGCCGGGATGCTCGGTCGATGACTGGGAGTGCATCCGCTCGACCTCGTACATCTATCTCAACACGCCGATCGCCGACGCCGCCGCGGCCGCGTTCGATCAACTGGGGTTCGAGATCGCTCTGCACCCGTTGCCCGGGTGCAACGTGTGGACCCCAGCCTCCGTCACCGCGGATCTGAGCAACGAGTTGACGCAGTTCCGCGCCCTGTTCCCGAGCCTGCCGTCTCCGACCACCAACAGGAACCATTGCATCGCCTGGGCCGACTGGGCGACGATGCCGAAGGTCTCGCTGGCGAACGGCATCCGACTCGACACGAATTACTACTACTGGCCGCCCGCGTGGGTGCAGGACCGCCCGGGCGTCTTCACCGGCTCGGCGATCCCGATGCGCTTCGCGGATCTCGACGGCACGATGATCGACGTGTACCAGGTCACCACGCAGATGACCGACGAATCCGCGCAGAGCTACCCGCTGCACGCCGACGCCCTGCTCGACGGAGCGTTGGGCCCCGACCAGTTCATCGGTTTCTTCTGCGCAAACATGCACACCGACAGCCCCTTCTCCGCCGGGTCCGACGCCATCATCGCATCGGCCCGGTCACGGGGCGTTCCGGTCGTCACCGCCCGGCAGGTTCTCGCCTGGATCGACGGTCGTGGCGGCACGGTCTTCGAGGACCTCGAGCGCAGCGGGCGCACCGTGTCGTTCGTGCTCGCTCCCGCCGCCGGGGCCCGCAACCTCCGCGTCATGCTCCCGTTGTACGCCATCGGCGGCACGCTCCGCGGCGTCACGCGGGACGCCGAGCCCGTGGCGTTCACCCGGCGCATCTTCAAGGGACAGCGCTACGCGGTCTTCTCCGGCCTGCCCGGCGCCTTCACGGCGACCTACGACGATCGGCCCGAGTGCGGTGCGGATTTCAACCAGGACGGCTTCGTCGATGACGCCGACTTTGTTCTGTTCGCCGACGCGTACAACCTGTTCACCACGCCCGCCGCCGATAGCTTCTGCGATCTCAACCTGGACACGGTGGTGGACGATGCGGACTTCGTGCTCTTCGCGGGAGCGTACAACGAACTGTTCTGTCCGTAGCGGGCCGGTGCCCGCGCACGCTTGAAGGGCGCCGGGCGGATGCGGTAGGATGCGGCCCGGAGGCACGCGTGCCAAGGCTCTGTCTGAACATGATCGTGAAGAACGAGAGCGCCATCATCGAGCGGTGTCTCGCGTCGATGGCTCCGTACATTGACGCCTACTGCATCTGCGACACCGGCTCGACCGACGACACGCCCGAGCGGATCGAGCGGTTCTTCCGCGAGCGGGGCGTCCCCGGCCTGGTTCCGCGGACCACATTCCGGACCTTCGAGCAGGCCCGCAACGAGGCGCTCAACGCCGCCTTGAACTCCGCGCTGGACTTTGACTACCTGATCTTCGCCGACGCGGACTTCGAGCTCGTCGCGGAAGATCCCGGCTTCAAGCGCGGCATCCACGCCGCGGCCCATTCGATGCTCATCAAGCACCACAGCGGCTCGCTCGAGTATCCGCTGCTGCGGGTCGCGCGGCGGGACACGCCGCTGCGGTTTGTGGGCGTGACCCATGAGTACCCCGACGTCGGTCAGACGCCCCGTCCGCTGCTGTCCGGGGCGTACTTCCGCGACAACGCCACCGGATCGAGTCGCGTGGAAAAGTACGAGCGGGACATCCGGCTGCTGGCCGAAGCGCTCGCCGCCAACCCCGGGGACGCACGCTCGGCGTTCTACCTTGGCAATTCCTACTTCGACATCGGACGCTACGAGGAAGCGATCGCCGCGTACGCGAAACGGATCGCCCTGGGCGGCTGGGCCGAGGAGATCTTCTACGCCATGTACCGGACCGGCCAGTGCTATCAGGGGCTGGGGCGCGAGGGCGAGATGTTCCGGCAGCTTCTCGCGACCTTCGATGCCTTCCCGCACCGGGCCGAGCCGCTGCACGTGCTGGCGCTGCACGAGCAGCGGGCCGGGCGGCATCGCGCCGCCTATCTCTTTGCGCGACAGGGGAGCGAGATCCCCAAGCCCGTCGAGGGTCTGTTCGTGCAGGCCGACGTGTACACATGGCGGCTGCGCGACATCATGGGCGTGTCGCTCTACTACATGGGGCGGTCGGAAGACTCCCGGCGCTGCAGCGAGGCGGCGCTGGCCGTCGCCCCCGAGAGCGAGCACGAGCGGATCCGCAAGAACATCCGCTGGGCCATGGGAGTCGAGAAGCCCTGAGCGTCGGTGCGGTCAGACCTTGGCGGCGACCATCTCGAACACCGGCGGCAGCAGCACGAACGCCGTCTCGTCGTTGCTGATCGAAGCCAGGTCCTTGAGCGCGGCGTCGCACTCCTCGCGCGACAGATGGCCCATCTCGACAAGCTTCGGCAGGTACGAGTTGAAGAACGTCCACGGCCAGTGCCACATGCTGGTGTTGGGGCGCCCGATCCGCTGCTGCACGTCGAGGTGCTCGATCTCGAATCCATGGTGCTTGACGACGCGGGGAAGCTCGCCCATCACGTCCGGATTGCCGCCCCGGGCCCGCCACGAGCGCGCCACCGCCGCGATGGCCCTGGTGAACGCTTCCCGCTTGGGGGCGAGCGTCATGCCCTGCTCGTAGTTGAAGTAGTCCTGCACGACGATTTTGCCGCCGGGGCGGAGGACGCGGCGGAGGCCCTTGACAACCTCTCCGGGGCTGCTGACGAAGCAGAAGACCCAGCGCACATAGACGAGGTCGAAGTAGTCGTCGGTGGCCGGGGAGGGGAGGCAGTGGTCCAGGTGCTGGGCGTCGCCGAGCACGCGGTCGATGTTGGAGAGCTTGCGGGCCTCGGCCTCCTGGCCGAGCTGCTTGAGGAAGCCGGCGGACTCATCGACGCCCACGACCCGCCCGGTGGGGCCGACGATCTGGGCAAGGTCGAGCGTGGCGTGCCCGGGGCCGCAGCCCAGGTCGAGCACGCGCATGCCGGGCTGGACGCCGGCGCGGAGCCACAGCGAGAACGCGGCGTTGCTCCACAGCCGGTGCTGGAGCCCGAGGCGGAAGGACTCGTCGGAACCGGTGCCCAGGACGTACGGCTGCTCGGACTTGGCGGACGCGGCGGACGCGTTGCTCGGGGGGCTCATGCGGGATCGTAGGTGCCGGACGGGTTTTGCCGTCGGCTACGATCGGTCGATAGGTCTCGGTACGAGCGTTTGCTGCGGCTCGGGTGCCACGGCTTGGCGGCGTTCAGCCCGGCCGTGCGTCAGCCTCGATGACCAGAACGTTCGCACGGCCTGACCGCCGAGCCGGTCAAGCCGTGGCACCCGGAATGGATCCCCGCTCGGACACGGACGTCCATGGCCCTCGTGCCGCCTTTTCTCCCTTCCCGGTTCCCGCTCATGTCGCGGCGTTCGTACGCGCTCGAGCTGGCGACGACGTTCTGCTTCGCGACCGCGCTGGCGGTGGTGGAGGGAGGCGTTCTGGGGAACATCGCCAAGCGGCGCTACGAGGACGAGGTGTCGCCGCTGACCCTGAACTTCATCGTCGCGGTGATCGCCGCGGCGCCCGATCTGGCCAACATCTTCTCGTTCATCTGGTCGAGCCTAAGCCACGGGCGGGCGAAGGTTCCGATCGTGAATCTGCTGCAGCTCGCGGTGGTGCTGCTGATCGCCCTGATGGCGTTCACGCCCGAGTCGCTCACGGGGCTGGTGGCGCTCACGGTGCTGGCGATGCTGGCCCGGACGTGCTGGTCGGGGATCATCACGCTGCGGCCGACGATCTGGCGGAGCAACTACCCGCGGGCGATGCGGGCGACGGTGGTCGGGAATCTCTACACGGTGCAGGTGCTGGTGGTGGCGCTGGTGGGCATCGTGGTCGGGATGATCATGAACGTCCGGCCCGACGCGCTCCCGATGATCGTGATCGCGGTCGCCGGCGTGGGGCTGGGCGCGTTCGTGGCGACGCGGAAGCTGCGGGTGCGGCACGAGGCGTCGATGCTCCGCGGGGAGCGCGACGCGGCGGCCGTGATGAAGCCGTGGCAGGGTCCGGCGATCGTGCTGCAGGTGCTCCGGCGTGACAAGATGTGGGCGAAGTTCATGCTCTGGATGTTCGTGCTGGGCCTGGGCAACATGCTGATGGGCCCGGTGCTGACGATCGTCCTGAAGGATCAGTTCGATCTGGGGTACCTCGAGAGCATTCTCATCACAAGCTCGATCACGGCGCTGGTGATGCCGGTTTCGATCCCGCTCTGGGCGAGGTACCTCGACCGCTCGCATGTCGTGAAGTTCCGGGCGCGGCAGACGTGGGTGTTTGTGGTGTCGGCGGGCACGGCGTGCGTCGGCGTGCTGACCCACCGGGTCGAGTGGATGTACGTGACGGCGGTCCTGCAAGGGATCGCCTACGGCGGGGGATCGCTGGCGTGGAACCTGGGCCACGTGGACTTCGCGCCGCCGTCGCAGACCAGCCAGTACATGGCGAGCCATGTCACGCTCAACGGAATCCGCGGCCTGCTCGCGCCCTTCATCGCCGTCGGGCTCTACAACCTCGTGGTTGCCAGCGGGTGGGACGCGTTGGGCATGGACCTTCCGTCGCAGGCGGCGGCGGTGGTGTTCGCGCTGAGTGCGGTGATGAGCGCGGTCGGGGCCTCGGGCTTCGCGATGCTTCTGCGCGAGATGCAGGCGGGCGGGCGGATCGGGCCGCGGGCCCGGTGAAGGGCCCTACGAGAGAACCCCCCGTCGCCCGGAATGGAGCGGCGAGGGGTTGCATGAACATCACCCATCCCTGATCGAGTTGTCGCTCCGGGCACCTCGCCCGGAGCTCGCCCCGTCGCGAACGGGGGCGGCGTGGCCCGTCACTTGATCGCGATCTTGCGGGCCAGTGCCGCGGGAGCCTTGGGCAGAGTCACCGTTAACACGCCGTCCTTCAGGTCTGCAGTGACCTTGTCCTCGAGCACACCCTCTGGCAGCGAGATGCTGCGGGTGACGCTCTCGATGCGGCGTTCACGCCGGTGATACTTCGGCCCGTCGGCGCTCTCCTCCTCCTTCTCCGTCTTCGTCTCGCCCTTGATCGTGAGCACGCCGCTCTCGATCTCCAACGCGATGTCTTCCTTCCTGAAGCCCGGCAGATCCGCCGTCACGATGAACGCGGTCTCGGTCTCGGCGACATCCAGCGGCAGGAGATTGATCGACGGCGCCGCCACGCCAAGGGGCGTGGAGAAGAACGGATCGCTGAAGAGGTCATTGAACAGCCTGCCCATGGTCGGGAAGCTGTTGGTCAGGGTGCTCTCAACCGGACGACGACGCAGCATGATGTTCATGGCATTCTCCTTTCCATAGAAGAAGACGCGGCGGACGGAGGAAGCCGGAAACCGGGTCACCGAGCCGCTCGCCACGCTCCGTCCGCCGCTTTCCAACCGGCGTCGGCTCGGCAAAGGAGAATGTGCAACGTGTGTGCCACCGCTCGATCCCGCCGTCCGAACGCCGGCGGATCGCCAAGGTCGGGGTGACCGCAATACATGGTGCGAACGCCCTGCGAATACCCTTCCGATTATTCGGGACCTTGTCAGAGTGGCAGGCAGGCGACTGTCAAAGTGCGCGTCCGCTGTTGAGTGCCGCCTCGCGGGCGGTCGCGGCGGATTCGCCACGCGTCTCTAGAATGTTCGCATGACCACCCGCCAACCCATCGACCTCCGCTCCGACACCGTCACCAAGCCCACCCCCGAGATGCGGCGAGTGATGGCCAGTGCCGAGGTCGGCGACGAGGTGCTCGGTGATGACCCCACCGTCCAGAAGCTCGAAGCCAAGTTCGCCGAGAAGCTCGGCAAGCCCGCGGCGTGCTTCGTGCCCACCGGGACCATGGCCAACCAGACGGCCATCCGTGCCCACACCGAGCCGGGCGATGAGGTCATCTGCTCCGAGGGCGCACACATCATCCACTACGAGACCGGTGCGCCCGCCGCACTCGCGGGTGTCATGATCCGCACTATCCGCGGCGAGCGCGGCACGTTCGACGTGGACGACATCACCCCGCTGGTCCGTCCCGACGCGTATCACTTCCCGCACAGCAAGCTGCTCATGCTGGAGAACACCCACAACCGCGGCGGCGGCACGGTCTGGCCGCTCGATCAGATCCAGCGCGTCTGCGCCGAGGGTCGCCGTCACAATCTCAAGATCCACCTCGACGGGGCGCGGCTGTGGAACGCCCACGTCGCCACCGGCGTCCGCATGAGCGAGTACGCCAAGCCCTTCGACACCATCTCGTGCTGCTTCTCCAAAGGGCTGGGAGCGCCCGTCGGCAGCGCCGTTGCCGGCGACGAAACGGCCATCGCGCGCGTGCGTCGCTTCAAGAAGATGTTCGGCGGCATGGTCCGCCAGGTCGGCATCCTCGCCGCGGCGGCGATCTACGCCATGGACAACCACATCGAGCGCATGGCCGAGGACCACGCCAACGCCCGCCGGCTCGCCGAGCACATCGGCAACATCAGCGGCCTGTCCCTCGCCCTCGCACCGGTCGAGACCAACATCCTGTACTTTGACCTGGGCAACAGTGTCAACATGAACGCCGCTCAGCTCTCCGAGCGGCTCAAGGCCCGGAACGTCCACATGCTGCCCACGGGTGTCCGCCGCATCCGGTGCGTGACGCATCTGGACGTGAACGCGGCGATGATCGACGAGGCCGCCCGCGTGATCGAGGAAGTTGTCTCCGGTCGCGTCGCCGTCGGCGTCTGAGCCGGCGTCCTCGGGTACAGTGTTCCGATGCCCCAGCCCCCGGCCGGCCGAAGAGAATGTGACCGCGCGACGTTTCTGCGTGCGCTGCTGGTCATGATCGCGTTGCTCACCGCGGTCTCGACGCCCCGTGCCGCCGGGCCGTTCCACCATGCAACCCGGCTCTTCGATGACGCCGCCGCGTTGGATCCGCTTCCGGCGACCATGCCATTTGTTCAGGGGCCGATCGTCGAGCACCTCGGCCAGATTGTTGCCGTCCCGGATATCAACCCGTTCGTCGAGGCGCTGCTGTCGTGGAACGTCGACGTGCCGCCCGGGGCGGGCGTGCGCTTCGAGGTCCGCGTCGGGCTGCGTGATATCAACAATGACGGTTCGCCCGCGCTGTCGTACACCTGGTCCGACTGGCTCTTTCTCGGAGACTGGGGCGATCTTCCGCCGCGGCTTCCGATCCGCACCGCGTTCGAGTTTCCGTCGTCGGAGCGTGAGAAGCCCCGGGCTCGCGGGCGTATCGAGATTGATGCGCTCGTGAGCGATGCGCCGCTCGATGCGATTCAGTGGCGTGCCGTGGCGGTGCGCGGGCTTCCGGTGACCCCCGCGCATGATCCCGGTGCCATCAGCCGGCCGGTCGTCGTCCGGCGCGTCGCCCTGTGCACCACCGCCTCGCTCGCGAAGACGCCGCTGCACCTGCCGATGTCGGGGCGCACGCCTCCGGGGCGTATCTCGTCGGTCGAGTCGTTGTCGCGGGCGATGAACGGCTACGCCATCGATGTTCCGTTCAAGAGCCAACGCACGCCGGACCCGCTGCTCAGCGGTCGCCTGTGCTCTCCGACGAGCGTGGCGATGGTCCTCGAATCACACGGCGTGGCCCGCCCGGTCTTCGACGTCTCCGGACGCGCGTACGACCGGCGTTACGACATCTTCGGCAACTGGCCCCGGAACATCCAGGCCGCGTACGCACTGGGCGTGTCCGGATATCTCACCCGTTTTTCGCAGTGGAGCGACGTCTACAACACGCTCGATGCGGGCACGCCGCTGATCGTGAGTATTCAGGTCAAGAAGGGCGAACTGCGCGGCGCACCCTATCGCGAGACCGGGGGGCACCTGATTGTCGTCCGTGGGTATGACGCCGCGGGCGACTTGCTTGTCAATGATCCCGCCAGCGGCGAGGAGGCCAAGGGACGTCTCGTGTACAAGCGCGAGGACCTGCAAAAGGTGTGGTTCGAGCGCACACTGGGCACAACCTATGTGCTCACGAAGTGAAGGCACCGAGCCCCCACACGGGGGCGGGGCCTTTCAGGCCCCGCCGAAAGAGCCATTCATAACCAGTGGGGCCGCCCTCCGGCCGGGCCTTGAGGCGTGTCGGAGGACGCGTCAGAAGCTTCCATGACCGAACAGGAAAGACCGGCCGGAGGCCGGTCCCACTGCGGTGGTGGAGCGTTCTGCGCGCGGGGTCTGGAAGGCCCCGCCCCCGTGCCGGCGGATCGCATCTTGTTTGGTATGCTGCTCGGATGCTCGCCCGCGTCCAATCCTCGCTGCTCCAAGGCATCGACGCCCTGCCCTGCGAGGTCGAGATCGATCACGACAACACCAAGATGGACGAGAAGATCATCACGATCGTCGGCCTGCCCGACGCCGCGGTGAAGGAGTCCATCGAGCGCGTCAAGAGCGCCCTCATCAACAGCGGCTATTTCTTCCCGCTGGGGCGCGTCCTCGTCAATCTCGCGCCCGCCGACGTCCGCAAGGAGGGCCCGGTCTACGACCTGCCGATCGCGGTGGGGGCGCTGCTGGTGCAAGGCATCGCCGCGGCTCCAAAGGGTCCGAAGAAGGCCGGGCCGTCTGGTGTTGTGGTGACCGAGGCGCCCGGTATCGACCCGCGGCGTTTCCTTTTCGCCGGAGAGCTCGCGCTCGATGGTCGTTTGCGTCCGATCAAGGGTGCGATCGCGCTGGCAGCGCTCGCCAAGCATCGCGGCTATCAGGGCGTGGTGATCCCGCACGACAACGCCGCCGAGGCCGCGGTGGTGCAGGGCCTTGACGTGCTGGGCGTGCGCACGCTCGCGGAAGTCGTCGGTCTGCTGACCGGGCATCTCGAGCCCGCGCCTTTCCCGGCGCCCGACGTCGCGCAGTTGCTTCAGGCCGCCGCCGCGCCGATCGACTTCGCCGAGATCAAGGGCCAGGAGAGTGTGAAGCGTGCGATCGTGGTCGCCGCCGCGGGCGGGCACAACATCGTCATGCTCGGCCCCGCGGGCACGGGCAAGACCATGATGGCCAAGGCCCTTCCCGGCGTGCTGCCGCCGCTGACGCCGGAAGAAGCCATCCAGATCACCCGCATCTACTCCGCGGCGGGCCAGCTCGAGCCCGGTCAGGGCCTCGTGTCACGACGCCCGGTGCGCACGCCGCACCACACCGCCAGCGCCGCCGCCATCGTCGGCGGCGGGATGATCCCGCGCCCGGGCGAGATCTCCCTCGCCCACCACGGCGTGCTCTTCCTCGACGAACTGCCCGAGTTCCCCCGCGACGTGCTCGAGACGCTGCGTCAGCCGCTGGAAGACCACGTCGTCACCATCGCCCGCTCGCACAGCGCGGTGCGTTTTCCGGCGAACTTCATGCTCGTCGCCGCCATGAACCCGACCCCCAAGGGCGATGTCGCTCCGGGTGAAGTCGGCAAGCGCGAGATGGAGCGGTATCTCGCCAAGCTCAGCGGCCCGCTGCTGGACCGCATCGACATCCACATCGAGGCGCCCGCCGTGCCCTTCAAGGAGCTCTCCCGCCGGGCCAAGGAGGCGCCCGGCACGAGCTCCGCCCAGATGCGTGAGCAGGTCGCCGCGGCACGTTCGCTGCAGATCAAGCGTCAGGGCGCGACCACGCCCAACGCCCGCCTCAGCGGCAAGCAGCTCGACACCCTCTGTCCGATCGATGAATCAGCCACCGCGATGCTCGGTCAGGCCATGGGCAGTCTGGGTCTGTCCGCCCGGGCCTATGACAAGATCCGCCGCGTCAGCCGCACGATCGCCGATCTCGCCGGCGCCGAGGTCGTGACGTCGGAGCACGTCAGCGAGGCTGTGCAGTACCGGCTGCTGGACCGGAAAGTCTGAGGAATGTCGGAGGTGGGATGTCGGATTTCGGATGTGAGAGGCCGGTGGAGTATTCCACGAGCGCGGACTTGGCTTGACAATCCCGCCCGACATCCGACATCCGACATCCGACATCCGACATCCGACATCCGACATCCGACATCCGACA
>ERZ1066133.677-NODE-677-length-13319-cov-9.786490_pt1 | contig 13319 bp, 9 predicted proteins | sample MGYA00382780_ERZ1066133 | MGnify/ENA primary metagenome ERZ1066133 (study PRJEB33369, sample SAMEA5778363) | biofilm metagenome | biome: Industrial cooling water; feature: Water cooling tower basin; material: Biofilm | place: United Arab Emirates | collected...
CCACCGACGCTCTGCTCCAAGCCAATGAACGAAGTTCACGGCGTTGGGTGGCACCAATGTTCGTGCCCGCGGCGCGGGGGTCCTGAAGGTTGAGTCTCAGACGGCGGTCGCCTGTTCGACGTGGCTGCAGCGTTGCTTGGCTTCATGCACGAGCGCGTCGCACTTCGCCAGGACATCGCTCTTGCGGGCCGGGGGCAGGTCGCTGGCGTTGATACGGACGTTCCATGCGGCACTGCGGGCGGTGGCCTCGGCGAGCACGGCGGCGATGCCCAGATCGCTGCGGAGGAACTTGTTGGTGATGGGCGCGAGGCGTTCGAAGTCCTTGAGGAGTTCGATCGACAGGAGCAGCACCGCCGAGGGCACCTCGACGGCCCGTTCTACCGCCGCCGCCATTTCGCGCGTCCGGCGCGGGTCTTCCGACGGCAGCTTCTGCAGCTCGTTCAGCACCGCGTACGCCGCGGCGTCCTGCTGCGCCAGGTCGAGGAGGTGCGTCCGCGCGTTCTCCAGTTTCACGATCGCGGCCTGCAGTTCGCTTTGCTGTTCGAGGAGGTTCTTCTTCCCGATCGAGTAGTTCACCACCATTTGGGCTAGGGCCGCGGCGAGCGCGCCGACGGCCGATGCCACCGCCCCGCCGCCCGGCGCGGGCGTCTTGGCGCCGACGGCGCCCAGAAACTCCGAGAGCCGCATGTCGCTGAACGAGGTCATGGGTGGAGCGTATCACCGCTGTGGTACGACGCTTGTTCCTTGCCGCTGGACGCGGAAGGTCGAACCGCGGAGACACAGAGGCGCCGAGAGAAACGATTGGTTCGAAGAACAGAGGCGGGAACGGTTCCATCGAGGGCCGCGGCGCCGTGGGCGGACGGGCACGCCTTCGGCGTGCCTGCGGTTGGAGGCGTTCGTCCGCGGGTCGCGCTCGGCGACGACGCACGGACCTTGAAGTTCAGACCTTTGGGCCGTCGGGCGTGGTGTGCATCGTCGGACCGATCGGACCAAGGCGGCCCGGGCGTGATCGTGTGCGGCGTCGAGCGGCCTCGCGGTCGCCGCGGGGTGTTCGCTTTGGCGGTTCCGCTCTGTGCCTCGGTGTCTGTGTGGTGCAAGCGGCGCTCGGCCGCCATCAACGCGGTCAATGCCGCCGCACCGTCACGTACATCCAGAACGTGTACGCCGCGAGGAGGAGCACGCCGCCCCAGAGCAGCAGGAGGCCGGACCATCCCTGGGCGTGGGTGAGCTGCTGTCCGCCGGCGATCGTGATGACGCAGAGCAGCGCCGGGAAGAACGACCAGAGGTACACCGTCAGCGGCAGGCTCTTGCTGAAGCGCAGCGCGGTCACCGCGCCCGTGAGGAGCATGACCAGGCAGCTCACCGAGAGCGCGACGCGGTCGTTCTGCTTGCCGAGGATCTCGCGATCGAGGTCGGCCAGCTCCCGGCGCAGCTCGCTGGTGATGACGCGGATGGTGCTGGAGTCCTGCATGGTGTCGCCCTCGACCAACAGCTCGAGGGAGGTCATCTTGAGCAGTCGATCGGCCTGTGACTGGGGCGCTCGGAGCGAGCCGATGGTGAGGCGTTCGCGCTTGGTGGTCTCGCCGCGGTCCGAGCCCAGAGCCGCGCTGCCGGCGTCGCGGAGTTCGAGGCGCAGCAGCATGCCGCCGGCGGCGGTGGGGTCTTCGGAGAAATCGGGCGCCAGGATCACGCTGCGGCCGGAGTGGCGCACGCCGGCGCCGGCGTCGCTGCCGCGGAGCACGTCGACGGTCGCGAACTCGCCCCGCGGGACCACGGTCCACGCGCGTCCCGGGCCGTTCTGCAGCGAGCGTCCGCTGACGACGACCTGGCGTCCTGCGCTGTCGAGCAGCGTGAACGAGCCGGCGACGGAAAGGCTGCGCTCGAACTCCTCGACGGCCCGCTCGCGGGCGATCTCGGTGGCGAGCTGTCGTCGGCGCTGGTCGATCCAGTTCATCCGCTCGGGCCGCGTGTGCAGGGCGCGGAGCTCATCGGAGCGCAGGAACTTGGGATCGTCCGCCAGCGTCGCGGGCACGGTGAGCGACACCGGCAGTGTCCGCCCGGTCACCAGCCCGGTCTTCGCGTCCTTGCTGACAAAGTCCTCGAACCGCATGGCCAGGCGCGTGGTCGGCCCGGTGTCGCCCTGGCTGGGCTGCGGGAAGAGCCAGATCGTGGCGCGGCTGGCGGTGCCTTCGCTGACGACATTGCCATTGGGATCGCGCTCGAGCACCGCGGGACGGGCGAGCACCACCGCCGAGCTGGCGCCGCTGGCGGGATCGACCTCGATGCGCTGGGCGCGATCGGCGTAGACAAGGTACTTCTTGAGATCGACGCTCTGCCCGCGGTTGATGTTGGTGGCGAGCAGCTTGGCGATGTCCTCGGTGATCATCAGCCGCATGGTCTGCAGGAACCGCGGGATGACCTGATCCGACAGTGCCGTCATACCCACAAACAGCACCAGCCCAAGCGCCGCCGCGGGCAGCAAGAGCGACCGGTGCGACACGCCGCCCGACGCCGCGGCCACAAACTCGTTGTCCGTGCTCAGCCGGTAGTACACCAGCGAACTGGCGAAGCATCCCGCGAAGGGCAGGGCGTACGCCAGCATGGGCGGGATCGCGAGCAGGGTGTACTTGATAGCGTCGAGCGGGCCGAGCCGCCCGTCGGCCAGCGGCTTGATGGTCGCCGCGAACGCGATCACGCTCACCAACACCGCGGCGGTGACCACCACCGTCCGGGCGAGTTCCCAGAAGATCGAGGTCCAGAGGAGGATGGGTTGGGGGCGGGCCATGGAAAAGGGGTGAGGTCGTAGGACTGAGGTCTGAGGGGGGCAATCAGCCGTTGGAGAGTTTGGCGAGCAGGGCGTCGCGGACGTTCTTCGCGTCGAGCGTGCCGCCGCTGAGTTTCACCACGGCGCCGACGAGGCGGCCGACGGCCTGGACCTTGCCGGCCTTTACGTCCGCCGCGGCCTGGGCGTTCTCGGCGATCGCCTGATCGACCCACTTGGCGAGGGCGGCATCGTCGCGAACCAGGAGCAGGCCGCGGTCTTTGGCGGTCGACTCGGCGCGAGCGAGGGAAGAATTTACCACGGAGATCACGGAGGACACAGAGGAAGACATTGGGGTCGCGCTGCTTTGAACACTCTGCTTTGCTTCGTCTCCGTGCTCTCCGTGTTCTCCGTGGTGAATGCCTTCTGCCTTCTCACACAGCGCCCCGAACAACTCATCCACGCCCTGGTTGCTCAGCTTGCCGTCTTCGCGGAGCTTGCCCACGGCGGCGACCGAGGCGGGCGTGATGCCCAGCTCGCTGATGAGCCGCTGCTGTTCGTTGGCCCGCTTCGCGCCGGACTGTAGAAGGATGTTGGCCGCGAGCTTCCCGGCGCGGGCATGGCCGAGTCCCATCGCTTCCATCGCGGCGATGACGCCCTCGTAGAAGAAGCACACATCGCGCTCCTCCACCAGTGCCGCGGCCTCCTTCTTGCCCAGGCCGAACTCGTCCATGTAGCGTCGATACCGAGGCAGCGGCAACTCTGGAATCGTCGCCGCGATCTGCGACTTCCACGCCTCGTCCACCACGACCGGCACAAGGTCCGGATCGGGGAAATAGCGGTAATCGTGGGCGTCTTCCTTCTCGCGCTGCAGGAACGTCTCGCCCTTGCCGCCACGGGCCGCGTCGTTCCAGCCACGCGTCTGTTTCATGCCGCGGCCCATCTCGCGCTTGTCGGCCAGCCATCGCAGCGGCTGCTGCTCCAGCTCGAACTCGATCGCGCCCTTCACCGCCTTGAAGCTGTTGAGGTTCTTCACCTCGACCACCGGGGTCTTGATCAGGCGGCCATCCTTCAGCGTGATGTGCGTGTTGATGTTGGGCTCAAACCGCATGTGCCCCTTCTGCATCACACCCTCGGAGACACCGAGGAATCGACACACGTTCCGCAGCACGCGGCAGAAGGCCACACACTGATCCGCGCTCGTGAAGTCCGGCTGGGTCACGATCTCCAAGAGCGGCGTGCCCGCGCGGTTGTAGTCCGCGATCGAGAAATCAATGGCTCCGCCGCCGGGTGCTTCGTGCAGCAGCTTGCCCGCGTCTTCTTCAAGGTGAGCCCGGATGATGCCGATCCGCGCCGGCTCGGCATCAAGGTCGAGCTGTCCCTGGGCATCGAGGGCGGGCACGTCGATGCTGCCGTCGAAGCAGAGCGGCAGGTCGTACTGGCTGATCTGATAGGCCTTGGGCAGATCGGGATAGAAGTAGCCCTTGCGGTCCCACTTGGTGAGCGGCGCGATCTGGCACTGCAGCGCGAGCCCGACCTTGATGGCCATCTCGACCGCCGCCTTGTTCATGACGGGCAACGCGCCGGGCAGAGCGAGCACGGTCGGATCAATGAGCGTGTTCGGCAGCACGGCGGCGCGATGGGTCGCGTGTGAGGCGTGATCGCCATCGTGCCCGTGCGACTCGTGGGCGGCGTCCGCGTGCGGATCGAAATCCGGATGAGCGGGATTCGGCGCCCGCGTGAACATCTTGGTCCGCGTCGCCAGTTCGACGTGCACCTCCATGCCGACGATGAGCTTCACCGATGCGATGTCCGACGCCGAGAGCGACATGGCTCATCGTAGTTCTGAGCGTGGGTCTCAGTAGGACCGGCCTCCGGCTGGTCGACACCAGTAGGACAGGCTTCCAGCCCGTCTTCACCAGTGGGACCGGCTTCCAGCCGGTCCATCCTGTCCGCTACGTCGTTCGTGCACGATCGCGACACCCCTTCCCCGTCCGTCGCGATCGATGTATCGAATCTCACCTTCGAGCACCAACGCCTGCAGCGACTTGCGGACCGCGACGCGTGTTGCCGCGTTCAGCCGCGCCAGCGCCGATTCCGATTCAACCTCGCCATGCGTGTCGTGCCGAAGCGTCTCGAGGATGCTGCAGCGCAGATCGCCGCGGCGGACGATCCGTCCGCGCAACGACGGATTCTGCTCCAGCAGCCATGCCGCGGGCCGAATCGCGTCCTTCTTGAGATCCGCCGCGGGAGCCCAGACGCCCCATCGCTTCGACGCCGCCGACGCGGTCTGCTCCGCCAATGTCCGAAGTGACGCGTGATCCTGCGAAGCCGCGAACAAAGGCCGCGGCGGACGGGCCGGGCGACAGACGTCTATCGCCAGCCGCAGGTCCGGCTGCGCGCCGTGTGTGATCGCTTCCTCAAGGATCAGCCCGAGCGCCGGCTGGAACGCGGGTTCGAGTTCGTCGATCACAAGGCGGCGGAGCCGGTTTTTCGCGATAAAGCCGCTGTATTCGGCGAGCCAGGTGATCGTCAGCCCGAACAGCCGCGCGTGCGCCGACACCTCCCGCGCGGTGTGCAGCAGCACCCGCTCGAGATCGATCTCGTGCTGCGCGGGCGCGACCGCCAGCAGCACGCCGAGCTGCGCCCACTGGGCTTCAAGAGTTGGCCGCGAAGCGCTCACCATCCGACATCCTCCAGCACGCCGACCACCGCCCGCTCCGGATCGAACGAACGACCATCCAGGTGCTCACTCTCCAGGCGATCCAGATGCTCCCGCACCCAGGCCAACTCTTCCCGCGTCGGCCGGATGTGCCGCAGATCTTCCAGGTCCTGCGGCCGCCTCGTGGCTCCGAGCACCTTGGTGGCGATGAGGTCCCGTCTGCACACCCGCCACACCGCCAACGGTCCAAACTGCCCGACACGTTCCATGCGTGAGCGCCAGCCCAGCGGCAGAGTCCACGCGAACGCCTCACAGTCGCGGTTCAGCCGGGTCGCGGGCAGTTGGAGTTGATCCGCCACGACCCGTGCCGCGTCCGCCAGTGCGGCCCACTGCGCCCCATCGCTGAGCAGCAGCACGTCACAGTCCGCGGTGGTCCGTTCCGGACGCAGCAGCCGCGCCAAGAGACCGGCCGTCCCGCCGAGCACTACAACCTCCCAGTGGCGCTCCGACGCCGATGCCGCCAACACCTCGCCGGTGCGCTGCAACGCGCGGATCGCCACACTGGTATCGATCGCAGGCATGTATAGTTTTAGTATACATACAAAAGTCGATCGATTGGGTGTTGATTGTTGATTTTGTTCGTATTTTACTTGGAATCCATCGCCACCGCGACTCGCACCACCCGCTGCACCGCCTCGCCGGCCCGGGGTCGTGACAGGCCCAGCGCCGCCGCCACCTCGCGGACGGTCTGCGGCCGCGGGCCGAAGCGCAGTTCCCACACCCGGCGGTCGGGCTCGGTGAGCCGGGCAATGAGGCTGGTCGATGTGGCCGGGTCGAGCCAGGTTGGCGATGCGAGCACCGCCACCCGCCACGGGCATGCGGCGTCGATCCAGTTCGGTGCCGCCACCGCCAGGCTCCGCGTCGCCCGCCGGGTCGCTGCCACTCGTTCGCGTCCGGCAAACCACTCCGCGAGCGACTTGCCCAGAGCCAGTGACACCGGAGCCGCGAGCCGCCCGCCGATCTCGCGTCGCAGCGCCTCGGGCGGCACGAACCCCTCGATCGCATCGCCCGCCGCCGCGACGCCGCGCACGATTGCCGCCCCCAGATCCGAAGGCTCGAGCCGCTCCGGCTCGCCGGCGACCGCCGCGATCGACTCGAGCACCAGCGCACTCTGGGCCGCGATGAGCTCCAGCCGCGCTCGAAGCGCCCAGCGCAGCGCACACTCGGCCTCATCCATCGCGTCGGCGTTTGGTGGCACAGACGTCCCGTCGGTGCCCGATGACGCCCCGGTCCGACGCGACGCCTGACCCACCCGCCGCGCCGCCAGCGCGACGGCGGCGTGATGCGTCCGCACCCACGCCGCTTCGGTGGCACGATCCATCGCGTTCCGCGGCTTCATCGCTTCCAGCAACTGCTCGAGGGTCGAAGCCCGCAGCAGCCGCAGGGTGTGGTCGGAAAACACATCCGCTTTCGCCCCATGATCCATCTCCGCGATCGATCGCGGCGTCGCAAGCTGCGATGGCGTGCGCTCCGACAGTGCCAACACCCGCAATCGCTCCGCCCGCGCCACGAGCAGCGCGTGGATCACCGCCCCGCGCGTGCGTCCCGCGGCCTTCGCGATCGCGCCCACGCCCTCGCCCGCATCCCAGCGCATCAGAACATCCGCGGCACGCCGGCGCGCGGGAGTTCCGGGCGTCTTTCCCTGCACCGCCCGACGCACCGTGCTCGGCGATCGTCCAACCTTCCTAGCGAGATGTGCCGCCACCTTCGCGGTGCTGGCGCCCGTCCGCGCCCGCAGCTTCGCGGCACGCTCCGTCAGCGTGCTTCTGGTCGCCTCATCCGTCCGCGAGAACGCCGCGGCCTTCTTGAGCCGCGCCGCGTGCCGCCGCTCGAACGCGAGGACCGAGGCCTCCGGAAACACCAGTGTGCTGCGCCCTCGCGTGTCGCGCACCCGCAGCGCCACCAACCCGGACTTGCGGTAACGCTCGACGGTCTTGCGATCGACCTTCCAGCGGCCGCACACCGCGGCTTGCGTCAGGAGCGTGCCGAAAGACTGCACGTCGGTTGCTTCGACCGCGGACTGGGCGCTCAATCGCTCGATGAGCCGCGGCAGTTCGGTCCGCAGTGCGGCACCCGGCGTCGGTTCCAGTTCGGCCTCCACCGCGCCGCGATAGCCGGTGAGACGAAAGACGATCCAGCTCCGCGGGTACGCCGCCGCGTCGTCGATGAGATCGATGGTCTCGGCCGCCCGCTGGATATCCCGCAGCACCGCCGCCTTGGGCGCAAACCGCAGCTCGTCCGCGAGCGAGGCGAGCACCGGGAGTTTCAGCTTGGGCCAGGCGGGCATGCGAGTGCTTTCTCAGGGGTTTCAATCTGCACGAGCCGGGGACCATCAAGGCGTTTCACCACAGAGATCACGGAGAACACGGAGAGAACCAATTCAATTGTCTTCTCTGTGTTCTCCGTGATCTCTGTGGTGAATTGCATCCCACCCGTTCACACATCCACAAACCGCGCCGCCGACGACGTGATCAGATCCGCGCTCACGCACTCGGCGAAGAACCGGCGCACCGCTTCGCGCTCGCGTTCACCGACGCGGTAGCGCAGCAACTCGCCCAGGTACTTCCGCGCCAAGTCCGGCGGCCAGCGGAACTCGCTCGCCTTTTCCAGGATGATCCGATCCATCCGCGTCAGGTTGTGTCGGAGCTGGCGGTCCAGGAGCGCCGTGGCCACGCTCAGCCGCTCGCGCTGTGCCGCGTGCTCCACATCCGCGCTGCGGCACATCCAGATCGCGTACACAAACGGCAGGCCCGTCAGCTTCTTCCACTCTTCACCCAGGTCCAACTGATACGGATATCGCACCGCCGGGGGTGAGTCGGTCACCACCTTGTCGCCGATCATCAGGAGTGTCTCGGGCCATTCACGTTGTTCCGGAGAGTCTCCGCCGCGGGCCACGCGCTCGCGTGCATCGAACGGCACGACCTTCACGCTCCGCCCATACGCCCGCTTGAGAATCACCTGCGCCAGCGCGACCGACGTGTGGCTGTCGGTGTCCGCCGCGAGCGTCGTCGCTTGATCCAGAGGCACTGCGGAAAAGACCCGCACCGTCAGCGTCGGCCCGTCGCAGCCGATCATGCCGCAGGAGAGCATCGACAGCGAGCCCGTTCCGTCGCTCGTGCTTCGCGCCGCGTCGATCACGCTCACAAGCGCCAGGTCCACCTCGCCGCCGCGCAGCATCCCCGCCAGGCGCGACGGCACCACCGGCGTCAACGCCAGTTGCGGCAGCTTCTCCAGCCCGTCCACCAGCGGCGTGGTGTTCAGGAACCGCACAATGCCCACGCGAATCGGGTCCATCAGGTCGTATCTCCCGCGGGAGTATTCGCTCACATCGTGAAACGCGTTTCGTCCGAACGCCGGACTTCCCAACGAAGCCGGACGCCCCCCAAAAAGCGAGCCGGGGCGTCCCCGCCCCGTGCGGTGGGGTGTTCCAGCACCAACAGGATCGTGGGTGGTGAGGCGTTCGAAGTGTTCGGACAAACGTCTGCAACGGCGCCGGGGCGAGGACGCCCCGGCTCGCGGGTGTGGACCATCTCCGACCGCAGACGCTTTCCACTGCACCGGAACATCGCGATCGCCCCTGATTTCCCAAACCAAACCCAATCACCACCAAAGCGTCGCTGCGTGTTCAGCCGATCATCTCTCCATGGCCGCGGCCCCACTCATCCTCATCGGCGCCGGCGGGCATGCCCTCGTCGTCGCCGAGGCGTGCCGCGCCCTCAACCGTCCCGTGCTGGGCGTGCTCGACGATCGCGCCGACGCGCCGGCGATCACGCGCCTCGGGCTGCCCCGGCTCGGTAATCTTCGTGACGCACCGGCATCGAGCGCGTGGATCGTCTGCGTCGGCGACCTGCGCACCCGCGCTGAGCTGCTCGCCGCCCGCCCGTCGCCCTCAACCGCCGAACCGGTCGTCCACCCAAGCGCCGTCATCGCTCCCAGCGCCACGCTCGGCATCGGCGTCTTTGTCGGTCCTCGCGCCGTGGTGCACAGCTTCGCCAAGGTTGAAGCTCACGCCATCATCAACACCGGCGCGATCATCGAGCACGACTGCGTGATCGGCCGCAACACCCACGTCGCGCCCGGTTCGGTGGTCGCGGGCTCCACGTCCATCGGGGCCGACTGCCTGCTCGGCGTCGGCTGCCGCGTGCTGCCCCGTCTCCGCGTCGGCGACAACTGCACGATCGGCGCCGGCTCGGTCGTGCTCCGCGATGCGGCACCCGGCGCCCGCCTGGTCGGCGTGCCGGCGCGAGCGATCGATCTGCGCTGACCATTCCGCCCTCGCCATTCCGCGCTCGCCATGCCGCGCTGGACATTTCGCCTGCACGCCCCGCGCTACAGCACCGGACCGGTGCACAGGAGCACCTCGTACGCCTGCACGAACAGCGTGAAGTCCACATCATCGACGAAGCCGTCGCGATTGATATCCGACGGGCAGCCCACGGGCATGGCGGGGTCGAGGCAGTCGAGCAGGTCGTACGCGGGGGCGAAGACGGGGAAATCGCCGTCGTTGATGACGTTGTCGCAGTTCAGGTCCGCGGGGCAGATCGTGACGGTCGCCTTCACCGTGGTCGTGGTCCCGCACTCGCCGGTGATCACAACGTCGTACTGGCCCTCGTCGGCGTACCCGAAGCCGGCGACGATCATGTTCGGCGTCGTGCTTCCGGCGATCAACGAGCCGGTGCCGGTGCTGCCGTCGATCAGCGGCGTGCCGTTGCGCCGCCACTGGTAGGTCAGCGTGCCGGCGCCGATGGCGGCGACCCGCAGCGGCACGGTCCCCTGCAGGCACGTCGTGCGGGTTTCCGGCACCTGGATCGGCACCGGCTCGCAAGGCACGGCCACGTAGCCGCGGCTGTTCCCGCTGGTGTCGCCGGGCGCGAATCCCTTGCCCACGATCAGGCCGATGTCGCTGATCGCGTTGGCCGTCAGCAGCCGCCAACCCGCGGGGTGGGCGTCCTGCGGCGGGCTGGTGAGCGTTGTCAGTGCATACGCCGCGGGCTGGGCGCCGACCCACACCACCGCTTCGCTCGACGCACCCTGACCGCTGCGACCAACCACCGTGCCCGCGGCATTGACCGACAGCGCCGCCGACCCCTCGACATAACCGCCCCCGATCGATTGCAGCTTGACGGGCGTTCCGCCGACCCAGGCAACCGGGTGGACGCGGTTGGAGTCGCTGGCGTCCTGCGCGATGCCGCAGACGATGCCGCTGTTGCCGATCGCGTTGGCGATGCCCATCTCAAGTCCGGAGGTGAACGTCGGCAGCGCGGTCTGGCTGCGGAGCACGGTGTCCACCAGGACCGGACGCTGGAGCAGCACGGGCTCTTCGAGGGTTCCGGTGTTGACGTTGGTCCATCCGACCAGGAACGCCGCGTCGTTGATCGACAGCGCCCGCGTGTCGCCGCAGAACGCGGACGAGCTGACGTACGGCGTCGCGAGCGCGCCGCCGGCGCCCCAGCCGCAGCCGAACAAGGTTGATTCCGAGAAGGAGCAATCGAACGTGGCGCTTCCCACGATCGTTCCGGCGTTGTTGATCGCCCGCGCCTCGGCGCCGCCGGCGGGACCGAAGCGCACCCGCCCGGCGATCGGGGTCCGAGCCTGATTGGGATTGATCAGCAGCGCCGCGTTCTGTCCGCCGCCGGCGTCGGCCGTCGCGGCGATGAAGAGATCGTTGTTGATCGCCCAGGCGCCGTGCGCCTCGCCGGGACCGAGGGTCCCGAGATCAATGATCGTGTTGCTCGGCAGGTCGTAGAGGAATCCGGAATACGACTGCGCATCCTCGATGAAGCAGCGCCCGACGATCTGGCCGCGGGCGTTCACGCCCAGCGCTTCGGCGAACTCCCCGGCAGACAGCAGCGGAATGGCCACGATCTTGAAGCCCGGCACCTGCCCCAGAGCCGACGAGGCCACCGCGGCCGCTCCCGCGGCACACGCCAACCACGAAACTGGCCCCCGACGTCCTCGCACACAGACCTCATTCACCACGATCCTCGGCACACAGGCCCGAGAACCTCACCAAGCCGCCAATACCACGTTCGACGCACGCAACGGTGCTGATGCTACGAAGATGCAACCAGACCGTACCGTCGGCCACCCCCAACATCCCATTCCAGCGACTTTCGCGGCCCAAAGACCCGAGAAATCAGCCGCCAGCCCCACCCTCGGCCCCACCCCAGCCCCACTTCCGGCGTCTCGACCACGCCCCACCCTGCCCGACGCGGCCGCGTCGGCAGCCTCACCGGGCCGCCGGTCTCCGCACCACCTGGACCCCCACGCCCGGCTCGCGCTCGAGATCGGACAGGGCCACGTCCAGCCCCAGCGACGCCAGCGCGTCGGGGATCGTCGCCGGCCCGTCGGCGGCACCCTTCGCGTTGACCACGATCACCCGGCCCGGGCGCAGCCACGCCACGACATCCTCGCGCGGCAGATCCTCGAACACGATCGCGTCGAGCGTCGCGGCACCGAGCTCCCGCGTGATCGCCGCCAGCGAACGTGGGCTCAGCCCGCCCGTCCCCACCAGCGCCGTCGCGCGCACGCCGCGGATGAGCACACAGCGTTCACGCGCCGCGCCGGTGTCGAGCCGCACGATCTCCGTCGCGACCCCGGGCGCCAGACGCTCGGACAACCGCAGTTCCAACCCCAGCCACACCAGGAGGGCGACGGCGCCGACCAGCATCGTCCCGCGTCGAAGCCGCGGCCTGCGCAGCCAGACCACGATCCACGCCGTCGCCACCACGCCCCACACAGGCGACACCCACGCCAGCCGGATGCTCGCCCCCGGCATCGCATCGGCGCCGACCACCAGCCAGCCCGCCGCGCCCGCCAGCTTCGCCGCCAGCGCGCCCACGCCCGCGGCCAGACTCGGGACCACCATCCCCAGCAGCACCGCGCCGTACCCGATCCACAGCAGCACCGAGACCAGCGGCGTCACCACAATCCCCGTCACCAGCGCCAACGGATTCACCACGCCCATCTGCACGATCAGCCACGGCGCCGACACCAGCCAGCACACCAGGGATGCCGCCAGCATCGAACGCCACCAGCGCTGCGCCCCCCGCGTTGCCGAGCGCGTCAGCGCCGCCCGCCCCAGCCGGGGCGGAAACAGGCGCGACTCCAGTCGCCCGCTCAGCCCCAGAAGCGCCGCCGTCAGCCCGAAGCTCAGCTGAAATCCGAGCGACCACAGTTCACTCGGACGCACAACCAGCACAACCACCGCCGTCCACAACAGCAGCGTCAGCCGGTCGTACCGCCGCCCGATGCAGTTGCCCGCCAGCAGCACCAGCACGATCACCGCGGCCCGCAGCGTGGGCGAACTCGGCGGCACGATCACGAGAAACAGCCCCACACACCCCGCGACGATCAGCGGCTCCCAGCGTCCCAGATCGCCGCACAGCCGCACCGCGAAGAGCACCGCCCCCGCGAACACCGCGAGGTGAAACCCGCTGATGGTCAGAATGTGGGCGAGGCCGACGCGGTAGAACGCCCGCACCTCGTCCAGCGGCGCCTGCGGATCCTCACCCAGCAGGAGCCCGCGCACGAGCTGGCCCGTCGCCTCGTCGCTGCTGCGGAGCGAGGCGTGGATCACGCCGTGGGCCCGCGACCGGATCGCGCCGAAGGCAGAACGGACACCGCGTTCGGCCCGCTCCCACCACGCCGCGGGTGATTCATCGGGCCGCACCGCGAGCATGGACGGGGCGAAGAAGCTCCCTTCAATCCCGCGGTCGCGGGCCCAGCGTTGCAGGTCGAACGCACCCGGATTCCGCGGCCCCTCCACCGCACGAAACGTTCCTCTTGCGAGCACACGCGCCCCGGCGGACCATCCCGTCGCCGCATCCCCCGGCG
>ERZ1066133.679-NODE-679-length-13271-cov-6.790557_pt1 | contig 13271 bp, 12 predicted proteins | sample MGYA00382780_ERZ1066133 | MGnify/ENA primary metagenome ERZ1066133 (study PRJEB33369, sample SAMEA5778363) | biofilm metagenome | biome: Industrial cooling water; feature: Water cooling tower basin; material: Biofilm | place: United Arab Emirates | collected...
CATCCTTTAATTCTTTAGCAATGCGCTTTGCAATTCCGAATTTATCTAGTGCCATATAAATTATTTTGAAGTGGTTCTTCTTTCAATTCTCTTTTCATAACCTGAGCCTTGGAATATACGATGAACATATACTCCAGCAACATGAATATGGTCTGCATCCAACTCACCAGGTTCAACCAACTCTTCTACTTCTGCAATAGTAATTGTACCAGCTTTTGCCATAGAGGTAGAGAAGTTTCGGGTAGTTTTTCTGAAAATAAGGTTACCAAGTTTATCACCTTTCCATGCTTTTACAATTGCAAAATCGGCATGTAGCGCATATTCCATTAAGTATTCTTTTCCATCAAAAAGGCGAACTTCCTTTCCATCAGCAACTTCTGTTCCAATTCCAGCTGGCGTATAAAATGCGGGTATTCCCATACCTGCCATTTGTATACGTGTAGCTAAAGTTCCTTGAGGAATTAAATCAACTTCTAGCTCTCCGCTGAGCAATTGTCTTTCAAATTCAGCATTCTCACCAACGTAGCTACTCATCATTTTTTTGATCTGCTTGGTTTTTAGTAGCAGACCTAATCCAAAATCATCTACTCCTGCATTATTGGAAATACAAGTGAGCTGATTTACCCCTTTTTCAACAAGTGCTTGAATACAATTTTCTGGAATACCATTCAATCCAAACCCACCTAACATGAGGGTAGCTCCATTAGGTATATCATGAATAGCTTCTTTTGCGGAAGAATAAACTTTATTCATAAAAATTTAAGTTGAGCAAATGTAGGTACTATTGCGAAATTTTCGCTGATTCATTTTTTATTCTATTTCCGTAAGCAGAAACAGAGTCAACTAACTGTCTAAACAAAAGCGGGTCTTTCTTATAATATGCCAATGAAGCATAAAATTGATCTACTGAAACATTATGATGAAAAAAGATGGCTGCATATTGTTTCTTATAAGTTGTATCCTTATCAATGGGTATGGTATCCATTTGCAGCCGATACATCCTTAATTCATCGCTAACACTGAGATCCCACATAATCTTTTTCATTTGATCAAGAGGCACGATTTCCTTGGGATTTGAGCTACTGCAAGAAACAATTTGGAACAAAAGTATTCCTATGAAAATATACTTCATTTTAATGCTAGTTTATAAGCTTCAGCCTGAACAATATCCAAAGCAGTTAATAACTCAATAGCCCTTGATTTTTCAGGTGGACCTGCTTTTTTAAACATACCACTTAATTCTTGAAATTTTCCCTGCATAAAGAACTGAACGAACATGGTATTTGGATTTTCCTTATTAAAAGAAAAAAGCTGACTTAATGCTTGTAATGTATTCTTTCTTGCTTGATCTTCGGATTCATACATTTGATCTAAACCCGATCGGTAGTAGCCATAAATAACATCATGTACAATATTAAATCTTGTATTTGTTAAGTTTTCGGCAAGAAAATACCTATTGCGGAGTCCGTCAAAAACTCGCCATCCACTTATACCTCTAGCCTCAGGTGCATTATTTACTATGCTCAAAGCTTTTTGAAAGTAAGCCTCACCGCCTTTTGGGGAAAATGAGTCATAGTCCATTCCTAAAATTATATATATCCAAAATGCCAAAGTTGCTGTTAAGTTGGCTGCTAAAGGATCAGAGCCCTGAACCCTATTATCGTTGAACTCAATAGGCTGAAATTCTTGGTATTTAAAAAGTAAGTCTGGATCTTGAAAATTTATAAGAGGCGCTTTATAACTAGTGTTAAAAACCGGACGAGCTGCTTGAATTGTTAAGCTTGCTTTAAAAACATTTTGCTCAGTCATGGATTCTATGTTAATAATAAAACTACACTCTATACGCTCTTGATTTCCAAATTTGTCATTTGTCCATTTTCTATTATTAATAAATGTGTTTAACTGATTTTGTAATGTTTGAAAAACTTTTCTGTCAACAGTTGTACTTACACGCTGTGAAAGAACTGAAACCCGAGCCTGAACCTCCTGCGCCTCGACAAAAGCAATCGAAAACAACGAAAAAATAAATAAAATCAGGTATTTGTCAATTCGCATGAGGTAGTTCCTTTGAAATACATAAAACAATATCTGCGGCGAGATCAGTTTTCGATTTAACTGGAAAATCTAATTCATGACCTTTGGCAAATAAAATACTTACTTTATTTGTATCCTTTCCAAATCCAGCTTCAGGATGCTCTAATGAATTTAATATAATGCAATCTGCATTTTTGCTTTGAAGTTTTTTCTTTGCATTTTCTTTTGCGTGCTCTGTTTCAAGTGCAAAACCAACTACATATTGATCTTTACTTTTTTGCTGTCCAACTATTTGTAAGATATCAGGATTTATTTCAAGTTCAATTTTTAGATCCCCACTGTTCTTTTTATGTTTATGTGTTAAAACCTCTTTTGGTTTATAATCTGCCACAGCAGCGCTCATAACAAATAAATCTGTTTGACCAGATAATTGCATAACTTGATCATACATTTCCATTGCAGATACAACAGGGTAAATTTTAATACCAGCAAAATTTGGTCTTAGATTAGTTGGACCAAGCACCATATGTACTTCGGCCCCTGCCAGGAAAAAAGCTTCTGCCAATGCAATCCCCATTTTCCCACTGCTGAAATTGCCAATGAAGCGAACCGGATCTAAATGCTCATAAGTTGGTCCAGCCGTAATTAGAACCCTTTTATTTTTTAAAATTTTTGTTTGATACAGTTGTTGTTTTAAAAAAGAAAATAATGACTCTGGTTCTGCCATTCTTCCTTCTCCAGATAATCCGCTTGCAAGACTACCAGAATCTACATCTATCACCTCCACATTTTGCGATTGCAATCTCTTTATATTTTCCTTTGTGGTAGCATGTAGCCACATATCTTCATCCATTGCAGGTGCTACTGCAACTTTACAAGTAGCCGATAAGTAAACAGCTAAGAGTAAATTATCACATATGCCATGAGACATTTTAGATAAAGTATTACAGCTGAGGGGCGCTATGAGCATATAGTCGGCCCATCTTCCTAGCATAACATGGTTAGCCCATTCATTTGCAGAAGAAAGGTCTGTTAAAACAGGTTTTCTTGTGAGAGTAGACAACACTAAAGGGGAAACAAATTGAGTAGCTGATTGAGTCATAACAACCTGTACTTCAGCACCTGCTTTTGTTAACAATCTTACTAATAAAATGATTTTATAAGCAGCAATGCTGCCAGTTATACCAATTAATATTTTTTTCCCCTCCAAACGAACAAAGTTTAAATCAAAGTAAAACAAAAAACGACAGTGTAAGCACTGTCGTTTCATAAATATATGTTTAATGTACGCCTATCTAAATAAATCAGTATCGTTTTTGCGGTAGTAGATTTTGCTGTCTATGAACTCCTGAGTAGCAAGAATTGCCGGATTAGGCATACGCTCATAAGCTTTAGAAATTTCAATTTGCTCTTTGTTTTCATGTACCTCTTCCAAATTGTCGGTACTAGTAGCAAACTCTTCTAACTTATTATGTAACTCTTCTTTTAGGGTAACATTAATTTGATTAGCTCTTCTCCCAATAATTGAAATTGACTCATATAAATTGCCTGTTACAGCCTTTAAACTAGCGAGGTTACGCGTTTCTACCACGTTAGTGGTATTAGGGTTAATTTGGCGTCTTAGTTTGCTCATTTTTTATCTTTTTTGAAAAATTGATTTGAATTGGCTTTTATTTTATTGACTTCTTCTAGGAATTTACTATCAGAGAATCTATCAGAAAATTCATCGCACTCATTTACTACTTTTTCAAATCTTTCTGCTTGCTTTTCTTCATAGCTCATTTGTGCATATCGAAAATACGACCTAATTGCCAATAACTTATACTCATCAGCCCTTTTTGAGTCTGGATAGTTTTCGTAAATACTAGAAAAAGCAATTGCCGCAGCCTTAAAAAAGCCTAGATTATAGTACAATTCTGCACCTCTAAATTCCTTTAGCTCAAGTTTCTCTCTACAAGATTCTATAATTTGGTAGGCTTCCTTAACTCTAGGGGAGGTTGGGTGTGTATTTATAAAAGCCTGCATAAGTGCTGCTGCTCTTTGTGTATTTGTTTGATCAAGTTCTACGCGCGGTGATTGCTTATAAAAACAATACGCCCGCATATAATCACACTCCTCAGCCTTTGCACTATTAGGAAACTGTTCTACAAATGTTTTAAATAAGTTTTCAGCATTTGGATATTCCTTCTCATAGTAATAGGAATATGCAAATTTGTAGTACATGTCTTCGTATCTAGCCGATCCTTTAACATACGGGAAAAGTTCTTCAAATAAGATCTGGGCCTTGTCGTACTTTTTCTCCTTATAATATTGTTCGGCCATGTTGTACTTATAGTCGAAATCCTTGCTCTTCAACACCTTATTAAACTTGTTGTTGCAAGAGACCAAGAGAAAAGAAACCAGTGAAATGATTAAAAACCTTACCATAAAGTGCGCAAAATTAATTCTTTTTCTAGACTTTGAGTCGTTAAAATTAAAATCAGCAAATAGGGCGCAAAAGCTAGACTCATTATAATGCAATAAAGGGATCCTTATGGATCCCTTTACTTGAAGTATTTAGATAAAATTTATCCTTTTTTACGCAAATTTGGATGTGGTGCAGGAACTGTGTTTGGACCTTCATCTGTAGTACCTTGAAGATCAACCACGTTAGCATCACCATTCTGTCCATAAGTAAAGATGAAGCGGCTTTCAGCAATACCTTGTCTTTCAACTAAGTATTTAATAACAGCATTCACTCTTTCCCAGCTATTTTGCTGAGCAAGTTTGCTAGAAGCGCCGTAACCAATTACACGAACTTTACAATCAGGATTTGCATTCAACTGAGCAGCAACTGCGTTAAGTGCAGTAATTGCGTTTGCAGAAAGAACAGCATTGTTTTTGAACTGGATGCTAGGTAAAGCAGCGATTTTACATTCAGCTTTCTTGCGATCCTTCCAATTAGCAGCGTTACCACCACCTAACATTTCTTTGATTTCTGTGCAGCAAGAAGGCTCTGGACAGTTACCAATACCATCACTATTTACAGGGAAACACTTTTGTGGAGTTAACAACTCTTTATCCTTGTAGTCAGGTACTCCATCGCCATCAGTATCTTTAGCAACACCGTGTGTATCAACTGGAGCTCCAGCTGGTGTATTTGGCTCAAGATCAAATTGATCAGTTACACCATCACCATCAGAATCTGCCAAAGTAATTTTTGGCAACTTCATGTGCTTTGGATTATTTAATTCACTGTAAATGAAGTTATTAGGATTAATCCAATATAAAGGCTCAACTCTTTTTGCTTTACTTTTTTGAGCCATAGTAGTGAGGCTGAATGCACCCAATACAAGGATCAACGATAAAACTATTTTCTTAAACATATCTAAATAATTTAAAATGTGAATGTTATTGGGATTATAGGTTGAAATTTAAACGGAATGCAGTACCTCCAAAAACATCGTTGTTTCTAGCACCTTTCCAACCATCTAATCTATCGCTAAATAAAGTAGTCCATCTTTGCTCAAGTGCGATATTGAAACGAGAACTAACTTTTACTGCAAAACCAGCACCAAAAGAAGCCGCAGGACGAACCTGAGATGATGACCCAATTAAGAACAAAGAACCATCAGTATCAAATCTTGAGCTGTTTCTCCAGTCACCCACCAACTGACCAGAACCATTGTTATTAGTGTATTTCATATCAGTATTGTATGCAACAGCACCAAAACCTCCAAATACATACAAATTGGTTTTAGGATTACCTCTATAGTGACTAGCTACATTAATTGAGTAAATGGCATCAACAATTAAACCAGCATAATTATTACGGTAATTACGTACTTGGTTTCTTTCGTTAGCGAAAGGAGGCTGATTATCAATTTGGAATAACATGTCACCAACTGCATCTTGACCAGTTGAAAATCCGCCAATACCATTGATACGAGCAGACCAGTTATGATCGATCGCTTTTCTCAAAGAAATAGCACCGTAAAAACCAAGTTTAGCTTTAACATCTCCAGTAGTATAACCTGCACCCAATGCTACACCAAGTTCCCATTGGTTTCTTGGCTTTGGAGGGTAAGGAAACTGATTGTTAATGAACTCATTGTACTGAGGCATGTGCTTAGGAGCTACTTTAGAGCTATCCTGCCAATTCCAACCCCAATCGTTTTGTGCGATGCTAGCTGTTGAGATCAACGCGAAGGCCAGCAATAGAAACGCGATTTTGTTGCTTGTCATAGTTTTAATTATTAGTCCAATATTAATGTGTTGCAAATTTATCTGAAAAATCATTCAATTTCCAATTCTAATGCGCAAATTTCGTTAATATTTAATGAAATATGCATATTTACCGCTTTTAAGACCACAAAGTGTATGAGAACGCTGCATTTCATGAAAATATTGTATTTAAGAGCATATCTTGCAACAGAATTACCACTATGGATAAAGCTAAAGAACTAATAAGCAAGGAGTTAGAGGTATTTGAACGGAGTTTCAGAGCATCTGTTAAGAGTCGCGTGCCATTACTAGATAGAATCATGCACTATATAGTTCGTAGAAAAGGCAAGCAATTGAGACCCATGTTTGTGTTGTTGAGTGCACGATTAGGTGGAGAGATCAATGAAAAAACATACAGAGCAGCTTCTTTGGTTGAGTTGTTACATACTGCTACTTTGGTACATGATGATGTTGTTGATGAAGCTTACGAAAGAAGGGGGTTCTTTAGCATTAATGCACTTTGGAAAAATAAAGTTGCCGTTCTGGTAGGTGATTACCTACTCTCAAAGGGACTATTGCTCTCTTTAGAGAACAACGATTTTGAGGTATTAAAAATATTATCTGAAGCAGTCAAGTTAATGAGCGAAGGCGAACTTCTTCAAATGGAGAAATCACGTAATCTGAACCTAGATGAACAGGTTTATTACGAAATTATTTTAGGAAAAACAGCATCCCTTCTCTCCTCTTCATGTGGAGCTGGTGCATCCACTACATTCACTCATCCAGATGATGTTTTAAAAATGAAATTATTTGGAGAGAAGGTTGGTATGGCATTTCAAATTAAAGACGATTTATTCGATTATGGTGATGCAGATGTTGGCAAACCAACAGGCAACGATATAAAAGAAAAGAAGCTCACTCTTCCGCTTATCTACGCACTGCAAAACGCAGAGACTGGGACCAGAAAAAAAATGATTCAAATTATCAAAACTGCATCAAACCAACCTAAGCAAGTAAAGTATGTACTAGAAGCTGTAAAAGACTTAGGGGGCATACGTTACGCGCAAACAAAAATGGAATCATTTAGGGACGAAGCTTTATCTTTATTGCACCAATTTGAACCAGGTGAACCAAGGGAAGCATTGGAAGAGCTGGTTCGTTATACGACAGATAGAAAGTACTAATGAAAAAGAATTGGGTTATTCAAAAAGCAAATGAAGAAAAGGTACAGCAACTTCAAAAATCTCTTGGCATTTCAAAAGTTATATGCGAGTTGTTGGTTCAAAGAGGCTATGAAAATTATGAAGCCTCAAAAAAGTTTTTTAGACCATCTTTAGACGACTTGCATAGTCCTTGGCAAATGAAGGACATGCGCTTAGCTGTAGATAGAATTGAGTCCGCATTAATTAAGCATGAAAGAATACTGATATTTGGTGATTACGATGTTGATGGTACCACCTCTGTGGCAACATTGTATTCATTTTTAAAAAGTTTGCATGCTCAAGTTGACTATTATGTACCTAATAGATTTAAAGAAGGATATGGAATTTCAAAAAAAGGGATTGATTGGGCCATTCAAAATAATATTCATTTAATCATTTCTGTCGATTGCGGAATTAAAAGCAATGACTTAATAGCATATGCAAAAAGTGCGGGTATTGATTTTATTGTATGTGATCACCACCTACCCGATGAAACTATCCCTCCTGCCATTGCTATACTAAATCCAAAACAGGTTGATTGCTCATATCCCTTTAAAGAATTATGTGGATGTGGTGTTGTATTCAAATTAATACATGCAATTTCAGATCAGAAAAAGTTACCAAATGAATCTTATTTACAATACATAGATCTTGTTGCAACAGCAATTGCTGCAGATATTGTTTCTATGTCAGGTGAAAATAGGGTTATATGTCATTTTGGTATTCAAAAAGTAAATTCAAAACCTAATATAGGCATTCAATCACTTATTGAACTTGCTGCTGTAAAACAACCTATGACAGTAAGCAGCCTCGTGTTTATGATTGCACCTCGAGTGAACGCAGCAGGAAGAATGGATGATGCAAGAAAAGCCATTCAACTTTTTATAGAAACAGACCCAATAAGAGCCAAGGAAATTGCAGCTCTTCTTCAATCTGATAATACAGACAGAAGAGAAGCCGATCAAAGTATTACGCAAGAAGCATTAGAACAATTAGCTCAAGATCCTACAACTCCAAGTAAAAAAAGTACGGTTGTTTTTCAACCCCATTGGCATAAAGGTGTTGTTGGAATTGTTGCTAGCCGACTCATAGAGCATCATTATAAACCTACTATTGTTTTAACTCAAAGTGGCGATACCGCAGCAGGCAGTGCAAGAAGTATACCTGGCTTTAATGTTTATGAAGCTATACATGCATGCAAAGACTGGCTCATAGGTTATGGTGGCCATTTTGCTGCTGCTGGCATGACTTTGCAAATAAATCATGTTCAACAATTTGCGCAAGCGTTTGAGGAAGCTGTTCAAAAAATGCTCCCCGATGAATTATTGATTCCAACTGTTCAAATTGATACGCAAATAAATTTTGAACAAATTCAGCTTGGATTATTTAATATCATCCAGCAAATGGAGCCATTTGGACCAGACAATTTAAAACCAGTTTTTGTTGCTCTTGGTGTAGAAGAAACCGGTCTCTCAAAAATTGTGAAAGAAAACCACATAAGATTTGTGCTGGAGCAAAATGGTATTAAGCTAACTGGAATTGGATTTAATATGGCACATCAATTTTTTATACTCGAACAGTTTAAAAAAATAGATGTGGTCTTTACAATTGAGGAAAATGATTGGAACGGAACCAAGTCCTTACAACTCAGAGTTGTAGACATAAGGCCGAATTAATTTTAAAATAATATATAAAATATTGTAAATCAATATTATAATTTCCACAAAGCCAACCCTTCACATATTCAGTTCTTTTCTTTTAAAACTTGAGTATTTTAGTTCCCTGTATTTTAACATTTTATAAGCATGGAGATACTCAATAAGTATGTGTATGACCCAAGCACAGATTTGCTGGGGAAGGGTGGATTTGCAACTGTATACAAAGCATTTGACAAAGTTTTAGAAATACCAGTAGCACTCAAGTTCTTTCATCCACAAGATCAAGCGAACAAGTATAATATCATTAATGAAATAAGAAGAGCCATCATTCTTTCACATCCAAATATTGTTCGTTACTACGGGGTTGAAACATTGGTGAATAGAAATATTCACGGACAAGATGAAGAGATGCAAATTGGAGTAATGGAATATGTGCAGGAAGGCCAAATGAAGGTTTATCTTAGCAAAAATCCAGTTTCATTACATGAGTTAAGCAAACTTTTTGTTGATATTCTGGAAGGCTTGAAATATCTCCACTCACAAGGAATTATTCATAGAGACATTAAACCACAGAATATTCTTCTTGGAAGAGATAAGCAACAAAATCTAATTGCAAAAATTGCTGACTTTGGAATTAGTAAAAACGCCGATAGCAATCAGGCAAGTGCATCCATTCTGCTTGGAACCATTGAATACATGGCCCCAGAACAGTTCAACCCTGATAGATATGGCATAGATAAAAAAATTAGCTACAATGTTGATATATGGGCTTTTGGAGTTACCGCATATTATTTGCTTAAAGGAAAACTATTATTTGGCTCAAGAGAAGGTGATACAAGTGCAGCGCAATTAATTAATAAAATAGTAAGTCTTGAAGGTGTAGAAGAGCACTTAAAAGATTTAGAAGAACCATATAAAACACTACTAAGAAAGTGTATTGTTCCAGATGCATCCAAAAGAACAACCAATATTGATGAGCTGATTGAGATAATAAAACCACACGCAAATCAAAAAGGTGTTACGGCTACATCTAAAAGTACTGGCAAGGGCGAAAAAAAATCGGCTTCAACGAAAAAAGTTACAAATCAGCCTATTGCAACGCCAACATCTACGGGTGATGAAACCATGGTTATTCCGATACAAGCTACTGGACAATCGCCACAAACTCCTTTGCAATCAAAGCCTGTAGCACCAATAAATCAAGGCGATGAAACGCAAGAGATCATACTCCCTAAGAATCAACCTAGCACAGATAAGTCAGTTTCCGCACCTGCCGAAGAAGACAGTACTCCAACATCGGCTCCCAAAAAGAAATCATCTGGTATGTTATGGGTTGGAATTGTTGTAGTGGTATTAGGAGTTGTGGGTTTCCTTTTCAAAGACCAAATTATGGGCGCTGTATCAGGAGGAAGCAACAATCAGGTTGAAGAGATGGCGAAAACCATTGAAAGCGAAATGGTACAAATTCAAGGAGGTGCATTTGTTTTTGGTGGCACTAACAATGAAGCAATACCTAAAGAAGCTCAAAATCCTGTGCAAAATGTTCAAGTGGGTAATATCATGATGCTTAGCTCAGAAGTGACAAGGGAGCAATGGACTGCAATTATGCAGGACAATAAATTTCCTGAGATAAAAACCAATCCAGCATTAGGCAAATTACCAGCTAATAAAGTTTCATGGAAAGAAGTACAAAAGTTTATTCAAAAGTTGAATAAAATATCAAACCATATCTACAGGCTTCCAACACAAATTGAATGGGAATATGCTTGTATTGCTGCACACCCAAATTATGCACAAGAGTTGAATGAGATTAGTTGGAATCTTGAAAATTCAGGTATCAAAGTTCAACCAGTAAAAACTAAAAAGCCGGGTGTAAACGGACTATATGACATGCTAGGCAATGTATTTGAGTGGTGTGAAGAATTGATTGAATTACAAATTGAAGGTAAGCCAATTCAAGCAAGGGTCATAAGAGGTGGTGATTTTGAAAACGATCTTCTATTCTTAGATCCTAAAGTAAGAAACGTAGATGTTTCAACTGCACAAAAAGAAATTATTGGATTTAGAATTGTCAGAAATATTGATCAATAAAACTTATTCAATTGGAAATTTTATCACATGCACTTATAAAGCAAGGCGGCAGAAAAAATATTGAAGACGCTATTTGTCCAAAGCAACCCTCACAAACTTCTGTTTTTGTAGTATGTGATGGTGTTGGAGGTAGCAACTATGGAGAAATTGCATCTGAAGTAGCTGCAAACTGCTTTCAACAATTACTTCATCAAAGTAAAAAAACGAATAAAGAAAGTAAGTTTACTACGCTCATTCACAAATCATTGGTCAACTTTAAAGATGAAATTGAAAAGTTTGTTGAAGAAAATCCAGCTGCTAAAGGCACAAGTACTACATTAACACTTGTTTCATTTGGAAAAAATGAAGCCCAAATTGCATGGTGCGGTGACAGTAGAATTTATCATATAAGAAACGGAAAAATCATTTATAAAACAAAGGATCACTCGCTTGTACAAGATATGGTTGACCAAGGTATTCTAACAGAACAAGAAGCCATTAATCATCCTAAAAAAAATGTTATTACAAGAAGTCTTAATCAGCAAACAAAGCCAACAGATATTACTACCTCCCAGTTAAAAATAAAAACTGGCGATTGGATTTTACAATGTACAGATGGCTTATTAGAACAAGTCTCAGAAAAACACCTTGAGGAATTTCTTACTTCTTACAAAGAAGGATTTGATTACTCGGATTATTTTAATAGGATATGTGAAGGGAAAACAGGTGATAACTATTCCATGTATTTGCATTATGTAAAAAAAGGGGGTGGTGCATCTGTAGGATTAATGGTTGGATTAATTCTTTTAATTATTGGACTTGCTGTAGGTGGATGGTATTATATGAATAATGAAGAAGCTGGTTCAACTAGTGATACGCATACACCCCTCCTCCAAATTCAAGGTTCAAAACCAGATAGCACATCTAAAAAAGGAACATCTAAATAAATCCATACTAAATCCACTTATATGGCTACAGATCCTGTATTACTTGAACAACAACTTGAAGCACTTATTTTAAGGTTTCAAACAGCCATTCAAGAAGCTGAAGCATCTTTGGTTAAGATTAAGAATTATGAAAGTGTTGCAGTTACTTCTTCACAAAAAGCTCAACAAGAAGCAAATGAAGCAACGCAGTTTTCCAACAAGGCACAAACGGAATTAAATGAGATTATGTCTGCAAGCACACGTGTGCAGACTGAATTAACGGAAATAATTACTTCCTCTCAAAAAGCTCAAACTGAGTTGACTGAAATTATGGGCTTTACTTCAAAAGCTCAAACAGAAGCAACAGAAGCCCAACAGTCGTCTGAACGAGCAAAGAATGAAGCGAATGAAGCGCAACAATCTTCAGAAAGAGCTAGAAACGAAGCTAATGAAGCGCAACGAGAGGCTGAGCGTGCGAGAAATGAAGCCAACGAAGCGCAAAGAGAATCTGAACGCGCCAGAAACGAAGCAAACGAAGCGCAACAATCTTCAGAAAGAGCTAGAAACGAAGCTAACGAAGCGCAACAGTCTTCAGAAAGAGCGAGAAACGAAGCTAATGAAGCGCAACAATCTTCAGAAAGAGCGAGAAACGAAGCTAATGAAGCGCAAAGAGAATCTGAACGCGCCAGAAATGAAGCCAACGAAGCGCAAAGAGAATCTGAACGCGCCAGAAATGAAGCCAACGAAGCGCAACAATCTTCAGAAAGAGCTAGAAACGAGGCGAATGAAGCACAGCAAGCCTCTGAAAAAGCAAAACAAGAAGCTCAAGAAGCAACAGATGCATCTGAGCGAGCTAAGAGTGAAGCCAATGAAGCCCAACAATCTTCAGAAAGAGCTAGAAGCGAAGCAAATGAGGCCATGCAGTCTTCAGAAAGAGCTAGAAATGAGGCTAATGAAGCGCAGAGAGAATCTGAGCGTGCTAGAAATGAAGCAAACGAAGCACAAAAGGAATCAGAAAGAGCTAGAAACGAGGCGAATGAGGCGCAAAGAGAAGCTGAACGTGCTAAGAATGAAGCCAATGAAGCACAAAGAGAGGCTGAACGTGCTAAGAATGAAGCTAATGAAGCACAAAGAGAGGCTGAACGTGCTAAGAATGAAGCTAATGAAGCACAAAGAGA
>ERZ1066133.683-NODE-683-length-13242-cov-7.920300_pt1 | contig 13242 bp, 9 predicted proteins | sample MGYA00382780_ERZ1066133 | MGnify/ENA primary metagenome ERZ1066133 (study PRJEB33369, sample SAMEA5778363) | biofilm metagenome | biome: Industrial cooling water; feature: Water cooling tower basin; material: Biofilm | place: United Arab Emirates | collected...
CGTGCTCCGCCTCACCGTCAATCGAATGCTTCTATCTAAATAGAAAATGCTCTAGCCCATGTTGAGCCGGCCAGTGGAGTGCCTTTCAGGACAAGGGCAGTCCTCTGTTTTCCCAGCCTACCACGCCCGGCAAGGTAGTGCGCTGCGCGCCTCCACCACGGCCCTCCGCGCATGGGCGCGGACGGCCTTTGCCTGGGCGTGCTGACGGGCCGGGAGATCGGGCTGGCGGGAGATACCCGGCACGGTGCCGGAATCCGACCACGCGCGACCTCACGACACACCATGAACACCGAAGTTCAACGCGACACCGCCATCCAAAAACTCCGTGAGGTCATCACGACCGGCACGACCATCTACGTCGTCTTGCGCCGCAAAAACCAACTCGGCACCTGCCGCTGGTTGGAGTTCTACCACGTCCACGACGCGAGCTGAAGCGCATCACCTGGGATGTGGCGCTTGCCATTCAATGCGAGTATTGCCGCGAGCACGACGCGGTGAAAGTAACCGGCTCCGGACTCGATGTCGGCTTCGCCAGCGTGGACAGTTTGGCCGATACGCTTTTCGGCACCGGCCGGGCGTTGAAGCACCGTTGGCTTTGACCGCGACGCGCGCGCCGGCGCGACCGGCGCGCATTTTTTCCGGCGACTTACCGCCGGGATTTTTTGCAGCCGACTTAGCCGGGGGGGGGCACTCGTCCGTTTCATGGCGTAGCGGCGCTGAATTTTGCGGCGTCTGGACCGTAATTTTGAATCTGGCTATGCTGATTTGGCTAACAGACCGGAGCGGACTCTTTTTGATTTCCACCGGTGGATAACGACGGAGCCAAACACCTCTCCGCTACGCAGAATTTGACATCCGTCGATTTCATCGGCCTTTCGTGATCAGTGCGTTTCATCACCCAACTCGTAGCCTTCGTGCTGCTGCTCCTCTGGATGCCAGCGACGCAGCACTGCGCATTTGGTGCTGTTGCCGCTTGGGAGTCCGGCTTATGCGAGGCGGTGTGCGATCATGACAGCGGTGGTGCCCACGAGGACGCCTGCACGGTGATCGAGAGTGGCGACTACACGTCCGCCATCACCTTGGCCCATGTGCCCGCCCCGAGTCTTACCACACTCGCGTGTCTCGCTTGCCTACACGCTCGTCTTCTTTCCACGGCTACTCCGCTCGCTCCTCCTACGTGGACTAAGGACGATCCCGCTGGTTGGGTGCCCGAGTGGGCCTTTGCCGCCCGCGCCGCACTTCCTGCGCGTGCCCCCACGCTGACCTGATGCCGCTTTAGCGCGACCCTGCGCGGTCGCCTGCGGCTTATCCACGGACGGCTCGTTCTCCGAACGAGTCTTTAGCACGCCATTGCCATCATGGCATGGCTGCCGGCCCTCCGCCCGTCGCGGGGACTTTCATCTTCAGGTCATGTTTTTCCGAACCCTTCTGTCCTTCTGCGTGCTCGCGAGCCTTGCCGCCGCCGAGCCGCTCACCTCCGAGACCGCCACCCGGCTCGCGCTCGAACAAAATCCCGAACTCGCGGCCGCCCGCGAGCTGATCGCCGAAGCCGAGGCCCGCGCCTCCGGCCTCGGTCGCCTCCCCAATCCCGAACTCGAAACCGAACTCGCCCTAGGCCGACAAGGTCGCGGACGCATCGAAATCGGGCTCTCTCAAACCTTTCCTCGCGCGTCGCGTCTCCGGCTGGAGCGCAACGTCGCCGCCGAAAGCATACTTCTGGCTCGACGCGAAGTCGCGTTGGCCGAGCTGGCCGTCGTCGCCCGCACGCGTCTGGCCGTGCTGGAGCTGGCCGCCGCCCAAGCCGAATTGGCCTTGGTCGAAAAACAAGCCGCGCTGGCGCGCGACTTCGCCCGAGCGCAGGCCACCCAGGTGGGCACCGGGCAGCTATCGACCCTCGACTCCGCGCAAGCCGAACTAGTCGCGCGCGAAGCCGAGTTGGCGGTCGCGCTCCCACGCTCCGCCCAGGCGGCGGCGGCGATCCAGCTCGCCACCGTGCTCGGACGCGATGCCGACACCACGCTCACCGTCGCCTTCGAACTAGCCCTTCCGCCCGACGAAGCGGCCGTGCCCCCGCCGGGACTCTGCGCCGACGTTGCGCTTGCGGAAGCTCAACTCACCGCCGCCGACGCCGAAGTCGCGCTCGCCCGCTCGCAGGGCAAGGAAGACTTCAAAGTCGGCGTCTTCGCCGAGGGCGAACAAGACCGCGACGACTTCGGCGGACGCGAACAACAGGCCATGCTCGGCGTGCGATTCAGCATGCCGCTGCCTGTCCGAAACGTCTCCGGCCCGCTGGTCGCCGAGAAACAGGCCGCCCGCCGCCGGGTGGCGCTCGAACGCGCGGCCCGCGTGCGCGAAGCCGTCAACGAAGTCGCCGCCAGCGCCGCCGAGGTGCGAGCCCGCCACGTCGCCGCCCGTGCGCTCGCCACCGAGTTGCTTCCCGCCGCCCGCGCCCACCTCGCCGCCACCGAGGCCGCCTATGGTCGCGGCGAGATCGACTCGGCCCCGGTGTTTCGCGCCCGCGAACGCCTCGCCGAGATCGAACGCTCCGACCTCACCGCCCGTCTCGCCTACCACCGCGCCGCCGTGCGCCGTCTGTCCGCCGCCTGCTGCATCCCACTCTGATTTTTCCCATGAAACTCTCTTCCTCTTTATATCTTCTTCTCGCCACCTCGCTCGTCGCCGCCCCGGAAACGAAGCGCGAGCAAAACACCGTCGTTCTCGACGCCAACGCCGTCGCCAACCTGCGTCTTGAATTCGCCTCCGCCGAGCCTCGCCCCTTCGAGGACACGGCCTTTGCCCTTGGCCGCATCGAAAGTCGCCCCGGTGCCACCACCGCCCTCAGCAGCCGCATCTCCGGTCGCGTGGTCGCCCTCTCCGCTACGCTCGGCGAATCGGTCAAGGCCGACACCGAAATCGTCCGCGTCGAGAGCCGCCAAGCCGGCGATCCGCCGCCCGTCATCGCCCTGCGCGCTCCGCAGGCCGGCGTCGTCACTGCGCTCAACATCCACCTCGGCGACCCGGTGGAGCCGGACGCCGCCCTGTTGGAGATCACCGATCTTTCCGACGTTCACGCCGTCGCCCGCGTGCCCGAGGCCGTGGCGGGCCGTTTGCGTTTGGGTCAAACCAAGGCCCGCATTCGCCTGACCGCCTTCCCCGGCGAAGTGCTCACCGGCGAACTCGTGCGCCTCGGTGCCGAGGCCGATCCCGCGTCCGGCACCCTTGCGGCGCACTTTCGCGTTCCTAATCCCGACGGCCGCCTCCGCCCCGGCTTGCGCGCCGAATTCGCGCTCGTCCTCTCCAGCCGCGCCGAGGTGCTTTCCGTCCCGCGTGAGGCCGTGCAAGGCGAGGGCACCGCGCCGCGCGTCGTCTTCACCAAAGACCTCGAATTGCCCGGAGCTTTCGTGAAAACCCCGGTTATTCTAGGAGCCACCAACGACCGCTATGTCGAGATCGTCAGCGGGCTTTTCCCCGGAGACGAAGTCGTCACCAACGGAGCCTATTCGCTTTCTTTCGCCGGTGGAGGCGGGGTTTCCCTGAAAGAGGCGCTCGACGCCGCCCACGGCCATGAACATGCCGCCGACGGTGGCGAACTTCCGAAAGGCGGCGCAGCCACCGCAGGCGCATCGGCGTCCGCTGCTGCCACCGACGATCACGGCCACGAACACGGCGAAGAAACCCACGCCGGCCACCCCGAGCGCCCGTGGCAGATCGCCACCGGCGTGCTCGCGTTGGTCGCGCTCGCCCTCGCCCTCACCCGCCGCGCCACCCCCAACCGGAAGGAGACCTGAGCCATGCTTAATTTTCTCATCCGCTGGTCGCTGCAACACCGCGCAGTCGTGCTGGGGCTCGCCCTCATCGTGCTCGCCCTCGGTCTGCGCACCGGCCTCCAACTCCCCGTCGAGGTCTTGCCCGACCTCACCAAGCCCACCGTCGTCATCCTCACCGAGGCCCCCGGCCTCGCGCCCGAGGAGGTCGAGGCCCGCGTCACCCAGCCGCTCGAAAGCGCGCTCATGGGCGTGGCCAAACTCACCCGCCTGCGCTCCAACTCCGATGTCGCCCTCTCGCTCATCTACGCCGAGTTCGGCTGGGATACCGACATCTACACCGCCCGCACCCAGGTGCAGGAACGTCTGCAAACCGCCCGCGAGCAGTTGCCCGAGGGCGTGCAGCCGTTCATGACGCCCGTGGCCTCGCTCATGGGCGAGATCATGCTCGTCGGCGTGCGCTCCACCGTGGCCGAAGGGCAGCCGGGCTACCTCGCGCCCGCCGACGTCCGCACGCTCGCCGATTGGACGATACGCCGTCGCCTGCAATCCATCCCCGGCATCGCCGAAATCCTCAACATGGGCGGAGGCGTGCGCCGCCTCGAAGTCCAGCCCGACCCGGCGCGCATGGCCGCGTATTCGGTTTCCCATGACGAGTTATCGGCCGCCGTCGCCGCCTCCGCCGGCACCACCACCGGCGGCTTCCTCAACAACGGCCCCACTGAAATCATGGTGCGTAATCTCGCCATGAGCACCGATCTGACCGCCCTCGGCCACACCGTGGTCAAGGTCGTCGAGGGTCGCCCCGTCGTGCTTGCCGACGTGGCTACGCTCGCCTGGGGCATCGAGCCCATGCGCGGCGACGCCTCCGTAAGCGTCGCGCCGGAAAAGGAGCCCACCCGCGGCGTCATCATGTCGATCACCAAGGCCCCCGGCTTCGATACCCGCGCGCTCACCGAGCAGATCGAGGCCGCCATTGCCGAATTGCGGCCCGCCCTGCCTCCCGGAATCGAGGTCGTGCCGCTTTTCCAACAGCGCCAGTTCATCGACCACGCCATCGGCAACCTGAAGGAGGCGATCCGCGACGCCGGCATCATGGTGTCGATCATCCTGTTCCTCTTCCTGCTCAATATCCGCACCACCGTCATCACCCTGACGGCCATCCCGCTGAGCTTCGCCATTACCTTGCTCACCTTCACCTGGTTCGGCCTGTCGGTGAACTCCATGACCCTCGGCGGACTCGCCGTCGCGATGGGCATGGTGGTGGACGACGCCATCGTGGACGTGGAAAACGTCTTCCGCCGCCTGCGCGAAAACGCCGCCCGCGCCGTGCCCCGCCCGCGACTCCCCGTCATCGCGGAAGCCTCCGGCGAGGTGCGAAACTCCATCCTCTACGCCACGATTCTCATCGTGCTCGTATTCCTCCCGCTGCTCGGTCTGAGCGGTGTCGAGGGCAAGCTCTTCGCCCCCATCGCCATCGCCACCATCCTCAGCATGGCGGCCTCGTTCCTCGTCTCGCTCACCGTCATCCCGGTGCTCTGCGCGATGTTGCTCCATCCCAAACCGGGAGCCGAGCACGCGGACGGCGTGTTTGTGCGCGGCCTCAAGCGCGCGGTCAAAGCCACCGCCATCGCTCCCGCTCTGCGCAACCCGATTCCCGTGCTCGCCGTCGTCGCCGCCGTGCTCGTCGCCGCGTTCGCGCTGTATCCGCGCATGGGCAAGGACTTCCTTCCCAAATTCCGCGAGGAGACCGCCCTTGTCGCCGCCACCGCCGCTCCCGGCACTTCGCTCGCCGAGATGAACCGCATCGGCGACATCATCGAACGCGAACTTCTCGCCATTGAGGGCGTCTCCAAAGTCGGCCGCCGCCTCGGCCGCGCCGAGCGTGGCGACCACGTCGTCCCCGTCTCCACCGCCGAGTTCGACGTGGATTTCATCCCCGACGGCAAGCGCCCCCGCGCCGAGATCATCGCGGAGATCAACACCCGCCTGCGTCGCATCCCCGGTGCCTTCGCGGTGGTCAGCGGCCCCTTGGCCGACCGCATCGGCCACATGCTCAGCGGCGTCTCCGCCCCCGTCGCCGTGAAGATATTCGGCCCCGACCTCGCGGAGCTGCGCCGTGTCGGCGAGCAGGTGCAAACCATCGCCCGTGCCATCCCCGGTTTCGAGCGAGCCCGGCTGGATGCGCAGGCGGATATTCCGCAACTTCGCATCGAGGCCGACCGCGAACGCGCCGCCGCCTACGGGCTCACCCCCGGAGCGCTCAACGACCTCTTGTCCACCCTCGTCGGCGGACAGGAAATCGCCGAGCTGCGCGAAGGCCAGCGCACCGTGCCGCTCGTCCTTCGCCTGCCGGAAGTGTGGCGCGAATCCCCGGATCGCCTGCGCGAGCTGCCCATCGAGACGCCAGTCGGGACTCGCATACCGCTGAGAGCCGTCGCCGATGTGCGCGAAGCACGCGGGCCAAACGTGATCTTCCGCGAAAACAGCCAACGGCGAATCACGCTCGCGATCCAGCCCACCGGGCGTGACGTGGGTGCCAGCGTCGAGCGTTTGCGCGAAACCGTCGCCGCACAGGTCAGCCTCCCAGAGGGATACTTCGTCACCTACGAGGGCGAGTTCGAGGCCCAACGCGATGCCACCCGCCGCATCGCCATCCTCGGCGCGATCATCGTGGTGGTGATTATTATCCTGCTTCAGGCCTACTTCCGCAGCGTCGGCCTCGCGCTCCAAGTCATGCTCAGCATCCCGCTGGCGCTGGCCGGTGCGCTCGCCTTCACCTGGTGGAAACTCGACAACATCAGCATCGCGACGCTGGTCGGTTTCATCGCGGTCGGCGGCGTGGCGGCGCGCAACAACATCATGCTGCTCTCGCACTACCTGCACCTCATGCAGCACGAGGGCGAGAGCTTCACCCGCGAGATGGTGGTGCGCGGCACGCTCGAACGCGTCGTCCCCGTGCTCATGACCGCGCTGGCCGCCGGCATCGCGCTGATCCCGCTCGTCCTCGCCGCCGACCAGCCGGGTAAGGAGATCCTCCACCCGGTCGCCGTCGCCATCGTCGGAGGCCTCGCCTCCTGCACCCTCCTCACCTTCGTCGTCACCCCGGCGGTGTTCTTCGCCTTTGGCCGACGCTCCGCCGAACGCGCGCTCGCCGTGCATGGCGAGGCCTTCGAGTGAGCACCGTCCCTTTGTCCGTAACCCAACCACAAAAACCAAAACCATCCGTATCATGAAACTGCCCATCCTCCCCCGCATCCTCGCCCTCGTCCTCGCTTGCGCCGCCCCGGCTTTCGCCGCCGACGGCCACGACCACGCCGGTCACTCCCATGCCGCCAAAATCACCGGCCCCAACAAAGGCCGCATCCTTACCCAGCTAGAGCCCCACGCGGAATTTTTTGTCACCGCCGACCGCAAGGTGCGCCTGACCTTCGTCGATGATGCGGGCAAGCCCGTTGCCATCCCCGCCGGCTTCACCGCCACGCTTGTCACCGGCGACCGCGCCGCGCCCACCACCCTCCAGTTCGCCACCGAAGGCGAAGGCGCGACCGCGACCTTGTTGAGCGCCACCGCGCTCCCCGAGGGTCAAAACCTGCCCGCCATCCTTCGCGCCAAGCCCACCGCCGACGCCGCGACGGTGACGATCCGCTTCCAGATCAACCTCGCCAACTGTGGCGAATGCTCGCGTCCCGAATACGCCTGCACCTGCGCGCACTAAGCGGTTAGCACAGCCCAAAGCCGCCATGAACAACCGCTGCGAATGCGCGCTCAATTTGTGGGCGCGAGGTGTCATATCACCAACACGTTTCGCGCGGTCGCAATCATGGCGGCTTCTCTCTTTTAGTGTGGAGGCGATGCCGCTTTTCAACGCGTGCTCAAGCCGAGCCATGAATTGACAAAAATGCCGGTAGAGGCGTTTTTCATTTCGTGAGTCGGTTTCTCTATACCTTCGTAGCCTTCGTGCTGCTGGCCCTGTGGTTGCCAGCGACGCAGCACTGTGGACTGGAAGCCGCTGGACTCATCACCGCCGATTCTGCGGACGAATCCACCGCCTGTTGCGCGCCTACCGCGACCGCCTGTGCTTACGATAGCTGCCACGTGATCGAGCAATTTACCCCCAAAACCTCCAACGATTCGTTGCAGGTTCCGGCACCTGATTTCGTCGCCTGCGCGTGCTTTCTCTGCGTTCAGCTCATCAATCGCGACCTGGACACAGAGACGGTTGTTTCGGTAGTCGCCACCGAACAGCCCATGGTCTGGGTGCCCACTTGGCATTTCGCTCGCCGCGCCGCCGCGCTCCCCCGCGCGCCGGCCATTTGGGTTTGATTAGTCCCTGCGCGGACTGATCGCCCCGTTTCGTTTCCCCTCGGAGCACCTGCGCGTGCCCGCACCGGGACTTCCCTCCAATTCACCCCAGCCTCATTCCGTCCATTTCATTTTTTATGCATCCCTTGTCCTCTCTCCGCTATTTCATCCGACCACCAGTTGGCATGCTTCTCATCGCTGGAGCCGCCGTGCTATCGGCCCAAACCACGCCACCGACGGAACCCACTCAGGCAATTTCCCTGCCGGCCTTGGTCGGCGAAATCACCGCCAAGAACCCCGAACGCCAGTTCTACCAAGATGAGATCGCCGCCGCCAAAGTCGGGCAGCGTTATTCCGCGACGTGGTCTGATCCGGAACTGTCCTTCGACCTCGGTCGCAAACGAGTCAAAGACGCCACCGGCAGCCTTGTCGGCGAAGGCAACGCATGGTCCGTATCCGTCACCCAAACCTTCGAGTGGCCGGGCCGCCTTGCCTTGCGCAAGGCGATTGCCAACCGCGATGTCGAGTTGGCCGAGCTGGGACTTGCCCGGTTTGAAAATGCCCTCGCCGCCCGCGCCCGCTCGCTCGCCTATGGCCTGCACGCGAGCAACGCGAAGGCCGCAGCCGTGCGCGAGGTCGCCGAACGCTTCACCGCGCTCAAGGAAACCTTCCTCGCCCGCGAGCCCGCCGGCATCACTCCCTTGCTGGAGACTCGCGTGATCGAGGCCGCCGAGCTGGCTCTGCAACGCCGCGCCACCGAGGCGGAACTCGCCGTCCAGGAAGCCCTGATCGAGCTGAACCAGTTGCGCGGAGCCGCACCTGACGCCGCGTTAAAAGTGGCCGCTCCCGCGTTTACCTTCAACGAGGTGCCGGACAACGCCGCTCTGGTCGCCGCCGCCCGTGAAAACAACTTCGAGTTCCGCCTGCGCCGCGTGGAACTGGAACAGCAAGGCTACGCCGTGCGTCTCGCGCGCAACGACCGTTACCCGGCCATCAGCGTCAGCCCGTTCGTATCGCAGGAAAAAGCCGGCGACCGCGAAACCACCGTCGGCGTCGGCTTTAGTCTGCCGATTCCCATCACCGGCAGCACACGCGGCGCGGTTGACGTGGCCGAGGCCCGTCGCCGCCAGGCCGAAACCGCCGTCTTCATCGCCCAGCGTGAGCTGGATCGCGAAATCCTGACCGCCGCGCTCGCCTTCAAAACCAAACTCGCCGAGTCCCGCCGTTGGTCGCCCGACGCGGCGAACAAATTCCGCGAAGCCGCCGAACTCGCCGACCGCCACTACCGCCTCGGCGCGGTGCCCATCGCCACCTACGTCGAGTTGCAAAACAGCTATCTCGATGCGCTCGAAGCCCTGCTCGACACCCAGAGCGAAGCACTCTCCGCCGGCTTGAAGCTCCAACAGCTCACCGGCCTCGACATCAACCCCGTGCAAATTTCCCAACCATGAAAACCTTCCTCACCCTTCTCGTCATCTCCTCCCTCTCGTTTGTTCTCAGCGGCTGCGGCGACTCTCAAGCCGCCTCCGCACCGCACGTCGAGCCGACGCCCGCCTCGACCTACAAGGCCGGCCACGGCGTGCAGCTCACCGAGACCGGCCGCAAATTCGTCGGCCTGCAAACCGGCGAAGTCGGTTCGCACGCGTTCGCGGGCGCGGACGAGGTGCCCGCGATCCCGGCCGAAGCACTCTTGCGCACCGTCAAAGGTGACTTCGTCTATGTCGCCAACGGCGAGTGGTTCCTTCGCACCCCCGTGACCGTCGGCGGCGCGGACGCCACCCACATCGAAATCAAGGACGGCCTCTACGAAGGCGACACCATCGTCGTCAAAGGCGTGCGCGGCCTCTCCCTCGCTGAAATTCAGGCTCTAAATGGAGGCGTCGGCTGCGCCGACGGACACTGATGCTTGAATGGCTCATTGATTTTTCTCTCCGCAAACGCGGGCTGATCGTTTGCAGCGCGCTCATCCTTCTGGGCGTGGGCCTGTGGTCGGCCACGCGCCTCGGCGTCGATGCCGTGCCCGACATCACCAACCCGCAGATCCAGATCAACACCGAGGTGGCCGCGCTCGCCCCCGAGGAGATCGAGACCTTGGTGACGGTGCCGGTGGAAATGGAAATGGCCGGCCTCCCCGACATGACCGAACTCCGGTCCCTGTCGAAGTTCGGCCTCTCGCAGATCACGATGACGTTCAAGGACGACGTGGACATCTACCGTCTCCGCCAACTCGTCACCGAGCGATTGAACCGCGCCCGTGATCGGCTGCCGCCCGACGTGACGCCCGCGCTGGCCCCCATCAGCACCGGCCTCGGCGAAATCGTTTACTACACGCTGCGCTACAAGCCCGGCGCACCAAGCGCGCCCACCGACCGCGTGGAGCAACTCCGCCAGCTTCGCCTGCTTCACGACTACACGCTCAAGCCGCTCCTGCGTTCCACACCCGGACTGGCCGAGGTGAACGCCATCGGCGGCTACGAGAAGCAAATCGTCATCGCACCCGATCCCGCCAAGCTGGCGCAGGCCGGCGTGAGCTTTGAACAACTCGTAGAGGTCGTGCGCAACAGCACGGACAACGCCGGCGGCGGCGTCCTCGAAATGGGCGGAGAAGCCGTCGTGGTGCGCGCCGATACCCGCGCGAAAACAGCGGAAGACTTGGGCGGTTTACCCGTCAAGTTTGCCGGCGCGTCCCGGCCGCTCCTCATCCGCGATCTGGCGGAAGTCACCATCGGCTCGGCGGTGCGCACCGGCGCTTCGACCGAAGACGGCGAGGAGACCGTCACCGGAGCCGCGATCATGCTGGCGGGCGAGAACGCACGACTGGTCGCGCAAGCGGTCGTCGAAAAGCTCAAGCACATCCAGGAAAAGCTCCCCCAAGGCATCGAGATTCGTGTCGTCTATGACCGCTCCGATCTGGTCAACGCCACCATCCACACCGTGGAGAAAAACCTTTTCGAGGGTGCGGTGCTGGTGGCCGTCATCCTCTTCGGCTTTCTCGGCAACTGGCGCGCGGCCTTGATCGTCTCGCTGGCGATTCCGCTGTCGTTTCTCTTCATGCTCAGCGGCATGGTGGAGGCGAAAATCACCGCCAATTTGATGAGCCTCGGAGCCATCGACTTCGGCCTCATCGTGGACGGAGCGATTGTGATGGTGGAAAACATCCTCCGCCACATCGCGGAGAAACAGCACGCGCTGGGGCGGAAGCTCACGCCCGCCGAACGGTTGACCGAGGTGCGTCTCTCCGCACGCGAAGTGGCCCGGCCCATGTTCTTCGGCGTGCTCATCATCACGCTCGTTTACGTGCCGATTCTCGCGCTCACCGGCATCGAGGGGAAAATGTTCCGGCCGATGGCCGTCGCGGTGATGTTCGCTCTCGTCGGTGCGCTCGTGCTCGCATTGACGCTCATGCCCGCCCTCTGCTCTTGGTTCCTCCGGGGCAACATCAGCGAAAAAGACAACTGGATCGTGCGCGGCGCCAAGGCGCTCTACACGCCCTTGCTCGCCTGGGCGCTGCGTATGCGGTGGCTGGTCGTGGCCGCCGCCCTCGCGCTCTTTGCCGTCTCAGGCTGGATCTTCACCAAACTCGGTGCCGAATTCATCCCGCAGCTCGACGAAGGCTCGATGTCCATCCAGATGATCCGCGGCAACAGCGTCGCCCTCGGCGATTCGGTCGAGCTACAGCGAGCGTCCGAAAAGCTCCTCATGGAGAAGTTTCCCGAGGTCAGCCATATCTTCTCCCGCATCGGCACGGCGGAAATCGCGACCGACCCGATGGGGCCAAATGTCTCCGACACCTACCTCTTCTTCACGCCGTTGGACAAATGGCGCGAGGTGGACGGCCGCAAAATCACCAAACCCGAGCTGATCGAGCTCATGCGCCAGGAACTCGTGGCCGCCGCACCGGGCCAAACGTATCTCTTCACCCAGCCGATCCAGATGCGGTTCAACGAAATCATGGCCGGCGCGCGCGCCGACCTGTCGTTGAAAATCTACGGCGACGACTACGCCGAGCTGGAGCGCCTCGCGACCGAAGCCCGCGACTTGCTGCGCGGCGTGCCGGGCGGAGGCGACGTTGAGTTCGAGGCGCTCGGCCGCGTGCCGATGCTCGAAATCACCCCGAAGCGCGAAGCCTTGCAACGGCTCAACCTGCACGCCGACGAAATTAACGCCGTGGTCGGCACCGCCCTCGGCGGCGAAGAGGCCGGCGCGTTGATCGACGGCAGCAAACGCTACGATGTCGTGGTGCGTCTGCCGGAATCGGAGCGACTCAACCTCGCGGGTTTGCGACAACTTCCGGTCATCGGCGGCGAAGGCGCGCACGTGCCGCTTGAGCGCGTTGCCGACATCGCCGTTGCCGACCGTGTCGGCACGATCAACCGCGAGGACACGCAACGCCGCGTCGCCATCCTCATCAACGTGCGCGGACGCGACACCGAAAGCTTCGTGCTCGAAGCGCAGGCCGCGCTCAACGAACGGGTGAAGTTTCCGCCGGGCTACTACTTCGAGTTCGGCGGCCAATTCGAGAACCTTCAGGCCGCGCGTGCCCGCCTCATGATCGTCGTCCCCGCCGCGCTGCTGCTGATCTTCGGCCTCATCTACGCGAGCTTCGGCAGCGCCCGCCAGGCGACGCTGATCTTCCTCTGCGTGCCGCTGGCCGCCACCGGCGGTGTCGTCGCGCTTTGGTTGCGGGGCATGCCCTTCACCATTTCCGCAGCAGTAGGTTTCATCGCGCTGTCCGGCATCGCCGTGCTCAACGGCATCATGCTGATCAGCTTTATCAACCAGCTCCGCGCTGGCGGCAGCGATGTGCGCCAGGCGGTGATCGACGGCACCCTGACACGACTGCGCCCGAAACTGATGACCGCTCTCGTGGCGTCTCTCGGCTTTGTGCCGATGGCGATTTCCACCGGTGCCGGGGCCGAGGTGCAACGCCCGCTGGCGACCGTCGTCATCGGCGGCGTCATCACCTCGACCTTTCTCACGCTCATCCTCCTTCCCGTGCTCTATGACTGGATGGAGCGTCGGCGCGAAAATCCCTCTCGTTAGTTCAACCCGTCAAAATCCAACCTATGAAAATCAAGAGAATCATCCTCGCCGTGGCCGCGCTTTGCGCCGCCGTTTCCCTCCATGCCGAAACCATCGTCGCCGGTCCCAAGGGCGGACGACTCCTCGATGC
>ERZ1066133.686-NODE-686-length-13191-cov-9.058237_pt1 | contig 13191 bp, 11 predicted proteins | sample MGYA00382780_ERZ1066133 | MGnify/ENA primary metagenome ERZ1066133 (study PRJEB33369, sample SAMEA5778363) | biofilm metagenome | biome: Industrial cooling water; feature: Water cooling tower basin; material: Biofilm | place: United Arab Emirates | collected...
TGCCTGGATAGGTTACCGCGTTGCGCGGGCGCGAGGTGGTGGAGCGCGGGCGGCGGAGAAAGACCCGGGCGGGGCCCGGGTCTGGTGTGGGGTGTCGTCAGGGTGGGCCATCAGGGGCAGAGCAGATCGTTGTAGGCGATGATGAAGTTTTGGAAGTCCAGGTCATCGACGACGCGGTCGTAGTTGAGGTCGGCGGGGCAACCGGCGGGCATGTTGGGGTCGTCGCAATCGAGGAGGTCGTAGGCGAGGACGAAGATCTGGAAGTCGGCGTCGTCAACGAGGCCGTCGTTGTTGAAGTCGGCGGGGCAGAAGGCGCGGGCGGTGAAGGCGAAGCGGGTGACGAGGGGTCCCCAGGTCTGGAGCGCCACGAGCGCGTCGGGATCGCCGCTGGTGAAGCGCATCGCTCCGCGTGCGGACGGGCCGATGGTGTCGGTGTCGAGGGTGGTGTTGCCGGGCGGGGTTCCCTGGGTTCGGAGGGTGATGCAGAGGTTGCCGCCGTTGTAGATGAACGCGCGTTCGAAGGGGACGAACCAGGCGAACTCTCCAGGTGTTGACGGGCTGTCGGAGCCGGGGAACGCGTTCTGCGGGATGAACAGTGGGCCTTCGCGGACGACGATCTCGCCGGCGCCGACGTTGCTGGCGAAGGTGTCGCTCATCGCGAGGGGCTCGACGGTGGTCGGGGCGACGCGAACGTCGAAGCGGGTGAAGGTGAAGTTGGCGGTCGGGAAGGATCCGGCGCCGCCGCTGGAGCTGTTGCGGAAGCTCATGCCGGTGATGGCGGAGCCGACGTCGATGGCGGCGAGCTGGCTGGCGGGGACGATGATCTGGATGGTGGAGTTGGTGCCGAGGGTGGAGAGGCCATCGACGCCTTCGACGGCGGCGAGGGCGTTGGGGGTGCAGACGGAGGGTGTGTATCCCAGGCGCATGGCGGGGTAGCCCGCGGACAGGCCGCCGAGGACGGCGCCGCTGGCGGCGGTGAAGGAGTCCGCGAAGACGCTCCGGCCGCGGGCGCTGCTGGGCGGGATGGCGGCGTTGACGCACTCGGCGGTGAAGCCGCGGTGTCGGATGGTGATGCAGAGGTCGCCGCCTCGGTAGACGAACCCGCGTTGGAACCGGAGGGCGCGGGCGTACTGGTTGGAGGCGCCGGCGGGGAAGGTTCCGGCGGCGATGGCGAGCGGGCCGTCGTGCACCTGCACGACGTCGGGTCGCTGGTTGTCGGCGAAGGTGGTGGACATTTCGGTCGGGCGGCGGGCGGCGGTGGCGACGAAGACTTCGACGTCGGCGGAGGCGGCATCGGAGGCCGGGCGTGCACCGCCCGAGTAGTTCCGGAACCACAGCTCATCGATGACGCTGCCGACGGGGACATCGCGGAGCTCGGAGGCGGCGATGATGGTCTGAATGGTGTAGTCGCTGACATCGAGGAGCGACGCGACCGAGGAGTTGAAGGTGTCCGGCGCGCCGCGGGGCACGGACACCGCGGCGTCGACATCGAAGCGGAAGACGGTGGCGGGTATGGCGATACCGACAAGCTCGGTGTCGGTGCCGAAGCGGGCGGCGACGTGGACGCCGTAGTCGGGGCTGCCGGGCGGAACCGAATCGAGGATGATCGGGCTGGCGCCGCCGCCGGAGTGGCGGATGAGGGCGCTGAGTGGTCCTCCGGTGTAGGTGTAGGCGGAGGTGTAGGGGAGGGAGAAGGAGAAGGGGGCGGTGGGGCCGGTGCCGAGGGGCTTGAAGGCGTTCATCGGGATGGTGAGGGGGCCGAAGCGGGTCAGGACGCTGTCGGGGCCGACGTTGTCGGCGAAGGTGCTGGAGATGGTGGCCGGGGTCGTGGGGGACCGGGAGAGCGAGACCTCGTAGGAGGCGAAATTCACGGCGGCGCCGGGCCAGAGCGGGCTGGTGGAATCGGCGCGGGCGGCATGGCCGACGAATCGGGAGCCGACGCCGATGGTGTTGAACTGGTCGGCGGCGGCGACGATCTGGAAGGTGCGGCCGGTGGATTGGACGAGGGTGTTCAGTCCGGCGGACGCTTCGGTGTTGGCGAAGCCGTCGGCGACGAAGACCTTGGTGACGCCGACGGCGAGATCGGGGGCGGCGCCGGTGCTGGCGAAGAAGCGGGTGACGGGTGCGTTGGTGACGATGCCGGTGAGCGCGGTTCTGGAGGCGTTGGAGTAGACGCCCCGCATGCCGGTGGCGGCGAAGTCGCCGGAGGCGGTGGCATCGATGAACTCGACGGAGCCGAGGCCGGTGCCGGCGTAGTTGATATCGACGCTGAGGTTGCCGCCGAAGTAGGGGTAGGGATCGGAGAAGGGGATGTACAGGCCGAAGGGGGCGGGTGTTGGGCCGCCGGGGGCGGCGGCGAAGATGCGTGTGTTGAGATCGAGCGGTCCGTCGCGGACGAGGCGCGGAGAGGAGATGTTGCTGGCGAAGGTGCCGGACATGGACGCGACGGGGACGCCGGAACCGATGCGGATCTCGTAGTCGGAGATGGTGACGTTGCTGGGAGGCCAGGCGTTGGCGCCGGTGGCGAGTCGGAAGGCGAGTCCGGTGATGACGCTTCCGGGCGGGATGTTGAGGGTGGCGGCGTTGATGTTGAACTGGAAGCGCCGCACGCCGGATCCGCCGATGGGGCCTTCCTGGGCGTTGCCCGAGGTCGTGGAGGCGAGAGAGGGCGGAACGACGATGTTGGTGGGCGGGGTGAATTCGAACTGGATGGCGGGCGCCGAGGTGACGGTGCCGACGGGGGCGGTGCGTGACGCGGAGGAGTAGACGCCGTTGACGAAGTTGGTGGCGGGCGTGAGCGAAGCGTCGGCGAAGACGGTGACGAGGCCGGTGCCGGTGTGGTTGAAGTCCAGCGCGAGCGGGCCGCCCTGGTAGACGTAGGTCGTGTCGAAGTTGAGGACGGGGCCGAACGGACGCGGGGCGGGGCCACCGGCGTAGGCGTTGGCGATGACGGGGAGGCTGCCGTCCATGACGAGTGTCTGGGCGCCGCTGATGTTGGCCGCGAAGGTTGAGCTGGTGGTGGCCGCGGTGGTTGCGGCCCTGCTGATGCGGAGTTCGTAGTCGGTGAATGAGAAACCGGCGGGCGGCCAGGGGCCGGCGCTGGCGTCGTCGAGGCGGAAGCGGATGCCGGAGATGCGGCTGCCGACGGGGATGCCGGAGAGGGCTCGCTCGTCCATGACGATGAGGAAGCGGCGGTTGGTCTGGCCGCCGAGGGGGCCCTCCTGACCGCTGGAGAGCTCGGTTTCGTTCGCGCTCGAGGGGACGACGGCCTGATCCGCGGATGCGGGCAGGCCGGTGCAGAGTGCCGCCAGAAGGATGCAGGATGCGAGTGGGCCGCGTGTGTGCATGATGTCTCTCCGCGCGAGTGGGGCGACGATCGGCTGAACCGTGAGGATCAATCTACCCGGGGACGCCCGTGAACCCAAGCGGAATTACGCAGTTGAGGCGGCGAGGAATCGGTGGCGATGGAACGGGTGCCGGCGCGGAGCGCGGCGACTTGCCGGGCTGGCATGGGGCCGCGAACGGAGGTCGAACGCGGGGCGGGCCGGCGGCGTGTGCGGGCGTGGGGCTCAGGAGTTGCCGAGTCGGAGCGGGCGGGAATCGTCGGCGGGCGGGCTCGCGGGGGTTTCGGGCTTGGGCGTCGAGGCGGCGTCGCTGACGGCCTGCTTGAGCCGGGCGTGGGCGATGTGGGAGAACGGGAGCGTCAGGACGTAGCCGGCGGCGAGGATGGCGCCGGCGAGCCACGGGTCCTTGGCGGCGATGAAGACGAGCACGCCGATGGAGATGAAGAGCGGGAAGACGAGACGCGGGTGCACGGCGAGCTTCTTGAAGCTGAACATCGGGCGGCGGCTGACCATGAGCGCGCCGACGAGCACGGTGTAGAGCGCGACGCCGACGGGGGGCACCTGCCACTTGATGGTGGAGGAGACGTCGAGGAGGATGGGGATGAGCACGACGCCGGCGGCGGCGGGGGTGGGCATGCCGGTGAAGAAGCGGGACGCGATCGGGTTGTTCTTCCTGGCGGGCTTGGCGCTGGTGAAGCGTGCGAGGCGCATGGCGGCGCACATGGAGTAGGTGAGCACGCAGACCATGAAGAGCGGCTCGAGATTGTGGGGCAGGGGCTTGGCCGCGCTGGCGCCGCCGTCGGGTCGGAGCATCCAGATGTAGAGCATGACGGCGGGGCCGACGCCGAAGGAGACGAAGTCGGAGAGTGAGTCGAGGACGGCGCCGAAGCGGCTGGTGACGCGGAGGAGGCGAGCGGCGCGGCCGTCGAGGGCGTCGAAGATGGCCGAGAGCGCGATGGCGATCAGACCGCTCTCGAATTTTCCCTGGATGGAGAAGTGCAGGCTCGCCAGGCCGCAGGCGAGTGCGGCGGAGGTGATCATGTTCGGGAAGAGCGCCCGGAACGGGACCACGTTGCGGCGGGATGGGAATGTGAGGAACACGGGGTGGTGGGGCAGGGGAGGAGGGGAGCAGGGGGCAGGGGAGCAGTGGGGCATGGAAACAGGAACTACGGATTCTTGGGCTTGCGGGCGAGGATGGTTTGGCCGGCGAAGACGCGCTGGCCTTTGGTGACGGCGGGCTCGTAGCCGTCGGGCAGGTAGAGGTCGACGCGGGAGCCGAACTTGATCAGGCCGTAGCGCTCGCCGGGACGGAGGGTCTGGCCTTCGCGCACTTTGCAGACGATGCGGCGGGCGACGAGGCCGGCGATCTGGACGACGAAGGCGCGGGAGCCGTCGGCGAGGCGCAGCACCATGCTGGCGCGTTCGTTGAGGTCGCTGGCCTTGTCGAAGCTGGCGTTGAAGAACGCGCCGTGGTGATACGCGAGCTTCTCGACGGTTCCCTCGAACGGCGTGCGGTTGACGTGCACGTTGAAGACGTTCATGAAGACGCACATGCGGGTGCGGGGCGCGCCGGAATCGCCGACGGCGGCGACGGCGTCGGGGGGCGGGGTGGCCTGATCGATCTTGACCACGACGCCGTCGGCGGGGCAGACGGCGCAGCGGCTGAGGTCCTCGGTGGCGGCGGGGGCACGCTCGGGATCGCGGAAGAACCAGATGGCCCAGAGCGTGAGCAGGGCGAGGATGCCGGTCAGGACCCACAGGGTGACGGCGATGGGGCCGGAGGTGAGCCCGGCGCCGACGCCCGCGGCGACGGTGGGTGCGGTGAAGAGCGCGATGATCGTCCAACCCTCGCGGGCGACGATGGGGGCCGAGCCCGTGTGAGGGGCGCCATAGAACGAAGATGGTGCGATCTCAGGATTGGCGACGGTCGTGGCAGTCATTCCTTCTCATCCTTGGGGATGTCGATCACAAGAAAGTCACCCGCACGGACGCCGTCGATCTTCGCTTCGATCTCGGCCCCGAATCTCTCGATGAGTTTCCACCGAGTGGTTGTGAGTACGACGATCGCGATCGTGCGAGTTGTCAGATTCTGCTGATACGAGAGGTTCTGATCGGTCGTGATGAGCGCGTCAAACTCCATCTGGGCTGCCGCGAGAAGGTCGCCATTGGACAGGCCGGACCAACCCATCTCAGACGCCGTCCGAACGCTGTGTCGTCGGAGAAAGCGGCGCAGCGGCGCCGGCGTTCCCTGGTCAAAGAGCACTTTCATGCCGCCGCCGTTCCGTTGCGGTCGTCGACCGCGAGGCTTTGTCGGGCGTGCTCAAGAACGGCTTCCACCAGCTCTCGCGGGACCCCGGGGAACCACTCGACAAACTGCACGACCGTGGCACCGTCCTCAAGATTCTCAAAGAGGGCCTGCACCGGCACCCGCGTGCCGCGAAACACCCATGCCCCGCTTACCCGAGCCGGGTCGCGCTCCACCGCCTTGCACGTCCGCCAATCCAGCATGTGCGGAGTATACCGGACGGCGTTGTGTAGCAACGCGATCGGTTCGCAATTTGATAGGTCTTGTGATACGCGGCTCACCGCCGTAAGTGCTTTCCAGCCCAATTCTTCTTGACCAATTCCGGTTCATCGGGTACTTTACCGACCGCGAGACGTCACCCTGTTTTCCGCCCCGGTGCGTGCATCGGGTTCAGGGCTCTCACGAGGAGAGAGGCATCCCGCGACAACATGTGGATCGATCGATGGGCGCTTTCCGCGCGCCGGGTGCGATGTGTGTTTGGCGGCGTGCCGCCGGAGAGGTAGGAGAGAGATGAAGAAGGCTCTGCTTGTGCTCGCCATCGCGGGCGTCGCGTCGTCGGCCTCGGCGAAGTATCTGATGGTGACGAACTTCGCCAGCGGCAACCGCAGCATCATGCTGTTCAACAAGAGCGACGGCTCGCTGGTGCAGCAGAACTGGATCGTCGGCGACGGTGTGAACAACATCTTCAACAGCCAGACCGAGGCCCTCTCCATCGGCTCGGACGTGTGGATCAGCGACCAGGTGCAGAACAAGGTCTTCCGCTACAACCTGACGACCGGCACCTTCAAGACCGCTCTCACCGGGAGCGGCGCCACGAACCTCAGCAACATCCGCGGCATGGCCCGGCAGGGCAACACGGTCTTCGTCGCGAACGCCGGCTCGGGCTTCGGCAACTCGATCGTGAAGTTCGACGCGACGACGGGCGCGTTCCTGGGGAGTTTCGCGGTGCAGCAGTTCTCGACCGCGACGACGACTTCGCCGTGGGATATCCATGTCGCCGCCAACGGCGAGCTGCTGGTCAGCAACTACTCGGCGTCCACGACGGTCGGCGTCTCGCGGATTGATCGGTACGACGCGGCGGGCAACTTCCTGGGCAACTTTTACTCGAACAACAACAACGCGGGCGTCGGCCTGACGCTGCCGCAGCAGATCAACGCCGACGGGGCGAACTACCTCGTGGGCGGGTTCGGCTTCACGACGCAGGCGGGTGCGTACCAGCTCAACGCCGCGGGCGGCCAGGCGGGCTTCTGGGGCGGCGGTCTGGGCATCCGCGCCACGTTCCGGCTGGACAACGGCAACCTGCTGATCACCAAGGGCGACGGCGTGTGGGTGCTTGATCCCTCCACCAACGCGATCACCGCGGTGGCGGCGGGGAGCGGGTTCAACGCCAAGTACATTTCCGAGATCGCGTTCATTCCCGCGCCGGGCGCGCTGGCGCTGCTGGGCATCGGCGGCCTCGCGGCGGCGCGTCGGCGTCGCTGAGCCGCTGCGTCTCTGATCTCTTCCAAGGCCCGCCTGTCGGCGGGCCTTTTCGTTGGCTCGGCCATGGCCCCTCCCGGCCCCTTCGCTCTACACTCCCCTCCCTATGGCCATCCTGATCGACGCGAACACCAAGGTCCTCTGTCAAGGCATCACCGGCTCGTTCGGTGCCGTGCACACCAGGGGCTGCTTCCTCTACGGCACCAAGATGGCCGGCGGGGTGACCCCCGGCAAGGGCGGCACCAAGGACGCCAACGGCCTGCCCATCTTCGACACCGTGCAGCAGGCCGTCGATGCGACGGGCGCGACCGCGACGATGATCTTCGTCCCGCCCGCGTTCACCGCCGACGCGATTCTGGAAGCCGCCGACGCCGGCATCAAGGTCATCTGCGCCATCACCGAGGGCGTGCCGGTGCAGGACATGATCCGCGTCCGTTCTGTGATTGACGAGATGAACGGCGGAGCGAGCACGCCGCCGTCGAAGCGGCGCATCATCCTCGTCGGCCCCAACTGCCCCGGCGTGATCACCCCCGGGCCGCGCACCAACGCCAACAGCATGACCGGCGAGCCCGGCGCTCCGTTCACCGATGCTTCCAAAGGTGGGGGCGGCTGCAAGATCGGCATCATGCCCGGCTACATCAACACCCACATCAGCCAGAGCAAGCGCGGCAAGGCCGTCGGCATCGTCAGCCGCAGCGGCACGCTCACGTACGAGGCGGTGTGGCAGACGTCGAACCTGGGCTTCGCTCAGAGCACCTGCGTCGGCATCGGCGGCGACCCGGTGCGAGGCCTCAATCACATCGACTGTCTGGAACTGTTTGCGGATGACCCCGACACCCACGGCATCCTGATGATCGGCGAGATCGGCGGCACCGACGAGATCGACGCCGCCAACTGGATCGCCGCCAACCGCAAGAGCGGGCGTCTGAAGAAGCCGGTGGCGGCGTTCATCGCGGGGCGCACCGCGCCCCCGGGCCGGCGCATGGGCCACGCGGGCGCGATCATCGGCGGGGCCGACGACACGGCGGACGCGAAGATCACGGCGCTCAAGGCCGCGGGCGTGAGCGTGGCGATGAGCCCGGCGGATATGGGGAAGGCGATGGCGGAGGCGATGGGGGGGTGAGATTGTGTTGGGGAGTGCGGCGTGGGAGATGCATCAGAACATCGTGCACCCGAGGCAATCGAGATCGCTATCAGACCAGCTCCGTCGCGAGGGGCGTTGCTTCAGTATCTGTGCCCCCTCGTGAAAGACGAGGATCTCGTTGAGATCGCCGCGAAGGACATGCCCGACTACGAAGGGCATTACGAAGCGCTACTGCGTCTGCGCAGATCCATGAGAGTGGATGGTCGTCTCGATTGGAATCCCAGAGAAGCGGTTGAACTTGAGCGGTGGGAAGAGCCAAAATCGATAGCTGGTCACCGCAGGCGATTACTCGCATGCGCGATCCTTTTTGATTCGTACTTTGATCGAATCTCGCGAGAGTACATGGAGGGGCTCTCCGACGTTCTTGCCCCGCTTGTCGCAAGCGCGATCCAGTTCGACGCAGTCGCGATGCTCGAGTCCCGAAGATCCATCGCCGCCATGATCGAGATGCAGTTCTTATGGTCGGAACAAGATGTGCTGTTTGCTGGATTGGCAGCGTTGTCACTGTCAGTCGTGCTAGCCCGCGGCGACGAAGAAACTGTGGTCGGGCAACTGTCTGATTGGGTTCTCGCTGAACACTTTCGCTTGAAGTTGGAGGGCCTGTCGCCGGAGACGGGTCCAGGCGTTCTGGAGTGCACGTTTTTCGATCAGTACCACCCTCTTTGGCAAGCGATCGCAAAGCGGTATCTGGTGGACGCTGTCTTGCCTTACTCGCGGCCGGTCACGCAGAAAGTGAGGACGATCGGCGAGGATCTTCTGAGTTGGAAGAAGCCGTCGAGTAGCAGTTCCTGACGCATCGACCGCGAGTCGTCGGGAGACCCAGTGCTGTTCCGAACGGCCGTTGTTCCGCAGTGGTCGCACGAGGCGTACCCATCGGTTAGGCTCTTCGGGTGACCATGCCGTCCCCTTGCCATGCTATTGCTGCGACGTGCTGGTACTGCGGCCACGCGCTTACTGGCAGCACCGCGCCCGATCGCTGCCTTGAGTGCGGCATGATTGCCACCCAGGCCGAGCACACGCAACGCGCGATCGTTTCGATAGTCGGAGCGCTGACTCTCGTGCTCACGACGCCCGTGATCTTCGTGGTCGCGAAGCCGCTGGAATCAATCTTGCTGCTGCAGGGCTTTGCGCCCGCGTGGCAAGCGTTCATGCCGATTCCGCTTGCGGCCGTTCTCCTGCTCGTTGGTTCGGCCTTCATTCCGCATCGCACGTGGCTGATCCGACTCTGCGTTGCGACGCTGGTGTTGATGATGCTGCGGGTCGCGGCGAACGCTGCCGGCTTCAACATTCCGAATCCCTCCACCGTCGTGCGTCAGGACCTCCTCTGGAACGTGCTTGAGTGGACCTCACGTCTTGGACTGTGGGCGGTGCTCGTGACGTGCTGGTATGTGCTTCGACACGGACTCAGCAAAAGCCCATTTGCTTGTATTGTTCCGCCGTGGTGGGTCGGCGCAGCGGCCAGCGTCTTCCTCGGGGTTTTCCTCGTCGGAGGAGACCCGCTTTGGAGCCGGCTCAACTCGCTCGGGTATTCCTTTTACCCCGCAACGACTCCGGGTGCTGCGAGTCCGCCGCTTCCGAACGCGCTGGCGCTCTTTGCGGTGTACGACGTGGCCTGCCGCGTCGTCCTGACCTGCTGGTTGTGTGCACTGTGCGTCGGCTCGGTTCTCTTCGCAGCACAGCAAGTCGAATCACTGCGGCAGCGATAGCGAAATCATCCGATCGCCCCACCGCGCCGAATCGCATCCTTCCCGAACTTCTTCGCGATCGCGTCCGTGGCGGCGTCGATGTTGCGACGCTTCTTCGCACCCTTGGAATCGGTCGTGGCCTCGCACTTCGCCTCCGGCGCGTTCTGATCCTCATCGCGAGCCGGGGCGTCCCCGCCCCGGCGCGGTTCGCGAGCGTTCTCGCCATCTGCGTTGTTTGCGTTTGACGCTTCGGGCAAGGGCGATCCGTCCGTTGCATTCTCCACTTCGATCGCCTTCTTGCCTTCCTCCGTCTTCTGTGCCGGGGCGGGGACGCCCCGGCTCGCGGTTGGCGACGCGCCGGCGCCCTTGTTCGCGCCGCGCTTCGGGATCGGCGTTGCTTCCATCTCCTCTGACGCAGCCTCGAACAGCCCCATCTGCGTCTGGCTCGTCAGACCGTGCAGGCTCACGCCCATGAGCCGCAGCGCGCCCTTGCGTTGCTGGATCCACTCTTGCAGCAGCGACCACGCCGCGGCCCAGAGCTCTTTGGTCGAATCCGTCGCCTCCGTCAGCGCCCGCGAACGCGTGAACGTGCTGAAATCGCCGAGGCGCAGCTTGAGCGTGACGCCCTTGGCCTTCAGGCCGTCTTCGCGAAGCGAGCGCGACACGTCCTCGACGAACGACAGCAGCAGCGCCCGGAGTTCTTCGGGTTCGTCGATGTTGTCGAAGAACGTGCGTTCCTTGCCGATCGATTTCTGCTCGCGGCCCATCCGCAGCGGGCGGTGGTCCTCGCCGCGGGCGAGCTGGAACCACTCCCGCGCGTGCTCGCCGAAGCGGCTGACGAGGCGATCTTCGCCGAACGCACGCATCTCGGCGATGGTCTTGATCCCGAGTTGGCGGAGACGTTCCTGGGCCTTGGGGCCGACGCCGAAGATGACGCCGACGGGGAGGGGCAGGAGTTCGCGCTCGGCGTCCTGTGGGCGGAGGATCTTGAGCCCGTCGGGCTTGCTGAGGTCGCTGCAGAGCTTGGCGAGGAACTTGTTCCCGCTGATCCCGATGCTCGCGGGCAGATCAACCGCGTCTCGGATCGCCTGCTTCATGCGACGCCCCAGCGACTTCATCGCATCGATGGCACTGTCTCGCTCCCACGCCCGCTCGCGGTCCCAGCCTTTGGCGTGCAGGTGCATGATGTTGGTCAGATCAAAGAACGCCTCGTCCACCGAGATCGGCTGCACATCGGGCGTGAAGGAGCGGACGACTTCGAAGACCTGTTTGGAGACTTCGGAATAGCGGCCGTGCTGTCCCTTGACGACGATGGCCTGCGGGCAGAGGCGCAGCGCCTGGGCGGTGGGCATGGCGCTCCGGCAGCCGAATTTCCGGGCCTCATAACTCGCGGCGGAGACGACGCCCCGTTTGCTGGAGCCCCCGACCAGCACCGGCTTCCCCCGCAAGGCGGGGTTGTCGCGCTGCTCGACGGACGCGAAGAAGGCGTCCATATCGACGTGGGCGATGACGCGGGGAACCATGGGGCATTCTTGTCGCCCGAGATCGGGGAATGTTCGGACGATGGAGCTTCGATCCTGGGTCGTTTCTGGGGTTGTTGCCTATCTCCGCACCTGAGATTCGTCGCACAATGGAGGTCGCCGCGGGTGCTTGTTGGACACGTCTCGGCGGCGACTGGAGGGAAAGTGCTATGCGATCAAGTGCGTTTTCGTTGCTGCAATCCCGGATTCTGGCCGTGGCCGCCGCGAGCCTGGCCGTTTCGGCGTCCGCCGTCGCTCAGAGCGAGACGGAGCCGAACGACACGATCGCGCAGGCGAACGGCCCGTTCATCAACGCCGCCGTGATCTCGGCGAGCTTCACCGGGCCCCTCAACGTGGACTTCTTCCGCCTGGACATCACACAGACGTCGGCGGTCACGATCGCGATCAACAACGGGACGCCCGGCCAGTGCCCGGGCAACGGGAGCTTCGACCCGACCGTGGCCATCTACGACGCCAACGGCGTTCTGTTCGCGGTCAACGACGACTTTGGCGGCAGCCTTTGCCCACAACTGAACCCCTCGAACACTCCGGCGCTCGCAAGCCTGGCGCCGGGCACGTACTACATCCGGGCCGCATTGCTCGGCTCGTCGATCCTTCCGATTAACTACAGCCTGCAGATCACTTCGGTCCAGCAGGTCACAGAGAGCTTCACGTATCAGGGGCGTCTCGAGAGCAACGGTGCTCCGTTCACCGGGTTCAAGCAGGTGACCTTCTCGCTCTGGACGGATCCGGAGAACCAGAGCCTCGGTGCGCGCGTCAGCCTGCCGATCCAGTATCAGACGCTCGAGATCAACAAGGGGATCTTCACCGCGGACCTGGACTTCACCGTTCCGCAGCAGCCCTCGACGTTCAACGGCACCGAGCGTTATCTGCAGATCGAGGTCGCCGACGTCGGCGGGGCCAACCCGGTCGTTCTGTCGCCCCGTACTCGCCTGAGCCCCACGCCGACGGCGCTGTTCGCGCTCCGCTCCGGCGACGCAAAGAAGGCGGACGAGGCAACGAAAGCGCAGACGGCAGACTTCGCGACGACTGCTCAAACCGCGCTCTCGGCGGATAGCGCCACGGTGGCCAACGCGGTGCCGTGGTCGGGCATCACCGGCAAGCCCTCGGGATTCGCCGACAACACCGACAACGCGGCGGGCTGGCTTGAGAGCTCCGGTGTGACCTACACGGGCAATCAGGTCGCCGTCAACACCAGCATCGCCAACGGCTTCGATCTTGCCGTCAGCGGCACCGCGGCCAAGACCGGTGGCGGCTCGTGGTCGTCGTACTCCGACGCCCGTCTGAAGCACGACATCGCGCCGCTGGAGGGGACGCTGGATCGCCTGCTCCAGCTCCGGGGCTACTCGTTTGAGTACAACGCCGATGCGGTGGCGGGCAACCTGGCCCTTCCCGGCATGCAGCTGGGGCTGCTGGCTCAGGAAGTGCAGCGGGTCTTCCCCGACTGGGTGCAGACGGACAAGAACGGGTACCTCTTTGTCACCGAGCGTGCGACGACGGCGCTGATGGTGGAGGCGCTGCGGGATCTGCGGAGCGAGAAGGACCGGCAGATCGAGGCGATCCGCACGGCCAAGGACGCGGAGATCGCGGATCTCAAGGCCCGCCTCGAGCGGCTCGAGAAGGCGATCGACGCGCGGCGTTGAGTGAAAAGAAAAACCTCACGCGGTGCGTGAGGTTGTGGTGAACAACAGGA
>ERZ1066133.689-NODE-689-length-13163-cov-8.502365_pt1 | contig 13163 bp, 7 predicted proteins | sample MGYA00382780_ERZ1066133 | MGnify/ENA primary metagenome ERZ1066133 (study PRJEB33369, sample SAMEA5778363) | biofilm metagenome | biome: Industrial cooling water; feature: Water cooling tower basin; material: Biofilm | place: United Arab Emirates | collected...
GAAGTGATGCCGCGGCACGGGGGGCCGCTTGGTGACGGCTGCGGGGTGGGGACGCGGGAGGGGGTGGGGTGTGGGCGGGGGACGGCCGGGCGAAAAGCGGTGAAAATCCTGTGAAAAGGCCGACGGCGTGGTATCATCCGCGTTCGGTGCGGGAGCGGACTGCGCTCTCGTGCGGGCTCATGGAATGAGCCGCGGAGACGGAGGTCGCGTCGATGCGATCCCGTGCCGCCCGCGACAGGAGGTTGCCACTACATGCGTCTGGTCAAACTCACGCTCCACGGCTTCAAGTCCTTCGCGGACCCCACCGAGTTTCATTTCGACGAGCAGGTGACGGGGATTGTCGGGCCCAACGGGTGCGGCAAGAGCAACGTCGTGGACGCGATCAAGTGGGTGCTGGGCGAGCGGAGCAGCAAGAGCCTGCGCGGGCAGGAGATGCTGGACGTGATCTTCGCGGGCAGCGCGGGGCGCAAGCCGGCGGGGATGGCGAGCGTGACGCTGACGTTTGAGAATCCGTTGCGAAGTGGAGCAGGGGAGCACGGGGGCAGTGGAGCAGGGAACGAGGCGAAGGCTGGGAACGAGGCCGAGGTGGGGACGGCGGAGGCGGATCAGGCGCTGGTGGCGGCTGCCGCGCTGAAGCTCGTGGAAGAAGAAGCTCTAGCAGAGAGCGAGGGGTCGATCGTTGATGTGTCGCAGAAGGGCAAGCGCGGGCTGCCGATCGACAGCGACATCGTGGAGGTGGAGCGGCGGCTGTACCGCGACGGCGAGAGCGCGTACCTGATCAATGGGCGCAAGGCGCGGTTGCGGGATATCCGGGAGTTGTTCCTGGACACGGGCATCGGCGCGGATGCGTACTCGATCATCGAGCAGGGCAAGGTCGATCGGATGCTGCTGGCGAGCCCGCAGGAACGCCGCGCGATCTTTGAGGAGGCGGCGGGGATTGCGAAGTACAAGCAGCGCCGGATCGAGGCGACGCGGAAGCTGGAGAAGACGGAGCAGAATCTGCTGACGACGCGGCAGCAGCTTGAGAGCACGGAGCGGCGGCTGCGGCTGGTGAAGGGGCAGGCGGCGAAGGCGCGGAAGTTCCAGTCGCTGGATGCGGACCTGAAGTCGTGGCGGACGGCGCTGGCGTTTGAGCAGTACGACGACCTGCGGCAGCGGCTGGAGGGCCTGACGAGCCGGCAGACGGATCTCGAGACGCGGCGGGCCGAGGCGAACGCGGCGCTGGCGCAGTTCGAGGCGTCGCGGGCGGCGTGCGATGAGGATCGCAACGCGAAGCAGGTGGCGAGCCGCGCGCTGGATCAGGAGCGGCTGAACGTCGCGTTCAGCGCGTCGCAGGCGAGCCAGCGGCGGGAGATGACGCAGCGGGCGCTGGATGATCTGCTCACGCGGCTGGAGAACGACAAGACGCGGCTGGCGTCGATCGACACGGAGCTGACGCGGCTGAGCGGGGCGTTGGCGGAGACGAGCGATGCGCTCGCGGAGCATTCCGAGAAGCGCGATGAGATGGAACGCTCGATGCAGGCGCTGGCGGCGGAGCGGTCGGCGCTGAGCGGCGATGTGCAGGATCTGGAATCGCAGGCGGCGCAGAAGCGGCGGGCGATGCAGGAGATCGATCGGGAGCGGGCGGGGTTGATCGCGTCGGCCGACGCGGAGGACCGTCAGGCGGCGAACCTGCACGAGCAGATCGCGGGTGTGGAGCTGCGCCGGGCGCAGATTGAATCGACGCGGGCGACGCTGGAGGAAAACCGGGCGGCGGCGGCGAGCGCGATCACGGCGCAGACCGAGCGGCTGAAGCAGCTCGAGACGGACCTGGCGGCGGCGAGCGGGGAGCTCGAGGGCCTGAGCGGCGGGCGCGAGACGCTGACCAAGCGAGTGTCGGAGCTGCAGCAGGACATTGCGCGGGTGGAGAGCCGGCGGGCGACGCTGCGGGAGATGAGCGAGAAGCACGTGGGCTACGCGGACGCGGTGCGCTCGGTGCTGCAGGCGCGGTCGGAGGGTCGCTTCGGGGGCGTGGTGGGCGCGCTGGCGGACCTGATCGACGCGGAAGCGTCGGTGATGCACGCGGTGGAGGCGTCGCTGGGGTCGAGCCTGCAGGCGCTGGTGGTGGAAACGGCGTTGGCGCTGCCGTCGGCGGACGAGATCGCGGCGCTTGAAGGACGGGTGACGTTCCTGCCGCTGGATACGGTCGGTCGAGGCGGGGCGGAGTTTCCGGGGAGCATCCGGGAGCTGGACCCGACGCTGGCGACGCGGGTGGTGCGGCTGGGGAGCCTGGTGCGCGGGCGGAGCGAGGCGCTGACGGCGGCGATCCAGTCGCTGTTGGGCGAGACGTATCTGGTGGAGTCGCTGGACAACGCGATCATGCTGAAGGCGAGCGGCGTGGTGCCGCTGACGGCTCGGTTCGTGACCCGCGGCGGCACGGTGCTGGAGAACGACGGTCGCGTGGTGGCGGGGCCGCTGGGCGCGGATGGGGCGTCGGGCGTGGGCGTTCTGGAGCGGCGCGAGGAACTGGCGCGGCTGGACGATCAGGCGACGCAGACGCGGGCGCTGCTGGACGCGGCCAAGAGCGAATTGGCGACGGTGAGCCAAGCGGCGGCGCAGGTGAGCGAGCGGTGCGGCGAGCTGCGCAAGCAGCTGCAGGAAGCGCAGCGCGAGGCGATCAGCAAGCAGTCGTCGCTGGATCGGTTCTCGGCGGATCTGGAGCGGCTGGCGCGGGACCTGGCGGACGCGACGCAGCAGCACGAGGCGCTGGTGCAGCGGCGCGAGCGGCTGACGCGCGAGTCGGGCGAGCTGCGGACCAAGGCGGCGAGCCTGGCTTCGCTGCTGGAGGATCAGGGGGTTGCGGTTCGCGAGGCGGAGGCCAAGGCGAGCGAGGCGCGGGCCAAGGTCGAGGCGATCCAGGAGCGGTACACGCAGGCGCGGGTCGAGGTCGAGCGGTTCAGCGCGCAGGCGAGCGCTGCGCGGCGGGAGCTTTCGCGGCTGGAGCTGCAGCGTGACGAACTGGAGCGCTCGCGGCGTGAGTTCCAGCAGCACCTGGACAGCGGCCAGAGCAAGATCGGCGAGTTCCAGGAGCAGATCGCGGCGTGCGAGACGCAGATCGCGGCGGCGACGGTGCAGCTTGCGGAGGTGACGGCGAAGGCGGATCTGGCGTCGAAGGAATTCGCGGACGCCGGCGAGGCGCTGGTCGCGATCAGCGATCAGCTCAACGCGGCCCGCGAGCAGGCGATGAACCTCGAGCGCGACTGGCATGCCCTTGAGGTCAGCCGGCGCGAGATCGAGGTGAAGCGTGAGACGATCGAGGAGCGGACGCTGGAGGAATTGAAGCTCGACCTGGCGGGCAGCTACGGCGAGCATCGCCGCCGGGTGGAGGCGGGCGAGGTGAACCGCGTGGATCTGGCGGCCGCCGCCAAGGCGATCGACGAGCTCCGCGACCAGATCAAGGCGCTGGGCAACGTGAACCTTGATGCGCTGGAAGAAGAAGGCACGCTGGAAGCGGCGAACGAGAATCTGGTGAAGCAGGTGGCGGACCTCGATCAGGCCCGCGGCACGCTCATCGAGCTCATCGAGAAGCTCAACAACGTCAGCAAGGAGCGGTTCGCCGGGGTGTTCACCCGCATCCAGGAGCAGTTCGGCGGCGGCGAGGGCATGTTCCGCAAGCTCTTCGGCGGCGGCAAGGCCGAGGTGCGGCTCATGCCGCTGGTGCGTGAGGTGGAGCAGGCCGACGGCAGCGTCATCAAGGTCGAGACCGACGAGATCGATGTTCTGGAGAGCGGCATCGAGGTGGTCGCGAAGCCGCCGGGCAAGGAGCCGCGGAGCATCAGCCAGCTTTCGGGCGGCGAGAAGACGCTGACCGCCGTCGCGCTCTTGATGAGCATCTTCCGCAGCAAGCCCAGCTGCTTCTGCATTCTGGACGAAGTGGACGCGGCGCTCGACGAGAGCAACGTGCAGCGCTTCGCGGGCGTGGTGCGGCAGTTCACCGATCTGTCGCACTTCATCGTCATCACGCACAACAAGCGGACGATGCAGGCGGCGGACACGCTGTTCGGCGTCACGATGCAGGAGCGCGGCGTCTCCACACGCGTCCGCGTCAAGTTCGATCAGGTCGGCAAGGACGGCAGCGTGAAGGTCGATGCCTCGGCGAAGGTCGAGGCGAAGGCGGAGGTGCGGCCGGAAGTCAGGCCGGAGCCGAAGACCGAAGCCAAGTCGGAACCCGCGGTGGAGACGGTTGCGGTGGCCGAGGCACCGGCGCCTGCCGAGCCGGGGCCGCTGCGGCGGGCGTTGGCCGCGATGCATGAACAGAGCCGCGAGAACGCGCCGACCGACAACTGACCGCTGGTGTCCGGGCCTGGCGGGTGCGGGTTGTGCCGACCGATTTGGCGGCGTCGTGCGGCGTTGAGGCGTGGCGCGACCGTGAGCGGATGCGTCGCGGCATCCGAACCATCGGGCGGCTGCTTTCATACGCTCTGGTGTGACGTTTCTCTCCCCCACTTCCGCGCTTCTGGCTGCTGCGGTGGTTCTGCCGCTGCTGGTCGCGATGTATTTGCTGAAGCTGCGGCGGCGACCGCTGCGGGTGAGCAGCATTCTGCTGTGGGAGAAGTTCGGGAGCGACCTGCAGGTAAACGTGCCGCTGGCGCGGCCGCGGGCGAGCTGGCTGTTGCTGCTGCATGTGCTGATCGCGGCGGCGCTGATCGCGGCGGTCGGGCGGCCGGCGATCCCGGGCGCGGCGGGATCGGCGGGGCGGCTGGTCGTGGTGATCGATCGCTCGGCGAGCATGAGCGCGCGAGACGGTGTGCGTGATGAGGGGCGGGTGACGCGGCTGGAGGAGGCGAAGGACCGGGCGGCGGCGGCGATCCGGCAGGCGGCGGCGTCGTCGGCATCGGTCGCGGTGGTGTCGTTCGGGAGTGCGGCGCAGTTGGTCCGCGAGTTTTCGCCGGATGCGGCGCAGGCGGTCCGGGCGGTGCGGGAGATCTCGCCGACGGATCAGCCGGGGAACTTTGGAGCGGCGGCGGAGGTTGTGCGGGCGTTGGTGTCGTCGCTGGGGGAGAGCGAGTCGGGTCCGGGCGTGGAGGTGGTGCTGTTCAGCGATGGGGTGTTTGAGGCGGACGGAGACGGGGCCGAGGCGAGCGGTGCCGCGATGCGGCTGGTGCGGGTGGGATCGGCGCCTTCGGCGGTGAAGGAGAATCTCGGCATTGTGTCGCTGGCGGCGCGGCGGATCGAGAGCGATCTGGAAGCGGTCGAGGTGTTTGTGCGGCTGCAGAACGCGGCGCGCGAGCCGCGGGTGGTGCCGGTGTCGCTGGCGGTGAGCGGGCAGGTGGTGGAGACGCGGACGGTGACGGTGCCGGGCGGGGGCGAGGCACCGGGGGAGCTGGCGCTGACGTTTGCGTGTCGGCCGCAGGGCCGGCAGCTGGCGACGGTGTCGCTGGCGGTTGATCCGGCGCGTGATCTCTTGGCGAGCGACAACTCGGCGTCGCTGCTGCTGCGGGGCTTTGCTCCGCCGCGGGTGCTGCTGGTCGGTGGCGGGAGCCGGGCGAGCGCGGCGGAGGATGACGGGGAGACGCTGTCGGCGCGGTTTCTGCTTGAGGGGGTTCTGGCGGAGCTGCGGCTGGGTGAGCTGAAGCGGGTGAGCGCTGGTGAGTACGAGGAACTGGCGGCGACGGGGCAGCTGCGGTTCTTCGATGCGGCGGTGTTCGCGGGCGCTGCGCCGAGCCGGGCGCCGACGCTGGCTTCGCTGTCGATCAACGCGGGGCTGCCGGGACTGGAGCTGCTGCCGGCGACGAAGGTCGGGCCGGCTCAGCCGGTGCTGTCGTGGTCGCGGTCGCATCCGCTGATGCAGTTCATCACACTCGACGGCGTGGTGGTGGCGCGGTCGCGGCCGGTGGGTCCGGCGTGGTCCGAGGCGGGGTTTGAGACGCTGGCGCGGGGCGGGGCGGGTCCGTTGCTGCTGGCACGGGAGGCGCCCGACGAGGTTCGGCGGATCGTGATTGCGTTTGATCTCGCGGATTCGAACTGGCCGCTGGAGCCGAGCTTTGCGATCTTTCTGAATGCGAGCATCGCGTGGCTGACATCGACGAGCGCGGGCGATGCGGCGGAGTCGTACCGGACGACGGAACCGATCACGGTTGCGGCGACGCAGGCGGCGTTTGAGCGGGTCGGGGGCGAACGGGGTGAGGGCGGGATCGTGCCGGTGGCGTCGGGGACGAGGGCGTCGCTGGGCGTCTTGGAGCGTGCGGGGGTGTATCTGGCGGTCGAGTCCGCGGGTGGTGGGACGGGTGGTGGGTCGGGTGGCGGCGCGACGGGATCGCTGAACGCTCCGGATCCGGTGGCGGTGAATCTGTTGAACCCGGTGGAGAGCGCGGCGGCGAGCAGCGAGCGGGTGGTGCTGGGGCGGCGGAGCATCGCGGGTGGTGCCTCGACGCCGGCGGCGCTGGAGATCTGGTGGTGGTTCCTGGTGGCGGCGCTGGGGCTGCTGGTGATCGAGTGGATCGCGTTCGCCCGCTCGGCGCGGGCGTGAAGCGCGCGTGATCGAGATCTGGTGAAGATGTGAAGGGCGTGTCATGAAGATGTGATCGAGGTGCGGCGGGCGCGGGGTGTCGGCGCGGGTGGTTCTCTCTACGATGTTGGCTGGAAGAGCGACGCACACGGAAAGGACTGGAGATGGATCTCGAACCGCGTCAGCACGCGCCGGTGGTGGAGCCTGAACGGCATTCCCGGCGTGGCTTTCTGGGGCTGTCGAGCGCGGCGGGGCTGGCGACGGCGGCGCTGTTTGCGCCGGGCTTTGCCCGTGCGGCATCGGCGCGACCGGAGGCGCCGACGCGCCGGACGCCGGCGCGGCGGGCGATGAACGTGATCTTCATGGTGTCGGACGGGATGAGCTTCGGCACGCTGACGCTGGCGGAACTGGTGCGGCGGACGCGGGACAACCGCGGGACGCACTGGCCGGCGTTGTGGGAGCGCGAGGGGGCCCGACGGTGCGTGATGCGGACGGCCTCGGCCAATTCGGTGGTGACGGACTCGTCGGCGGCGTCGTCGGCGTGGGGCACGGGCGTGCACATCAACAACGACGCGGTGAACTTCACGCCCGATCGCAGGACGCCGGTGCCGATCCTGGTGCAGGCGCGGCAGAGCGGAAAGGCGACTGGACTGGTGACGACCACGCGGGTGACGCACGCGACGCCCGCGGGCTTCATCGCGAACTGTCCGTCGCGGGCTCTGGAGGACGAGATCGCACGGCAGATCGCGGAGCGGGGTGTTGATGTGGTTCTGGGCGGCGGGCTGAAGCACTTCCCGGCGAAGCTTCGGTCGGAGCTGCGCGGCACGTCGATCGTGCTGCCGGGCGAGGCGGTGACCGGGGCTGCGCCGGCCGGGCCTCTGCTGGGTTTGTTCGCGGAATCGCACCTGCCCTACCACTGCGACCGAGGGGACAAGGATCCGTCGTTGGCGGAACTGACGAGGGCTGCGCTGGGGCGGCTGGAGGGAGCGCCGAACGGGTTTGTGCTGCAGGTCGAGGGCGGGCGCGTGGATCACGCGGCGCACGCGAACGACGCGGGCGCGCTGGTGCACGATCAGCTCGCGTTCGATGATGCAATCGGTGTGGTGCTCGCGTGGCTCGAAACGCGGGACGACACGCTGCTGGTGGTAACGACGGATCACGGCAACGCGAATCCCGGTCTGACGCTCTACGGGCCGGAGACGTACCGCTGCCTGGAACGGCTGGGGCGTACGCGGCGATCGTTCGACTGGCTGTTCGAGCAGCTCGAAACCACGCTCGGTTACGACGATCCGGTGGACAACTCCAAGTTCCGCCACGAGGATCGCATCCCGTCGCTGGTGGAGCAGGCCACGGGCGTGACGCTCGACCCCGACGAGATCGCGGCGTTCACCCGCGCGCTGCGCGGGCAGCAGCCGGCACTGTTCCGCCCGATGTCATCGCCGGCGTGCGTGCTCGGGCAGTGCCTGGCGAACCACTTCGGGGTGGCGTTCATCAGCCCGAATCACACCGCGGATCTCGTGGAGCTCACGGCGATCGGACCGGGCAGTGAGCTCATCGCGCCGGTCGTGGACAACGTGGACCTTCACGCGGTGATGATCGAGAGCCTGGACCTGGCGCCGGCGAAACCGCTCTGACGCCGCCGGGCCGCTCACCACTTCGAAAGATCGACCGACGCGCGACCGGGCTCGGTCTGCCAGGGGAACTGGGCGCGGGGCCAGGTGGAACGGACGTTGCCGCGGAGATGCTCGACGGCGAGGCGAACGCGTCCTGGGCGCTCGATCGCGCTGTTCGGGATCGGCAGGCGGACGGCCCAGCGGCCATCACCGGGGACGACGCGGGCGCCGACGAGCGCGGAATCGGGGCGGCCGGGGAGTTTGACGGTTGCGGTGCCCTCGCCGCTTTCGGGAATGGCGGTCACTTCCGGGAGCTCGGCGGTGACGACGGCCGCCGGTGTGCCGCTGCTGCCGAACCAGACGCGAATCGTCTGGCGCTCGCTGGTGCTGCGTTCGGCTTCGAGGTAGAGCGACCATCCCGAGCCGACTCCGACGCCGCCGGGACCGGCATCGCGCACAAGGCGTCCGACGAGCGCGGGAACGTCCCGCGGAGCACCGCCGGCACCGGGGAGCGGCACCAGGGCGGTGGAACGAATCCACGCGCTCACGGCGTGATCGAGGCTGAAGGGGCCGATGGGCAGACCGGGCGGCAGCGCGACGAGGTGGCGGCGCTGCGCGTCGATGACGGCCGTCCAGTCGCCGCAGCGGACATCGATGCCCCAGGGTTCGGGACTCGCGTCCGCCGGAGCGGCGGCGGTGAGGGGCGCAACGGGGATCGTGGTCGCGGTCCGTGGAGCGAGGGGCATGAGCTCGGGGGCACCGGCGTCGATGACGCCCTTGGCCGAGACAAGCACGCGGGCCGCGCCAAGATTGGCGACGCCGACGCGGACCAGCGGGAGCGCGGTGGACCCTTCGAGCAGGCCGGCATCATCGGCGACCCAGGCGCAGGCCTGGGGACGGGCACGAAGCCACTCGGCGGCAACGGCGACCATGCGGCGGGGCTGGTCGCGATGCTGGAGGAGGCGGTTGAGCAGTGCGGCGGCTTCATCGGCGCCGGCCCAGGCGGGGGCGAGGCGCTTGCGCCCGCCGGAATCGATCTCGACGATGAGGGTGAGCTGATTGACGACCTGCTGGGCGAGATCGGGATCGCGGGCGCGGAGGGACGCGAGAGCGGCGTGCCAGAGTGTGGCGGTCTGATCGGCGAGGCGTTCGAGGAACTGTCCGTCGTCGGGCGATTCGATTAGGCTGGGCGCGGGAGCGAACGGGATGGGGGACTGGGCGGCGGCCTTGGCGGGTGTGACGCCCAGCAGACGGGCACGCCAGGCGATGCGAGGGTCGTACGACTCGAGCCTCAGGCATTCGCGGACGAAAGGATCCTCGGCGCGACGGATGAGGTCGTCGCTGGCGCGCGGGGGCGGCGATTTCTCTTCGCCGAGCCACTCGAGGTTCACGCGCTTGTCGCCGACCCAGAGCCAGTGGCCGAAGGCATCGACGGGCAGACGGACTTCGACGAGCTCGATGAAGCCGGTGCTGGATTCGCTCCACGCCAATGCGCCTCCGAGCCAGCGGAACGCGGTGGATTCGAGGGGCGCGGCGGGACGGATGGGAGCGGCGGTGATCCGGTGCGTCGTCAGCGGTACGTCCCGGCCATCGTCAAGCTTGGCGCGCACGCCGAGGCGGCCGGGGGTGAGCCCGAGGCTGGACGCCGGGACGATGAGCGTTCGCCCGAACGGGACGAAGAGGGGTTCGTCGCGCTCGGCGAGGAGCCGAGACGTGGCGTCGGCACCGAGGTCGGAGAAGGGCTTGATCTCCGGTTCGATGCGGCTGGCGGGACGCGGTGCGGCGGTGGTGCCTTGCGCACATCCGGAGAGACCGGCGAGTGTGCACGTGGCCGCGGCCGCTGCGGCGGCAGAGAGAATGCGAATGAAACTGGTCCGCTTTCGCCGCACCGCGGCTCCTCCGGATCTGTGCCGGCGTGAACTGGTTCGCCGCCGCGGGCGTCAGGTTCCTTCCAGGGGCAGAGTCTGCACGATGTTGTTGACGACGCCGTCGGGGGTGACGCCCTCGGCGCTGGCCTCGAAGTTCATGATGAGGCGGTGGCGCAGGGCGGGAAGGGCGGCGTCGGCGATGTCCTCGGTGGAGACGTTGGAGCGTCCCTGGCGGAGGGCGCGGCACTTGCCGGCGAGGATCAGAGACTGGGCGGCACGGGGCGAGGCGCCGAGGCGGACGTACTTCTCGACCATGGGCGTGGAGAAGGAGCGGCCGGTGGCGGTCGCGGTGGGCTGGGTGGCGAGGACGAGGCGGACGGCGTAATCGCGCACGCTGGGCGAGACGGGGACGCGGCGGATGAGTGTGCGGTGGGAGACGATTCTGGCGGCATCGAGCATCGGCGCGGGCGGAGTGGCGTCGCCGCCGGTGGTGCGTTCGAGAATCTCGGCGAGATCTTCGCGAGACGGGGCCTTGACGAGGAGTTTGAAGAAGAAGCGGTCGAGCTGGGCCTCGGGGAGCGGGTAGGTGCCTTCCTGCTCGACGGGGTTCTGGGTGGCCATGACGAGGAAGGGCTCGGGGAGCTTGTGGGTCTCGCCGCCGACGGTGACGCCGCGTTCCTGCATGGCTTCGAGGAGAGCGGACTGGGTCTTGGGCGTGGCGCGGTTGATTTCGTCGGCGAGGACGATCTGGGCGAAGAGCGGCCCGGGGCGGAAGCGGAACTCGCGCATGGTGCGGCCGTCGCTCTGGCCTTCCACGACGACGGTGGTGCCGGTGATGTCGGCGGGCATGAGGTCGGGCGTGAACTGGACGCGGCTGAAGGAGAGGCTGGTGGCCTGGGCGAGGGTGCGGACGAGGAGGGTCTTTCCGATGCCGGGGACACCTTCGAGGAGGACGTGGCCGCCGACGAAGAGACAGGTGAGGACGGCGTCGACGATGTCGGTCTGACCGACGATGGTGCGGGCGACCTCGGCACGGGCTTTCTCGAAGTCGGACTGGAATGCCGCGGCCTGAGCGAGCACATCGGCGGTGGAATCGGCGGAGTTCATGGGGCGAGATGGTACGAACGCGGGGCGCGGGAGTGCGGGCGTTGGACGAGATCTGCCACGGATGTTCAAGACGCGGCGGGGCGGTGGGTCTCGTCGTGCGCGGACGGGATGGTCAGGCGCCCCAGCCCGGGCCGGGTTTGGGTGCGGGCTTGGCAGTGGCTGCGGCGGGCTTGGGCGTGTGCGGCCTGTAGCCTTCGGCGACGATGAAGATCTCGCGGGAGAGATCGCGGCTGGCTTTGGGCTTGAGGCCTTTGGCCTTGAGGAAGAGGCGCTGGCAGTCACGGAGGAGGTCGGGGTAGCCGCCGCCTTCGAGGACCTTCATCACGCAGGCGCCGCCGGGGGCGAGCAGCGCGGGGAGGAGTTCGAGGACGCGGCGGCAGAGGCGGACGGAGAGGGCGTCGTCGCCGTGGCCGCTGGTGTTGGGGGCCATGTCGCTGATGACGGCCTCGAATCTGGCGTCGGGCTCGGGGAGGAGCGCGGCGGCGTCGGTCTTGAAGATGTCGCCGGCGATGGTGCGGACGTTGGGCGCGAGGCCGGGACGGACCTCCTGCAGATCGATGCCGATGACCAGCCCCTTGGGCCCAACGATCTCGGAGGCGACCTGGAGCCAGCTTCCGGGAGCGCAGCCAAGATCGACGACGCGCATGGCGGGCCTCAGGATGCGGTGGCGTTCCTGGATCTCCTTGAGCTTGTAGGCGCTGCGCGCGAGATAGCCGTCGGCCTTGGCCTTCTTGAAGAACTCGTCGTGCAGCACGCGGCGTTGCGCCATCGGGCAAGTCTAGCGGACAGCGGTGCGTCCCAGAGGTTCACGCATCGTCGTCGTCGTCCTTGAGGTCTTCGCGTTCTTCGATCCAGTGGCGCTGGATCTCTTCGAGGATGCGCTCGTTGGAAGGATGGCCGGGCTCTTCCTTGAAGCCGGGGAGGGCCAGGACCAGCCGGCGCAGCTCGGGAAACCCGATGCGAACCGGATCGATCGCGGCGTGACGGTCCGCGAGTTCCTCTCCGATGCGCTGCACATCCAGCCAGCCGAAGTTCTTGCCGCTCGACATACGGGGGTCCTACTTCTTGTCGGGGTTTGAGCCGGCGCGGGCGGCCTCGAGCCGGGAGCGAAGCACGGAAAGGTTGGCACCGGATTCTTCCATCTGCTGGACCCACTCAAGGTGGATCGGGCGGACCTGCCTGAACTCCGCGACGGCGTTGAGCAGGGCGAACTTGGCGTCGGTTTCGTCTTCGAGCGCGATGAACTCCCGGGCGAGGTCGGCGGCGCGGTCGTCCGTTCCGGCGGCGAGATAGCCGACGTAGACGCGGGCCCAGCGCTGGCGGAACTGCTCCTGCATCGAGGTGAGGGCGTGTTGGTCGGGCTGCTCGCCGCGGGCCTCAAGGGTCTTCTTGTACGTCTCGGGCAGTGAGGCGGCGAGCTTCATCGAGGCGATCGGGTCGCTGTAGATCGCGGGCAGATCGGCGAGACGGTTGTTGCTGACCAGCAGCGGTTCGAGGAGATAGGAGATGGGGGCGAAGGAAGCCGGTGCGGAGTCCTTGGTCTTCTGCTCGTCGAACCACGCGAGCGTCCGCTGCTCGTCGCCGACGACCCGGTTCAGGACGATCCAGTCGGTGCGGTGGCGGAGCGTGGCGTCGCGGCCGGCGGCGTTCTTCTCGGCTTCGTCGCGCAGGGCGGTGAAGGCCTCTTTGGCCTTGGGATGGCGGGCGGCCAGCGAGGTCATGTCGTTGGCGAGGAACGAGACGCGGACGCCGGTCATCGACGCGTCGACCGACTCGATGTTCTGCCAAAGCCAGACAAAATCCTCGGTCGCGGCGTCGGCCTTGCCCTTGAAGACCAGTTCGCGCGCGATCTGGAGCTGAGCCTGCATGTCCTTGGACGTGCGATCGACGCGGGCCACCTCATCGCCCTTGCCGCTGAGAGACTTATCCATCCACGCGATGGTGCGCTTGGCGTCCATGTAGCCGACGGTGCGGCCGACTTCGCCGCCGCCCTTGAGCATGACCATGGTGGGCATGGCGGAGATATTGAACTGCTCGGCGATCTTGGGTTCCTTGTCGACGTCGACCTCGATCGCGACGCCCTTGGAC
>ERZ1066133.691-NODE-691-length-13121-cov-7.964029_pt1 | contig 13121 bp, 9 predicted proteins | sample MGYA00382780_ERZ1066133 | MGnify/ENA primary metagenome ERZ1066133 (study PRJEB33369, sample SAMEA5778363) | biofilm metagenome | biome: Industrial cooling water; feature: Water cooling tower basin; material: Biofilm | place: United Arab Emirates | collected...
TTTTGATCGAAAAGGTAAAAACTTAATTCTTTAAAGAAGTTGTGCAACGGTTACCCATGTTAGCAGCATACCCTTCGTTCTTGGAAAACTGTGTCCACCTAATGTATTTTGTCTGCACGAACTAAAAGGTTTTTGCCCGTGGCGTTGGAAAAAGCAAGCTCTTTGGCAGGTTGGCTTTCGTGTTAAGATATTGTGCGCCTGCCAATGTGCTTGCTTTTGTGTGTTGGCTTGAAGTGAAATTTACAGTTTCAATATTCTGTATGCACCAAATGCTACCAATGCAAAAACAATCGTTCCTATAATCAAGTCGGGCAGGTTGGAAGAAGTGAAATAAACCAATGCACCTGCCGCTGCTACTCCAATGTTTACAATAACATCATTTGACGTGAATATCATACTTGCCTGTATGTGGGCTTCTTTGCTCTTAGACTTCTGTAATAAGTATAACGACAGAGCATTGCCTATTAATGCAAACAATGAAATGCCTATCATCATTTTAAAGTCTGGTTCTTCGCCCAATCCTAAAAATCTTCTTATTACTTCTACAAAACCGAATATGGCAAGTAGCAACTGAAAGTAGCCGCTAATTCTTGCAATCTTTCTTTTATGACCTGCTGCTTTGCCTACTACAAATAATGCTAACCCGTACACAATGGCATCTGCAAGCATATCTAAACTATCTGCCACTAACCCCATTGAACCACTGATAAAACCTGTAATGATTTCAAGGGCAAAAAAGAAAAAGTTTATTGCAAGGACTTGCCAAAGTAATTTCCTTTCCTGTTCTGTAGTATCTCGTAATAAAAATTCTTCATCATCATCTATCTGTTCTGTTTCTACTAACGATGAATTGAAATTTAAGCTGTCTATTGCTGCGGTTATTGGCTGGGAATTCCCTTCATGTACCACATCTAATTTTCGTTGAGCTACGTCGAATTGCAGGGCTTTGATGCCTTCCATGCCTTCTAACTTCATCCGTACTATGCTTTCTTCGGAAGCACAATCCATCTTTTGTATTTTGTATGTTGACTTCTGCATAAAAAACTGTGTTTTGTTGTTGAACTCATATTAATCTTCTAACTCGCTGCTTATATGCTGTATAAATTGTACCATGTTGCTTAACAAGGTGTTCTTCTTCTAACCTAATCTGTATTTGTATAATGATGTAAGTAGTAGCCATTGTAAAAAAAGTAATGGCATTTGGAATGATAAGAAAGATGCCAACTGTACTTAGTATCATTCCAAGAAAAATAGGGTTACGTGAAAGGCTAAAGAAACCTGTTGTTATTAATTCTGTTTTATTCTTCTCGTCAACTCCTATCCGCCATGATTGTTTCATGTGGTATTGAGCAATTACTATCCAAATGAGAGAAGCATGAACTAAGATTAAGCCTGTGTACTTTATCCATGTATCTTGTAAGTAGTTTATTGGCACTAAGTATTGATAAGCTCTTTCACTGAATGAAAAAAACAGGACTGCTATAACCAGCAATCCTGTTAATAGTTTCATTACTCCCCCTATGTAATCATGTGCATTGTCACTCTTGCCGAAGGTTACAGGATTTATGCCTGTTTGCCTGTACACTCTTATACTTGGAAGAACAAAAGTGATAAGCAGGTATGCTAACAAGAACAAAGGCAAGTAGTATTTTAGAAAGTTTTCCATAACTACAACCTGATTTTGATGCCACCATTTACAACAAATCCTTCTACAGGTGCATATATGTCTCTAAAGGTTGGATTGTTGATTGTGCCGGTGAAAATGGTATCAAACTTTGTTTGCCTTGTATTGGTGAAGTTCTCGAAGTTGACGTATAAAGAAATCTTCTCCCAAATCTTTTCTGCCATAAAACCTGTTACCCAATAAGGCTTACCAAACGTTCCATCATTTAATTGCTGCTTACTAAAGTAATAGGCTTCTAATCCCAACTTCCATTTATCTTCCACTTCATACATCAATACATTGTTCAACCTGTGTCTTGCTGTTAATGGTAACCATTCTTTAGTGTTTGTAAAATGAGTATTAGCATCTGTGTAGGTGTAACCGATAAACAGCTTTAAATCATCGTAAGTAAACCGCAGGTTTGTTTCCATCCCTTTTGTATCAAGATGCCCTGTTGAATTTTGAAACTGCACTTTACCACCTGCTGCACCCATTAATACCAATGGATTGTTTAGCCTTGTATAAAAGAATAAGTGATTGAAACTAAAACCTACATCACCAATGTTTGTACGATAGTTAATGTCCCAATTACCGCCTATGGACCTTTCATTCTTTGACCTGTTTATATCAATGGGCAATAGGTTCTGAAATTGTATTCTTTCTGCTTCTTCAGTAAAGATGGTTGGTGTTTTATAACCAAAGCCCCCACCGATACGGGTAGTAAGTTTAGGTGTTACCCTGAACATAGCTGATACTCTTGGCAATAGTTCAAAACCGTACTCATTCACATAGTCACCACGCAAACCGGTTTCTAAAACAACCTTGTCAGAAACCAACCAGGCATTTTGAACAAATACACCGTAGGTATTGTAGTGGTAGTCTCTCTTTGGGTCTGCTGTTTGTACCTGTTCTGCTAAATAATCTGTCAACACATTTGCTCCAAATATCCAATCTGCTTTTTCACCCTTACGGTTCAAAGTAAGTTCAGAGAAAGATGATTGTTGCAAGGCATCAAAGGTGTACGTTGGAATTGTGATTACTCTATCAAACCTGCTATAGCTGTTTTTGAATTGCAGGGTTGAGTGCTCACTAAGTTTATGTGCAATGCCAAACTGTGTAGTGATACGGTCTGTATTGTTTTTCTCAAAGAAGCCATTGCCACCATTTTTGATGTAGTTAACGCTGCCACCTGTACGGTCTTCTGTGATATAGGTTATTCCAAAGTCTGCTGTTGTGTTTTTGCCATAAAGGAACAGTCGGGGATTGATGGTGTATCGCTCAAATTTTGGAATGGCTGTTAGTCCAATATCGGCAGGGTCAAATGGTCTGTTACTGTTTCGGGATGCAAAGAGGGTTAGCCCTGCTTTTCCGTATCGCTGGCTATAAAAACCACTTAAATCCAAGCCACCTGCTGATGTTCCGTTGGCAAGAAAACTTAGCTCCCTGTTTCTTCCTGGTGTTTTAGATACAAGATTTACAAGCCCAGCTATTGCTCCACCACCGTATAAGGTAGATGCAGCACCTTTGATGACTTCAACTTGCCGTAAGTCTAACGGAACAATTTGCAGGATTGATAAGCCACCTGAAAAGCCTGAATAAAGAGGGTAGCCGTCTCTCAATATTTGTGTGTACCGTCCTTCCAAGCCCTGTATCCTAATGCCTGCATTGAATGATGTGGCTGATGTTTGCTGCGTTTGAATACCGGTGCTTTCGCTAAGCAGCATCCTAATATCACCGGGTTTCATGTTGGCTTTCTCTGCTAATTCTTCTCCGGAGATTACTTCTACTCTTGTAGGAATGTTAGCAATAGTTCTGCTGATACGAGTAGCGGTTACAACCACTTCTTCTGCTTCGTGTTCTTCGCCTTCTTCCAACAACACTTCCAAAGGCTCTTCTGTTGCCATCGGAACTGTTACTGAAACCTGCTTTTCTTCCAAGCCTACAAACGATACGGTAACTGTATATGTGCCTGGTGCAATGTCTGCAAAGGTTGCAATGCCTAAGCTGTCGGCAACTGTGGTTTTATTAAGTGTACTGATTGTTGCTGTAGCTCCTGCAAGGGGTTCTTTTTCTTCGCTGTTTTTTATTGATAACCTGATAGTATGCTGTGCATAAATGCCTGTACAGGCAAGCAGCACTATGCATAATGATAGTATATGCTTCATAACTGTTTTAAGTAAGTAAATAAGATAATTGAATAGCTAACCGTAGTATGGTGAACTATGCAATTCGTGGGGGCTGAAATAGCTTAGCCGAATAGGTGGAAAGAATAAGAGAATTAAATTCTGTATGATGAACCTGCAATTGTACTACCGGTTGCACCAACTGAAATGGCTTTGATAATTCAACAAAGCCTGGACAGGTTGCACAGGCAAAGAAAGGTGAACAATTACCTTCCTTTTTGTCGTCGTCACTTTTTTGGGATGAAGTTAGCTGGTCTGCTGGGCAGTCATCTACATGACAGCAAGGAACGAAAGTTCCTGCTGTGGTAATAAGTAGCAATATGAAAACCAGCCATTTTTTCACTAGCTGCAAAAATAGGCAAACCGACGAGTGGTTGTTGTGCGTCGGCAAAATTTTGGCTCTTGTGCAAGGTTGGCTTTGTGTCTGGGTTTGTGCGCCTTGCAAATGTGCCAAAATGTGTGTGGGCTGTTGAGGTTTTAATGTCCTGCCGCTGCGAGAACGGTTGCTGGCAGGGTTGCTGCTAACTCATTAATACCTGTAATAACAATTGTAACTGTATACAAGAGTTATCAAGTATATCAATAAGTTAGTCCTATACGAATTTAATTATTTATTAGAACAATTCAACCCAGTAATTAGTAATTAAAATTACTAGATTTACTCACTAATACTTTTACTAAATACTTAAAAGACTTCACTTTTCCGGCACAATCTTATTAGCAATAGTATATTTTCAGCTTCTCTCTTTTATGAAAGTATCAATTCTTCGATTTCGACACTCTATAAACGCTAGGACTCCTTCCTTATATTTTAAATAATCACTAATACTAGAAATAACAGGCCTTGTTTGAAACCCATCAAAGGGTAAGTAAAATTTTACATTAGATTGTTTATCTACAAGATCGTCAAGGAAGAAAAATTTAACATAACCCTCAAAATTATTAAATAGGTCAAAATAGTCTTTATATCGCAGTAATGTTTCATAAAGAGGGCTCGCCTCATTTAAATAATACCGACGTATACATTCTAGGGTTAAATCAAATCTATCATCAATAAAGCTGTTTATTCCGCGAGCTTGATTAATGGTGAATTTTCCTGATCTCTTCTTATTGGGGAAAATGATATAACCTCCAATTGTACCGCCTCTTAAAAAAAAGTCATTTGCTTCATCTTCAACTTGATTTATTAGCCAAGACTTCCTCTTTTGATTTCTATAAGTATGCCATATAGCATCACTACCTAAAGAAAATTCACCTATTCGTGAAGAATGATATAAATAGTAACCTGGATTATCGTCCTTTAAATCGAATATTGCGCCATTGGGCAACTCTTTACTCCAAATAGCCCTATGATATTTCCTGAGTGTTGGGCTAGTTAAATCAGGATCTCCACCTCCAGCATCGGTATAAACATGAAAAGCAGTATCTATTATCATTGGGGAATAGAGGTCTAATTTATTTTAACAACCGAAAAAACCGATTCTAGAATATTTATCTTAAAATACTAGTTAGTTTCATACTCAAGTCCTGGAAATTTTTCTTTAAATGTTTTTATGAACTTATGAATGTTTCCAATGCCCCAATTTCTTGCTACATAAAACTCCTCACCGTTATAAATTAACTCTGGTGCATCGTTAGTTTTATATTTCCTATACTTAATTTCTGTTTCTGTAAATTCTTCTTTTTTCTTGAGCAACAAAAAGCCACAGCTTTTATCTTTCCTCAGATATTTTATAGTATTATCGTCAATTAGACCTTTGGCATGCAATAAATTTACTGTTTGCAACCCTATATCTGATTTTTTAAAATTACTATTGAACATTTCTCCATTATACTTTATGTTATAGGTGCTACGGTCTTTATCGGATGACAAACTGTCTAACGCTCCTCTGATACTGTCTCTGGTATCTTTTTCCTGCTCTGGATCAGAGCTTATTGCATATAATGAGGCTAAAATTAACTTTTGATTTTTTTCCCAAAAGCTGGACAATAGCTTTCTTTCTTCGTTTCCAAGTGCCATAATTAATTCTTGTTTGTTACCGTCAGATTCTTCACTAATGGAAGGTTGGCTTAAAGACTTTAAATATTCGGTTAGAATATTTTCTGTACGAGGTGAAATATTTTGATTTAATGCAGGTTCAATTAAATAGTCAACTATAGATTGATAATTTATTTGAATAAACTCTTTACAATTACATTCTGGCTCTAAAAGCTCAATCAAATCATGTGTTGAAATAGGAGTTAAGTATACATATATTGTAACATTATCTTCATTTTGAATTGAATTAAAGTACTTGTAGTAGCTGTTAGTTTGATCATTATTTTCTTTACTTCCAACTTTATTTTCAATTATTATTCGAATATGTCTAGTATTTCCTCCAATCAAAAGAGTTAACTCAATATATATATCTATTCTTCCAACATTTTTTAGAACATGCTCAGATTTAATGAATAATTTTTCGATTGAATAATCTTCTGTTACAAATGCATTAAAAAGATCACTGTTAGATTTTTTTAATTTGTCGTTGCTAAATTTTGTGATGATATCTAAAAACTTTTTGATTGAGAATTCACCCAAATTATGACTCTCCAAGTTACCAAGTAGCCAAGCCAAAAAACCGCTATGACTTAACTCTCTTCTGCTAACTCCCAAAATTTCAGAAAAAGACTTTGAATAATATAAGTTTTCAAGCTTTTGAAAGTCTGGATCGTTTTTAAATTTTATTATTTCATCTCTTATTTGATCTATAGTGTAACTTTCTACCATTTTATATTTTGGGTTTAACTATTCAAAAACTTTCGCTTATTTGTAATGGCATATCAATAAACTTTCTTTGATTACTAAATCCCTTCAAGCCCCAACTCTTTTAAAAACTCGTTGTGTTTATTTGTGTTTTCTACGATAGTTTGGTTGATGGTTTTTAGCTTGTTGTTGACTTCTTTTAGATCTATTTTGATTTCTTCTTCTGATGTGCTTACATACCTTGAAATATTAAGGTTGTACCCATTCTTTTCAATTTCGTCCATTGAAACCCTACGAGCATATTTTTCAACGTGGTCAGGTCTGTATTGGTAGGTTTCAATAATTTTCTGAATGTCGTTTGGTTCTCCGTTTTCTCCTTCTCGTAATGTGTTTTGCCGCTTTCCTGGCTTGTAATGCTCTGCCGCGTTGATGAATAAGACATCGTCGTGCTTTTTGCATTTCTTGAGGATGAGTATACATACTGGTATTCCAGTTGAGTAAAAGAGGTTGGATGGAAGACCTATTACTGTATCAATATGGTTGTCTTTTAAAAGCTTGGTTCTTATTTTTTCTTCTGCTCCTCCTCTAAATAGTACTCCATGGGGTAGGATGATGGCCATAGTTCCTTCTTTTGCTAGAAAATGGAAGCCGTGTAGTAAGAATGCAAAGTCGGCTGCTGATTTGGGAGCTAGTCCATAGCTTTTGAATCTGAAGTCGTCTGCCAGTGTTTCGGTTGGCTCCCAGCGCAAGCTGAATGGTGGATTGGCTACAATGGCATCAAACTCTACTTTTTTACTCGGATTGAGCTCGTTTAATACGGGCCATTGGTTCTCTAAGGTATCTCCATGGTATATTTCGAATTCAGTGTCTTTCATGCCGTGTAAGAGCATGTTCATTCGTGCTAAGTTGTAAGTGGTGATGTTCTTCTCTTGCCCATATATTTTGCCAATGCTTCCATTGCTGTCTTTCATTTTTTTACGAACGTTGAGTAATAGTGATCCTGAACCGCAAGCCATATCGAGTACCTTATCGAGCTTTGCTTTCTTTCCTGTTTTGGGTTCTTGGCTGTCTAAAGTGACTATTTCTGAAAGGATGGATGAGATTTGTTGAGGCGTGTAAAATTCTCCAGCCTTTTTCCCAGAACCTGCAGCAAACTGTCCAATGAGGTATTCATACGCATCGCCCAGGGTATCGGAATCTGTAGAGAAGTCAGCAATTCCTTCCGCAATTTTCTGAATGATGATGCAGAGCTTTTTATTTCTCTCCGTTGAGGTTCTTCCTAGCTTTTCTGAGTTGAGGTTAATTTCTGAGAATAGGCCTTGAAATGCGCTCTCGAATGATTCATTTTCTATGTATCGGAAACCAGCTTCTAAGGTGATTAATAAATCTGCGTTTTGGGTTCTTGCTAACTCGGTAATGTTACTCCATAAATGTTCTGGCTTGATGACATAATGAACTTTGCGACGCATTTGTTTTTCAAATTCATCTACTTCCTTTTCATTTTGAGCATACCAAATTGATAGTGGATTGTTAGCTTTGGATGACTCAGTGTTTGGATAATCGCCCCCGAGTTCTTTCTTAGCAGCTTCTTCATAGTTATGAGATAGGTATCTTAGGAACAGGAAGGAAAGCATATAATCGCGGAAGTCATCTGCATTCATGGCGCCCCTCAAATTATCTGCAATCGCCCAAAGGGTTTTACCTAGTTGATGTTGGTCTTTCTGTGTCATTTACTTTAATAATTTTCGATTTTCAACTTCTATCAGCACTTTCATCTGCTGAATGGCTATTTGGTTGAGTTTTATTAGTCTGTCTTTTTGCGGCATTTTTTCCTGAATAAAAACAGCATTCAGGTTTTCCATATTTGCTAAGCAAATCAATTCGTTAATTGTGGCATAATCACGCATATTGCCTTTCAAATCAGCATTGGCTTCTCGCCATTGTTTGGCGGTTATGCCAAACAGTGCCACATTCAATACATCTGCTTCGTTGGCATATATGACTGACGTTTGAACAGGTGTCAGTTCTGTCGGAATCAGATTATGCTTAATGGCATCCGTATGTATGTGGTAATTGAGTTTGGTTAGTTCTCGTTTGGCTGACCAACCCAATTGTTTTTGTTCTTCTTCTTTGAGTCGTTGGAATTCAGTAATCAAGTACATTTTGAATGGCACGCTGATAGCCGAACCAAATTCGAATGCAATATCTTTATGCGCATAGGTGCCCCCATACTTGCCCTTTTTGACAATAATGCCAATGGCATTGGTTTTTTCAATCCATTCAGAAGCACTAAGCACAAAGTTGGGTAAGCCGGCCTGCATTTTAAAGTGGTCAGATTCCACCACTTTAAAAGTAGGGTTGTTAATTTGCTCCCAAACACTCAAAAATTCAATAGCATATCTCGTTCGTAGCCAATTTTTTATGATATCAGCAGCCCGGCTTTCACTTTCTTTGGCATTTGCCATATCGGTAAGGGAGATGTAATCTTTCTCTTGAACCGAAATGACCGTTATGTCCGTATTTTCTACTTTAATTTTTGCCATACCTAATCATTAATTTTCGGAAACAAGCCCTGCATCAATCCCTTTTTATGCAACTTCAATTGCTCAATCTTTTCTGCCTGTGCCGTGATTAAGGCATCTAAGGAAGAGAGACAGGATGCGATTTTTTGTTGTTCTTTAGGATTTTTTGGGAATAATATTCTAGAATCTTCTAAATCATTTTTTGAAAAACCTTTGATAGACGTGCCTTGACTTAAAGATTCCAACGCACTTTTCTTAGCTGAATAATAATATGCTACGAAGTAATTTAGAATTTTTCTCGGAATGAAACTGGTAAAGTCTTGGCTTGTGCAAAGTTCTTCCTTACTAACTGCCAATTTTCCAACTCCTACTCTTGAAACAAATAGAATACTTCCCTTTGGAATTATTTTGGTTGCAGATTCAACTATTGCTATTTCATTTATGTATTGAGAGATTGAAATATTATGAATATCATCTTCGCTAATATCAGAACTTGAAATCCAAGGTATATTTCCTTTCCAATATTCAGTATTTGTTCTGCTTGGAGTACCGCCACCTAAAAACTCTCCCAACTCCCCCAACTTCTTCTCCTCCCACTCCCCATCTTTCTCAAACTCCTTAAACCTCAACTTCGGCACTTTGGCTTCGGCAGGCTCAGCCACCATGCCGGACCCTGAGCTTGCCGAAGGGTGCGGGAAAAGGTTTTGCATCAAGCCTTTTTTGTGGTCTTTGAGTAGCTCCAACTTTTGGCTGTGGGCGGCTATCACTTCATCTAAAGAAGAAAGACAGGATGCGATTTTTTGTTGTTCGGGAAGTTTTGGGATACTTATAACAAAGTCGCTTAAAACCTCTTTAGTTATTGTCTTTATTATGCCTCCTGGTGCTTTTAATTTTTCAATTTCAAAAAGCATAAATAAAACATAAGCAAAGAACGTTTTATCTATTTCATTGTAAAATTCTTCAAACAATAAAAGAGTTCTGTCTATGTAAGCATCATATTGGGTAATGGCAACCCTACCTATTGAACCTTGAATAGTGATAATAACCGTTCCCTTTGGGATAAATACACTTTGTTCAGCACCTAGTTTACTGATTTTACTTTTAGTTTTTGGTTTTAAACGGAAGTTATCTCCAACGTCATAAACTTGAATAAAAGGTATGCCGTTTAATTCATCATACCATTCAGGTAATCCGTATGGTTGCGGAAAACTGCCCCTTCTAAACTTTGCAATATTTATTAGAGTATCTCCAAACCATTCCCCCTCATTCTTAAACTCAGGAAAACGCAATTCGGGTATTAACCCTTCGACTTTGCTCAGGGCATGTTTATTTTCTTTACTCATAAGCCGCCTTGTTATTTTTTCTTCTTTGCACCTTTGAGCACTTTTTTCTCATCGCTGTCTAATTTTCGTTGAAGTTTTTTTTACATCTTCGGCTGGGGGTAAGTTTTCAGGCACTATGCCGCGCTTGGTAAGCATTTCACGCACGGCTAAGTTGTTGTCAATGTGCTCTTTTTCTATTTTATTCTGCCCTTTGAGGTCTTTACTTTGCACATTTAAGCCAGTCATTTCTGCTGCCAAATCTTTTTCAGCACCTTTCGGCATGGGTATCGTTTTCCTGACGTCAGGAAAATGATAGTCTATTTCCTCGCCTGCATTTTTACAGGCATCTTTTGCTTTTTGAATTACTTTTTCAAAGTTTTCCCATTTGGAGTAGCCTAATAGTTCTTGTAATTCTCTGGCACTCCAACATTCAACACCTTCTAGATCGGCTGCGGCGGCTTCAAATTGTACAAAGAGTTCTTTTATTTCTTCTGATTTCATTTCTCAATCTATTTAATGCTTACTCATAAGCTGCTAATCCTGATATTTCACGCCCTTGGGCTAATTTGTTTAATACTGGAATTAAGTCATTCATTAAGTCTAGTTCTTTTACCCTGCGCTCTTTCCAACTTAATTCTAATGGAGCTAATAAATCAGTTAGTTTCTCTCCATCAAATATCATTCTTCGCATAATTTGTTCTACAAAGCTTTTTATAGCAGTGGTTTCAAGACCATGTTTGGCTGCAACATCTGCTAATTCTTTGTTGTATTTTTCTTCTTTAAATGTTTCATAACCCACGCGCAGATCTTCTACTTTTTGCCCTGTATTCCAGTCGAGTGTATTGATGTACTCCGCTAAATCGTCTTGCTCCTCCATCAAATTAGAGTTAGAGCTCAAGAGGCTTATGACCTGCGGTTTGGTCATTTTTTGCTTAGCAGGCTTCTTTTGGGTATTATCTGCAATCAGGCTCATGATATAATCATAATCTATGATGGCAGAAGAGAAGAGTACAAATTCAAAATCTAATTCTTGTATTTCAGGTGGAGCTTTGTCGCCCTCTTTTTGCTGACGCTTGTATAACTGCTTTGCTGTTTCCAAATAAGAGCTTCTAAACCCTTGAAATATATCGGGTGGTAAAATAGCATTTATTACTTGTTTCTGTTCCGGTTCTAAATCAGTGAACTGACCCAGTGCTACCTGATGACGCTGAATTTCCTTGAAGTTTTGAATGAAAGCAATTCTAGCAGAATCACCTTTCAAGTTAAAGACTTCCTGTGGATCGCAAGAGAGGTTCTGCTCCTGCATGAAAGCATTCAGCTTATCAACAGCTTTTTTATACTTCTCCATTACAACAGGTGCCGGTTCTACCAACCATATTTCCCTTGACTTGCTTTCATCAATACCTGAGAAAAGTGAAATGGCTTGGTTTACAGCTTCTTTTTGGAAACGGAAATCGAGGATATTGCCATGTGGCTTGGTATCGTTCAATACGCGATTGGTCCTTGAAAATGCCTGGATGAGACCATGGTACTTCAAGTTTTTATCGACGTATAGTGTATTCAAATATTTACTGTCGAAGCCAGTCAACAGCATATCCACCACAATAGTAATATCGATCTTCTGACTATGTGGGAGCTCCTTACTAGACCACTTTTGATCTTTTATTCTACGTTGTACATCTTGGTAATACAAGTCGAACATGTTGATATCGTGGTTAGTACCATATAAGCGATTATAGTCGCTTATGATCATTTTCAAAGCTACTTTCTTTTCTTCCGGATTCTGCTTGTTGTCTTCCTTCTCCTGAGCAAGATCTTCTTGAATTTGTTGGATATCCTTATTGCCTTCAGCTGGAGGTGAGAATACACAAACAATGTTCAGAGGAACAAAAGTTGGATCCTCAGCATTTCTCTTAGTCTGGTATTCTTTGAAAAGGTTATAGTACTCAATAGCGTTGTTGATAGATGCCGTTGCCAGAATAGCATTGAACCTTCTTGAGTTGGTAGCAGCATCGTGCTTTTCAATGATAGCTTCCACCACAGCTTTTTGGGCAATGGCTTCACCAGGCTTAGCTTGCTCGGCTCCTTTGCCCTTGAAATAATCTATATGGAAGCGCAATACATTTTTATCGTCAATAGCGTTGGTGATAGTGTAAGCATGTAATTGCTTTTCAAAAATATCTGCAGTAGTTTTATTAGTAGCGTACTCCCCTTCTCTTATGTTGTAAGAAGCGTTTTGGTCGAAGATGGGTGTTCCTGTAAATCCAAATAACTGCGCATTTGGAAAGAACTCCTTAATGGCCTTATGGTTTTCACCAAATTGCGATCTATGACATTCATCGAAAATAAAAACCATTCTTTTATAACGAAGTGGCTCTAAACGTTCCTTGTAATTATTCTTATTGGTACCATCCAGCGCGAGGCCAAGCTTTTGGATAGTAGTCACAATGACCTTATCGGCATAACTAGAAGAAAGCAATCGCTTCACCAAAGTTTCGGTATTAGTATTTTCTTCCACACTACCCTCCTGAAACTTATTGAACTCCTCGCGTGTTTGTCGATCCAAGTCCTTTCTATCCACCACAAATAAGCATTTTTCAATGTCGGGGTTATCCTTCAGAAGAGTAGAAGCCTTAAAAGAAGTAAGTGTTTTACCACTGCCGGTTGTATGCCAGATATATCCATTAC
>ERZ1066133.694-NODE-694-length-13105-cov-32.630958_pt1 | contig 13105 bp, 5 predicted proteins | sample MGYA00382780_ERZ1066133 | MGnify/ENA primary metagenome ERZ1066133 (study PRJEB33369, sample SAMEA5778363) | biofilm metagenome | biome: Industrial cooling water; feature: Water cooling tower basin; material: Biofilm | place: United Arab Emirates | collected...
CACATCTTGCACCTACCCGATAAGCAGCCTCCAAATAAATTTGGGGCTGAAAGCTTAAGTGAGCTAAAGCTAACTACGATCGGGTTTTAACCCGTTTCAACGGGTTTTAGCTTTGAGCCAGAAATTTATTTCTGGTTATTTCTGGGCTAGATGCAAGATATGAGTATAATTACTCGGCTGCTTCAGTTCCAGCAATGCTGCCAGAGGAGTTTTTGGCAACGCTATCTGAGTAACAACGCTTCTGCGACGGCTACCCTGGCGCGATCGCTCCCGACCGTTCCAGATTAATCTGGATTATAGGAGCGCAAAAGCTCCCAACAAGTCTTAAGGGTAACTAGCCGCCGTGAGAATTTTGCTAGTAGAAGACGATGAGCATCTGGCTCAAGTGCTGAAAGATACGCTGACAAACCAGCATTATCTAGTCGATTTGGCTTTGGATGGTCAGGCTGGTTGGAACTTTGCCGAAAGTATCGAATATGACTTGATTTTGCTCGATTTAATGCTGCCAAAGCTTGACGGTATCAGTCTTTGCAAGCGTCTGCGACAAGCTCAAAATAGTACCCCCGTGCTTTTAGTCACCGCCCAAGATGCCAGTACCAGCAAGGTGATGGCGTTAGACGCCGGGGCAGATGATTACGTCGTCAAACCATTTGATTTTCAAGAGTTATTAGCCCGCATCCGCGCTTTACTGCGTCGAGGTAATAGCACCAGTTCCCCAGTGATAGACTGGGGTAACCTTCGTCTCGATCCCAGTAGCTGTGAAGTTACTTACAACGGTCAACTTTTGCATTTGACTGCTAAAGAGTACAGTCTGCTCGAACTTTTCTTACGCAACAGTAATAAAATCTATAGTTCCAGCGCGCTACTCGATCACCTGTGGTCGTTTGACGAACCCCCTTCAGAAAATGCCGTCAGAGCGCACATCAAAAGTTTGCGATCTAAACTCAAACAAGCTGGCGCTAAAGGCGATTTGATCGAAACAGTTTATCGCCTGGGTTATCGGCTCAAACCACGAGAAACAGAACTGGGGAGCAAGGAAGCAGAGGAGCAGAAGAGCGCTGTCGGGGCAGATGTTACCAATAACCATACACCCACCACAGACAATTTAACTAAACCCGCCCCTCAAAAACAGCAGGGAAGCGGGGCAGAATCTGCTATCCCCGATGTTAGAGGAGCTATTACTGGTATCTGGGAGCGATATAAAGACAAGTACCTGGCTCGGATTGCGGTTTTAGAACAAGCGATCGCATCCCTACAACAAAGCAATCTAACCGAAGAATTACGCCAATCTGCCGTCAAAGAAGCACACACCCTCGTGGGTTCCCTGGGCAGCTTTGGTTTCGATCGTGCCTCCCACCTCTCGCGTCAAATCGAACAAACCTTTAAAGCCGATACAAACCCAAATCCGGGGCAAATAGAGCATTTACCCTCACTCGTTCTGGAATTGCGGCAAGAATTGGAGCGAGATCCAGCCAGTCCATCCCTACCAACTCCCGCACCGATTCCCATCAAACAGCAATCCCAACTGTTAATAGTCGATGACGATACCGCCCTCACCACACATTTAGTCACCGAGGCGACAACCTGGGGAATGCAAGCTACAGCTGTTGATAATTTATCCCAAGCCAGAGAATTGATTGCCCATACCCGCCCCGATGTGGTGTTGCTCGATTTGTGTTTCCCCGACTCGGCAGAAAACGGGTTTACACTGTTAGCCGAATTAGCAACTTATCAACCGCCGATACCAGTATTGGTATTTACAGCGCGGGAGAACTTGAGCGATCGCATCACCGCCGCCCAACTCGGTGCCAGAGGTTTCCTGCACAAACCCGTATTGGCGAATCGAGTGCTGGAAGCGATCGCCCAAATCCTGCAACAATCCACCACCCCCGAAGCCAAATTACTCGTAGTAGATGCCGATCCCCAAGTGTTCGATTTATTACGTACCTTACTAGAACCCTGGGGCTTCGAGCTTGCCCTACCAAAGAACGCCCAAAATTAATCCTATGCTTTCAGGAGCTGGGGGAGCTGGGGGAGCTGAGGGAGCTGAGGGAGCTGGGGGAGCTGGGGGAGCTGGGGGAGCTGGGGGAGCTGGAGGAGGAGAAGAGTAAAAATGTTCATCATGAACATTGGCATACTCACATCTTGCACCAGAGCCAACAGAAATAAATTTCTAGCTGTAGAGACGTTACATGTAACGTCTCTACAGCTAAAACCCGTTGAAACGGGTTAAAACCTTGATTGTAGTTAGCTTTAGCTAACTTAAGCTTTCAGCCCCAAATTTATTTGGAGGCTGTTTATCGGGTAGGTACAAGATGAGAGCATACCAATTCTTAAGGAAGACGTAACTGCCCACTGTCAACTGTCCACTGTCAACTGTCCACTGTCCACTGTCCACTGTCAACTGTCCACTGTCAACTGTCCACTGTCAACTGTCCACTGTCAACTGTCAACTGTCCACTGTCCACTGTCCACTGTCCACTGTCCACTGTCCACTGAGTTTAGTTTTGTAAACACTCAGCCTAATTCACAGAATCTTCACAACACAGGTATAGCTTGAATTACAGAACAAGCTCAGTAATAACTGAGTTGGAACTTTAACAATAAGTAACGAATTAATTAATTTTATGACACCCTGCCCTTGTTGCTCCTACCCCATGCTGCGCCACGCACGCCCCCAACAAATTTACTGGTATTGCAATCACTGTCGCCAAGAAATGCCCCATTTACCTGCTAGAGAAGTAATACTTTCGCAGAAAGATAAATTAGAAAACCTGATTAATCGTTCGCCCTTGGTTGCTGCGAGAACTTGAGATCAAACCTTTTCAAAATAAGACTTCTGGCACCGACAATCCTAGAAACCGGGTTTCTGCGTGGATCTTTAGTTTCAAATCGACGATTTCTGATAGAAACCCGGTTTCTTTGCGTAGTCCTGACAAAACAAAATTAAGACTTTTTTAACTAAAACACCTAGCGCGATCGCTAGGTGTATTCTTCCGTTATTGCACCACCAGCAACGCCGATTTTGTAAGACTATGTCCTCCGCACAACTAACCGATACAGACAACCTGGATGTAAAACAACTGTTAAAAATCCTTACCGCCGTCAAAAAAGGTGATTTTTCGGTGCGGATGCCGATCGATCAAACGGGTTTAGCTGGAAAAGTCGCCGACGCGCTCAACGATATTATCGAGCTAAATCAAAGAATGGTGCAGGAGTTCGAGCGCATCAGCACGGTGGTGGGGAAAGAAGGAAAAATTTCTCAGCGTGCCTCACTCGGAAGCGCGGGAGGTTCTTGGACAGATTGCATTGAATCTGTCAATACCCTAATTACAGATTTAGTGCAACCGATGGCGGAAACATCGCGGGTAATTCGGGCAGTTGCTAACGGCGATCTTTCCCAAACGATCGCATTAGAAATTGACGGCAGTCTACTCAAGGGCGAGTTTCTCCAAACCGGGCAAATTGTCAACACGATGGTGGCGCAGTTGAACTCGTTTGCTTCGGAAGTGATCCGGGTGGCGCGGGAAGTCGGCACGGAAGGCAAGTTGGGCGGGCAAGCAGAAGTTAAAGGCGTTGCGGGTACTTGGAGAGATTTGACGGATAATGTCAATTTGATGGCGGGGAATTTGACTGCCCAGGTGCGGAATATTGCCGAAGTCACGAAGGCAGTCGCAAACGGCGATTTATCTAAAAAAATTACGGTTGATGTGAAAGGGGAAATTTTAGAGTTGAAAGACACCGTTAACGTAATGGTGGATCAACTTAATTCGTTTGCCTCTGAAGTAACGCGGGTAGCGCGGGAAGTTGGATCTGAAGGCAAGTTGGGGGTGCAAGCAGAAGTTCGAGGCGTGGCAGGAACTTGGAAAGATCTCACCGATTCGGTAAACTCGATGGCGGGGAATTTAACTGCCCAGGTGCGAAACATTGCCGAAGTAACGACGGCGGTAGCAAATGGCGATTTATCGAAGAAAATTACCGTTGATGTGAGAGGGGAAATTTTAGAACTGAAAAACACCATTAATATTATGGTGGATCAGCTTTCTTCTTTTGCCTCGGAAGTAACAAGAGTCGCGCGGGAAGTTGGATCTGAAGGTAAGTTGGGAGTGCAAGCAGAAGTTCGAGGCGTTGCCGGGACTTGGAAAGATTTAACCGATTCGGTAAACTCGATGGCGGGGAATCTGACTGCACAAGTGCGGAATATTGCCGAAGTTGCTACTGCGATCGCAAACGGCGATCTCTCCAAAAAAATTACCGTTGATGTCAGAGGGGAAATTTTAGAACTGAAGAACACTATAAATATCATGGTGGATCAGCTTTCTTCTTTTGCTTCTGAAGTAACGCGGGTGGCGCGGGAAGTTGGATCTGAAGGGAAACTCGGCGTGCAAGCGGAAGTTAAAGGAGTTGCCGGTACTTGGAAAGACTTGACGGATAACGTCAACTCGATGGCGGGGAATTTGACAGGGCAGGTGCGGAATATTGCTGAAGTTGCTACTGCGATCGCCAACGGCGACTTATCTAAAAAAATTACAGTACAAGTTAAAGGGGAAATTTTAGAACTGAAGAACACCATCAATATTATGGTGGATCAGCTATCTTCCTTTGCTTCTGAAGTAACAAGAGTCGCGCGGGAAGTTGGCAGCGAAGGCAAGTTAGGCGGGCAAGCAGATGTGCGAGGAGTTGCAGGAACTTGGAAAGATTTAACCGACAGCGTTAACTTCATGGCAGGTAGTTTAACTTCCCAAGTCCGAAACATTGCCGAAGTAACAACAGCGGTAGCAAATGGCGATCTTTCTAAAAAAATTACCGTGGATGTAAAAGGGGAAATTTTAGAACTGAAAAACACCGTTAACGTGATGGTAGATCAGTTAAATTCCTTTGCTTCGGAAGTAACGAGGGTGGCGCGCGAGGTAGGTACAGAAGGCAAACTCGGCGTGCAAGCAGAAGTGCGAGGAGTAGCGGGAACTTGGAAAGATTTAACCGACTCGGTAAACTCGATGGCGGGGAATTTAACTGCCCAAGTACGCAACATTGCCGAAGTAACGACGGCGGTAGCAAATGGCGATTTATCTAAGAAGATTACCGTTGATGTCAAAGGGGAAATTTTAGAACTGAAAAACACCATCAATATCATGGTGGATCAGCTTTCTTCCTTTGCTTCGGAAGTAACAAGGGTAGCGCGGGAAGTTGGATCTGAAGGCAAACTCGGCGTGCAAGCAGATGTGCGAGGAGTTGCGGGAACTTGGAAAGATTTAACCGACAGCGTTAACTTTATGGCAGGCAGTTTAACTGCCCAAGTACGCAACATCGCCGCAGTCACGACGGCGGTAGCAAATGGCGATCTTTCTAAGAAAATTACCGTTGATGTGAAGGGGGAAATTTTAGAACTGAAAAACACCGTCAACGTGATGGTGGATCAACTTAATTCCTTTGCTTCTGAAGTAACAAGAGTCGCGCGGGAAGTCGGTACAGAAGGCAAGTTGGGAGTGCAAGCAGAAGTTAAAGGAGTGGCAGGAACTTGGAAAGATCTCACCGATTCGGTAAACTCAATGGCATCGAGTTTAACTGCCCAAGTACGCAACATTGCCGAAGTAACGACGGCGGTAGCAAATGGCGATTTATCTAAGAAAGTTACCGTTGATGTTAAAGGAGAAATTCTCGAACTGAAGAACACCGTTAATACAATGGTGGATCAGTTAAATTCCTTTGCTTCGGAAGTAACAAGAGTCGCGCGCGAGGTAGGTACGGAAGGCAAACTCGGCGTGCAAGCTTACGTGCGGGGCGTCGCGGGAACTTGGAAAGATTTGACCGATAACGTTAATCTAATGGCGGGGAATTTGACTGCCCAAGTAAGAAACATTGCCGAAGTAACGAAGGCGGTGGCAAATGGCGATCTTTCTAAGAAAATTACCGTGGATGTGAAAGGAGAAATCCTCGATCTGAAGAATACGATTAACGTGATGGTGGATCAGCTTTCTTCCTTTGCTTCCGAAGTAACAAGGGTAGCGCGCGAAGTCGGTACGGAAGGAAAATTAGGCGGGCAAGCGCAGGTAATGGGAGTTGCGGGAACTTGGAAAGATTTGACGGATAATGTCAATTCAATGGCAAGTAATTTAACTGCCCAAGTGCGGGGCATTGCCAAGATTGTAACCGCAGTAGCGAATGGTGATTTAAAGCGGAAATTGATGTTAGATGCCAAAGGCGAAATTGAAACTTTGGCAGATACGATTAACGAAATGATCGACACGTTGGCGACGTTTGCGGATCAGGTAACTACCGTAGCGCGGGAAGTAGGAATTGAAGGGAAATTAGGCGGGCAAGCGAAAGTACCCGGCGCGGCGGGAACTTGGCGCGCGCTAACGGATAACGTCAACGAATTGGCAGCGAATTTGACTACACAGGTACGCGCGATCGCAGAAGTCGCTACCGCAGTTACCAAAGGCGATCTTACCCGTTCGATTTCAGTCGAAGCGCAAGGCGAAGTCGCCATCCTCAAAGATAATATCAACCAAATGATCGCCAATCTGCGCGAAACAACCCAGAAGAATACCGAACAAGATTGGTTAAAAACCAACCTCGCCAAATTTACCCGCATGTTGCAAGGACAGCGCGATTTAGAAACAGTTTCCAAATTGATTCTTTCCGAATTAGCACCCCTCGTGGGAGCGTCACACGGTGTATTCTATTTAATGGAAACTGGCGACCATCAATCGTATCTCAAATTAATCAGCACCTACGCTTATCGCGAACGCAAGCATATCTCGAATCGCTTCCACTTGGGTGAAGGATTGGTAGGGCAAGCTGCAATTGAAAAACAGCGGATTCTGATTACAGAAGTGCCTAGCGATTATATTAAAATTAGTTCTGGTTTAGGAGAAGCACCGCCGCTGAATGTGGTGGAATTACCAGTTTTGTTTGAAGGGCAAGTGACGGCGGTGATCGAATTAGCATCTTTCCGCCGCTTTAACGAGATTCACCTGACTTTTTTCGATCAGCTAACCGAAAGCATTGCGATCGTTTTGAATACGATTGCCGCTTCGATGCGTACCGAAGAATTGCTCAAACAATCCCAATCTTTGGCAGAAGAGTTGCAAACTCAGCAAAACGAATTGCGGGAAACCAACCAGCGATTAGAACAACAAGCAAAATCACTGCAAACATCCGAAGAACTGCTAAAGAAACAACAAGAACAACTGCAACAGACAAACGAAGAACTAAAAGAGAAAGCCAGATTATTATCGCTGCAAAACGAAGAAGTCGAACTGAAAAACAGCGAAATTGACCAAGCAAGGATGTCTTTGGAAGAAAAAGCCGAACAATTGGCATTGACTTCAAAATATAAATCCCAATTCCTCGCCAACATGTCCCACGAATTGCGGACACCCCTTAACAGTTTGCTGCTGTTAGCTGGACTGCTGTCGCAAAATAATGATGGCAATCTGAGTAGCAAGCAAGTCGAATACGCCCAAACAATTTACTCAGCAGGTAACGACCTTTTGGCGCTGATTAACGACATTTTAGATTTGGCAAAAATCGAATCGGGAACGATTGCGATTGAAATCGACCAAATGCTGTTTAGCGAACTAAAAGAATATCTAGAACGCACATTTTGTTCTGTCGCCCAAGATAAAAAACTGAATTTTAAAGTAGAATTGGCTTCATCCTTGCCCCGCGCCATTTATACCGACGCCAAACGCTTGCAACAAGTGTTGAAAAATCTGCTTTCTAATGCGTTTAAATTTACCGAAAGAGGAGAGATCGGTTTGCGGATTGAACCCGCTGTTTCTGGGTGGAATCCCGAACTCAATAGCTTGAATCGCGCTGATATGGCGATCGCTTTCTCGGTTACCGATACGGGAATTGGCATTCCGCCGGAAAAGCATAAAATCATTTTTGAAGCATTTCAGCAAGCAGATGGCACCACCAGTCGTAAATACGGCGGTACCGGATTGGGATTGTCAATTAGTCGAGAAATTGCCCAACTTTTAGGCGGGGAAATTACCTTAGTTAGCACTGTGGGTAAAGGCAGTACGTTTACACTCTACCTGCCACAATTGAAAAATGGAGTTGCCAAATGGGGGGGAACTCAATCAGGGATTATAGAAGAAAATTTACTCAACCTTCTGCGCTTACCAGCAGATGCGAATGCAAAGAAACAGGTACAAAAAGAAAGCAATACGACTGACGCCACGCTGCGCGATCGCATCCCAGATAAAATTACTCTACCCCTCCCCCCACCTGCACCTAGCCCCATCGCCCCGCCCCAAAATATTCCTGAGTCAAATTATCAAGCTTTAAGCGACGATCGGGGACAAATTCAACCCGGAGATCGGGTAGTACTAATAATAGATGATGACTTTAACTTTGCTCACGTTTTGTTGCAGATGGCACGAGAAAAAGGCTTTAAAGGTATCATTGCTTTGCAAGGAGAAACCGGATTAGCTTTGACATCGCAATTTCAACCGGATGCTATCTTCTTAGATATCCAATTGCCGGTGATGAATGGATGGACAGTTCTCGATTGTTTAAAACACGATGCCAAAACGCAACACATCCCCGTTTATATTCTATCGGTGATGGAATCAGAACACCAACGCGGCCTTAAACAAGGGGCAGTTTCCTATCTGCAAAAACCTATTACGACATCTGCATTATCTCAAGCATTAACTAACTTGAAAGCTTTTGCCGAAAGCAAGGTGAAAAACTTGCTAGTAGTGCAAGCAGATCAAATTGAACGCGATGCTATAGTTGATTTACTTTCCGGCGATGACGTTTCTATAACTGCTGTGGGTAAAGGAGTAGCAGCGCTAGAAGCGCTAGAAAAACAGCGGTTTGATTGCATCGTACTAGATTTGGCTTTGCCAGACATTAACGGATGGGAATTAATCAAACAGATTCAGCAGCGAGTCAGAAGTCATCAAACCCAAGGATTGATGTTTTTACCGATAATTGTTTACACAGATAAGGAGTTAACCCAACAAGAAACCAGCGCACTCAAACAAGCGATCGCTAGCATTATTATCAAAGATGAGCAAGCGATCGCGCGCCTTCTCGATCAAACCACTTTATACTTGCATCGCTCAAAAGCCAATCTCGATGGAGCCAAACAGCAGATACTGGAACGCTACCATCAAAGCATACCCGAACTAGCAGGCAAAAAAGTTCTAATCGTCGATGACGACGTGCGGAATGTTTTCGCCCTCACCAGCATGTTGGAATACTATCGCATCCAAGTCGTTTACGCCGATAATGGTTCCAATGGCATTTTCATGTTGCAAAACACCCCCGACATCGATATAGTCCTCATGGACGTAATGATGCCAGAAATGGACGGCTACGAAACAATGCGTACCATTCGCCAGATGAATCAATTCCATTCGCTGCCAATCGTCGCCCTCACGGCTAAAGCCATGCAAGGCGATCGCGAAAAGTGCATCGAAGCCGGTGCATCCGACTATATTACCAAGCCGGTAAACATGCAGCAGTTACTTTCTCTTCTGCGCGTATGGTTGTATCAGTGATTTTCTTGCATTTAGATCTTGTACTAAGGGAGGTATAACCTCCCAGATTTCGTTCCCAGGTTCAACCTGGGAACGAGTTATCCACTGTCAACTATCCACTGTCAACTATCCACTGACCAACGAGTTATTACCAATTACCAATCACCAATCACCAATTACCAATTACCAATTACCAATTACCAATTACCAATTACCAATTACCAATGACCAATCACCAATGACCAATGACGAAAAAGTCAATATTCTCCTCGTTGACGATCATCCAGAAAATTTACTAGCACTGGAAGCAATACTGGAGAATTTGGGGCAGAATTTAGTCAGAGCTAATTCGGGTGAAGAAGCATTAAAATGCCTTCTCGATCGAGATTTTGCTGTGATTTTGCTCGACGTTCAAATGCCGGGAATGGATGGATTTGAGACAGCAGAATTAATTAGATTGCGCCGGAAAAATCAACAAACTCCGATTATTTTTCTCACAGCTTTTCACAAAAACGAACAGTTTATGTTTAAAGGTTATGCCGTGGGAGCTGTGGATTATATGATCAAACCCTTCCCAGCAGAAATTCTAAAATCTAAGGTTTCAGTTTTTATCAATATATTTAAAACAAATGCCCAACTCAAACAGCAAAAAGAACTGGTTGAGTCAACAAATTTAGAATTGCAAAATGAAATCAAAAAGCATCGTCATACTACCAAACTATTGGAAATAAAGCAAGGAGAGTTTGAAGCTATATTTGAATCGATTCCTGACGCCGTAATTTTCACCGATTTAAATTTAAAAATAATTAGGTGCAATCCAGCATTTACAGCCTTATTCGGTTACGAAAGCGCAGAAGCAATTAATCAAGACTACCAAATAATCTGGAAAGATCGTAAAATTTCTCTGACAACCGTTCTAAATAATATAGACAATTTAAAGAGTTATGAAATGGGTTATTCTAGAAAAAATGGCGAACAATTTATCGGCGATACAATTAATACCTTAGTTAAAGATGCTGATGGCAACACGATCGGATTACTAGGAATAATTCGCGACATTACCTCGCGCAAACGAGCCGAAGAGGAAATCGCGATGCTAAATCATCAAAACTCACTAATTTTACAATCGGCAGGTGAAGGAATTTACGGAGTAAATTGCGAAGGAAAAACCACTTTTATCAATCCAGTTGCAGCTAAAATGCTAGGATACGAACCGTCAGAACTGATCGGTCAACCAATGCATAGCTTGTTGCACCATTCAAAAGCAGATGGAACCGATTATCCACTAGAAGAATGCCCGGTTTATAAGTCATTAAAAGATGGCACAATTCATCACATAACTAACGAAGTTTTTTGGCGCAAGAATGGTTCTCAGTTCCCTGTAGAGTACGTCAGCACGCCGATTGAAGAACAAGGCGAGATAGTTGGTGCGGTTATTACTTTTAAAGATATTACCGAACGTCAAGCAATAGAACAAATGAAAAATGAGTTTATCGCCGTTGTCAGCCACGAACTTCGTACCCCTCTCACGGCAATTCACGCGGCTTTAAACCTACTATCTACTGGCTTAGTAGATGCTAACTCGCAAAAAGGTCGCCGCGCGATCGCAATCGCAGAAGAGAATAGCGATCGCTTAGTTAGAATCGTCAACGACATCCTCGATTTAGAACGCCTGCAATCAGGTAAAATGGGTTTATCCAAACAACCCTGCAATGCTGCCGATTTAATGGTAAAAGCTATAGATTCAATGCAGGAAATGGCAAATCGTAGCCAAGTGAATCTATCAGTTTCTCCCCTATCGATTGTATTAAATGCTGATAGCGATCGCATTCTCCAAGTATTGACAAATCTCCTCAGCAATGCTATAAAATTTTCCCCCGCAGGTGCGACCGTCTGGTTAACAGTTGAACTGCAAGGAGATCGTAACCAAAAAAGCACTGTAGGGGCGGGTTTTACCGATAACCTGACAACTAAAACAGACAATTTAACTCAACCCGCCCCTGCTGTATTGTTTGAGGTGAAAGACCGAGGGCGGGGGATTCCGGCAGAAAAACTTGATACTATATTCGAGCGGTTTCACCAGGTTGATGCCTCCGATTCCCGAAAACAAGGAGGGACGGGTTTGGGACTAGCAATTTGTCGCAGCATCGTGCAGCAACACGGCGGCGAAATCTGGGTGGAAAGCGTTCCGGGAAAAGGTAGCAATTTTTACTTCACCCTCCCTCTAACCCCTAACCCCTAACCCCTAATTATGACCAAACGAATTTTGATCGTTGACGACGAAGCTGGTGTGCGGGAAATCCTGCAAATCTGCCTGGAAGCAGTGGCGGGATGGGAAGTTTTTACCGCCGCATCGGGTAGGGAAGGGTTAGCGATCGCCGAAGCCGAGCAACCCGATGCTATTCTGCTAGATGTAATGATGCCCGGTATGGATGGCCCGACCACATTTCGCCAGTTACAGGCAAATGAAGCCATTCGACGCATACCGACTATTTTAGTTACAGCAAAAGCAGGCTTTAGCGAACAAAAGCAATTACTCGATTTAGGCGTTAATGGGGTGGTTACTAAACCATTCACCCCTGAGTATATAGTTGCTAAAATCTGCAAGATTCTCAACTGGAACCTTTGAAGGCAGGAGATCGGAAGGCAGGGGGCAGGAGGACTTTAATCAAAACCCCTAATATCATGTCCGCTTGTATCGGCATCGCGCGCGGGGCGGGTTTATCAACACAATTCCCTTAAGATCAAACCTGTCTGGTTAACTAGCAACTTGAGTTATATAAACTTTGCTAGCGGACAGAATCTAACCGATTTTTGAGTAAAAATACTTAATAAAGTTCAAATAATAATTCTTTACTTAGTCAATTTAACTATTCACAAAATGTTCACAATTTAAGCTTAAATTGAGAATCATCTGGAGCTATTTAATTACTTGGTAACACAATTTGCTTAATTTAATATAAAGCTGAGCCATCATCGGGTTCCATTTTGGCTTGCTAATACCCTACAGAATCTAGGTAAAAATTGGTGATTTTTTGCGAACGAACTTAACGAGAAATGTATGGAAAAGATTTTGGTGATTGAAGACAACGCAGATCAAAGAATAATGATTTCCTTGTTTCTGACATCAGAGAACTTTCAAGTAACGACAGCTGAAAATGGTAGGGTTGGCTTGGAGTTAGCAATAAAAATCAAGCCAGACTTGATCGTTTCTGATATTCATATGCCTGAACTCAATGGGTATGAAGTACTCAAAGCATTACGCGACGATGTGGCTACAACCGATATAGCGTTTATCTTTCTCACCGCCGAGGTAGATGCTGACGCACATTGCCTTGCTATGCAATTAGGGGCTAATGATTATCTGACAAAACCCATCGATTTGAAGCATTTATTGCTAGCGATCGCCTTCCATTTGAAAACTATTTCCCCTCGAAATCCCCAGACATGCGGCATTGACTACGATCTCTATTAACGCAAGTTGCTAGTGACAAATATTGTCGGTTCGATCCCCCCTAACCCCCCTTAAAAAGGGGGGAACCGGATTCTTAAGTTGCTAGTGACAAATATTATCGGTTCGATCCCCCCTAACCCCCCTTAAAAAG
>ERZ1066133.698-NODE-698-length-12998-cov-7.325659_pt1 | contig 12998 bp, 12 predicted proteins | sample MGYA00382780_ERZ1066133 | MGnify/ENA primary metagenome ERZ1066133 (study PRJEB33369, sample SAMEA5778363) | biofilm metagenome | biome: Industrial cooling water; feature: Water cooling tower basin; material: Biofilm | place: United Arab Emirates | collected...
CTTGTAGTTTTCCTCGCTTGATTTCTTAAGCACCTGCGCCAATTGTTTTGATGCGGTTGGATCGCTAAGTGGCTCTATTGGGCGCTGTGCAAATGTATTGGCAGCAAGTAAAAACATGGGAATTGCAGCAATAATGCCTTTGAAAATTCCCGAAACAGGAGGTACCATAGGAGTCTTCATAAAATAACTTAAAGTCTATTAGAGGTTGAAAATACTACGAAAGCAGATTGCATGATACAATTGATGAGTTTTTTGTTCATCTAAAAGCCTAACAATCTATCAAAAAGATGGTTGAAGGCTTTTTTAAGACTAGTTTAAGCAACAAATTGCTGCTTGGAACTGTAAAATTTGGATATTGCAAGTAATCCAATCCTCTGAAAAGCAATCCAATCCGTTTACCCGGACAAACCACCGAGTAATAATAAACTATGAATAGCCGATTGCTTTGTGCTTTTCTTTTTTTATTGCATGTTGCCACTTTTGCACAAAAGTCAACATTGCCGGAGGCATTACCCTTCGGGATTAACCTCTGTGGCGGAGAGTTTTCAGAAAATCGTTTGCCAGGAATTTTAGGTCAAGATTATGCTTATCCAACTATTCAAGATATTGACTATTTCTATAACAGAGGATTCCGACTGTTTGATATCCTTTTCAAATGGGAGCGTATTCAAAAAAGCTTAGGCGGTCCGCTTGAAAGCCAAGACTTACAACAAATTAAGAGCCTTGTTGCGTATTGTGAATCGAAGGGTATTCAAGTTATTTTGAGTTTACACAATTTTGGAAGATACAACCTCAGAGGCGTAGATTATATTGTTGGAACACAGCAAGTATCGCGGGCACACTTTAAAGATGTGTGGAATAAACTCACACAAGAATTCAAGGGTTTCAAAAATATTTATGCATACGACATTATGCATGAGCCGCACAATATGGGCAGTTATTCATGGAGAGAAACAGCTCAACAAGCGATTGATGAAATAAGAAAACAAGACAAACATACTGCCATCATGATTGCGGGCAACAACTATGCTGCTTGCGAAAAATGGGAGGAGTTTAGTGATGACCTTCGCTTTTTACATGACCCTTCCAATAAAATCATTTACGACGCGCATTCATATTTTGATGAAGATTATTCTGGCAGATATAAGAAGCCCTACCACTTAGCAGAGGTAGATGAAATGATAGGTATACAAAGGGTACTTCCTTTTGTAAAGTGGTTGAAAAAACATAACAAAAGAGGATTTATAGGAGAATACGGTGTGCCAGATTATGATGTAAGATGGCTGAAGGTCTTAGAGAATTTTATGAATTGCCTACAAGATTTGGGTGTTAATGGAAACTATTGGGCAGGAGGTCCTCTCTGGAAAAACTACCCGCTTTCTGTTCAACCCGAAAACGGTAAACCCGATCGCCCTCAAATGAAGATTATACAAGCACATTTATCAACTCCTTATTCTAGGTTTCCTAACATTCACTATGCAGACCTGAAAAAAATACAAGAGCATTTTGTAAAACATCAGCCAAGGCCACCCTCATATCTGGCTTTTCTTCATCCACCAAAAAAAGCAAAAGAATCTAAGCTATCTCAAACAAATACAGCAAATAAAAACAACTCTCCTAAAGATAAAAGCAATCAGGTTAAAGCTCAGCCTGCTGCTCTTCCTTCAAATAATAATAAAAGCAACTCATTGCTTCCTGGTCAATCACTTATTCCTGTAGCCGGAGGTATTAGCCTTTTGCCGCCGAGAGAATAGTTATTCATTAATTGTTGTAACTCTTCCTCTCTTCTTACCGCTGATGAAACTATAAACAGCAGGAATAACAAAAAGTGTAAGTATTAGTGAAAACATAATTCCACCAACTACAACAGTTCCCAGCGGCATACGACTGGTAGATGCTGCTCCAAAACTAATAGCAATTGGCAAAGCACCCAGTGCTGTTGCAAAGGAAGTCATGAGAATAGGGCGTAATCGCTGTGTTGCCGCATCAATCACTGCATCCATTTTCGACATGCCACGATCTCTTTTCTGATTAGCAAATTCAACAATCAAAATACCATTTTTAGTTACCAACCCAATCAGCATAATCATACCTATTTGAGAGAAGATGTTGATTGTTTGATCCAGCATCCACAAACTCAACACAGCTCCCGCAATTGCCATAGGAACTGTAAGCATAATTGTGAATGGGTCTTTGAAACTTTCAAACTGTCCTGCCAACAACAAGTAAATTAATACGAGTGCTAATAAAAATGCAAAGGAGGTATTAGAAGAGCTTTCTTCATAATCGCGAGAAGGACCGCTTAAAGAAGTTTGAAAAGTTTCATCCAACAATTTGTCGCCAATAGCACGCATTGCTTTTACACCATCTCCAATTGTTTTACCCTCTGCTAGTGACGCAGAGATGGTAGCCGACTTAAATCGATTGTAATGATACAAAGTAGGCGGATTAGAGTTTTCTTCCATCTTAATGACAGATGTAAGGGGAATTCTTTCACCTCTGTTATTGCGCACAAATAATTTCTCAATATCTGATGGTTGTAAACGATCTTTCAATTCAACTTGTGAAATTACTTGATATTGTCTGCCGTTCGATGTATAGTAGCCAACCCTTCTTCCACTAAATGCACTTTGCACAACCTCTGCAACGTCTGTTGTACTTAATCCTAAGTCTTTTGCTTTTAGTCGATCAATGGTGATTTCTAGTTCAGGCTTATTGAATTTGAGGTTAACATCAACATTTTGGAATGTGGGATCTTTTCTGGCTTCTTCTAAAAACTCTGGAATAACCGTTTTAATTTTTTCAAAGTCGAGGTTTTGTATAATGTATTGAACAGGTAGGCTACCTCTTGAGCCAAAACCAACAGAAATTGTTTGCTCTTCAATAGGAAACACACGGATTTGATTAAATCTGCTAAGTTTTTTTGATACATCTTTTACAATATCCGACTGAGATCTTTCTCTGTCTTCTGGATCTATTAAGCGCAAGCGTGCAAAGCCGCTGTTTACGCCACTCGATCCAAAACCAGGAATAGCATTGAATACAAACTTTCTTTCAGGAATAGAATCGTATAAAAAATTAACCAGCTTATCACCAGCATCAGTCATGTAACTATAGCTTGCCCCCTCTGGACCAGTAATAGAAAAGCGAATGCTGCTTCGGTCTTCAATTGGCGCTAACTCGCTGGGCAAATCTTTTCCAATTAAATAAATAAGTCCGCCGCAAAGCAATACAACAATCCACGCTATCCAACGCACGCGCATAAAAGCAATAAGTAAATTTCTATAGCCATTTTCCATTCCCTTGAAGAACGGCTCTGTTTTGTCGTAGAACCAACCGTGGCCTGATTTATTTCTATTTAAATAAACGTTTAATACAGGGGTAATAGTTAATGAAACAAATGCAGAAATTAATACAGCAGCAGCTACAACAATTCCAAATTCTCTGAACAAAGAGCCAACAAAGCCTTGCAAGAAAATTACTGGCAGAAAAACAACTGCAAGAGTGAGCGAGGTTGAAATAACAGCAAAAAATATTTCCTTACTACCTTCTAAAGCAGCCTTTCGAATGGGTAAGCCACTTTCAAGTTTTCTAAAAATATTTTCCGTTACAACTATACCGTCATCTACCACCAATCCGGTTGCTAATACAATTCCCAACAACGTAAGCACATTAATGGAGAACCCAAACAAGTACATAATAAAAAATGTAGCAACTAGAGAAATGGGAATATCTATTAAAGGTCGAATAGCAATGAGCCAGTTTCGGAAGAATAAGAAGATCACCAAGACAACTAAAGAAAAGGCAATTAGCAGTGTTTCTTCAACCTCCTGAATGGCTTTACGCACATTGAGCGTAACATCTATAAGTGTTGTTAATTGTACATCTGCTTTTTGTGTGCGCTTGATATCATCAAGACGTTTATAAAACTCATCAGCAATTTTAATATAGTTAGCGCCAGGTTGAGGAATGATAGCCAAACCAACAGCAGACAACCCGTTTAATCGCCAGCTAAATTCTTCTGACTCTGGACCAACCTCCACCCTCGCTAAATCGCTTAATCGAACTATACCTTCATTATCTTGACGAATGATTAAATCTGCAAAATCCTTTTCTGTAGTTAATCGCCCCAATGCGCGGATAGTCAATTCTGTGTTTTGTCCATATATTTTCCCCGATGGAATTTCAACATTCTCTCTGTTTAATGCGGTTGTAATATCAGAAAACGCCAGATTGTACTTGTTGAGTTTATCTGGATCAATCCACAACCTCATAGAGGGTCTTTTTTGTCCAAATAAGTTTACACCGCTCACTTCAGGAATCGTCTGAAATCTTTCTACTAATACGTTTTCAGCATAATCACTAAGCTCAAGTAAACCCTTGCTTTCACTTTGAATGGCCAGCATAATGATAAAATCACTATTGGCGTCTGCTTTGCTAACTACAGGTGGTGCATCAATATCTTGCGGCAGGTTACGTATGGCTTGAGATACTTTATCGCGTACATCATTGGTTGCAGCCTCAAGGTCTTCGCTAATGTTAAATTCAACAGTAATATTACTGTTACTATTGCTAGATGATGAGGTAATTGTACGAATGCCTGGAATACCATTGATGGCTTTTTCCAGCGGTTCAGTAATTTGGCTTTCTATGATATCAGAATTGGCGCCAGCATACGATGTGCGCACGTTTACAATTGGAGGATCAATGGCTGGGTAATCGCGCACTGATAAAAAAGTATAGCCTACAGCACCGAAAAGAACAATTAAAATGTTCATTACCGTGGCCAGTATAGGCCGCTTCAACGCCAATTCAGAAATATTCATACCGCCTCTTACATTAAAGTGTTACTGATTCAAATCCTCCAGCTGTTTTACAGAACGAATTTTTACGGGGTTGTTTGGACGAACAAACAATACTCCGGTCACTATTACACTATCCCCTGGCTGAAGGCCTTCTGTTACAGCTAGTCCGCTTGCTGTTCTTACTCCTGTTTTTACATTGGTAAATACACCCTTACCATCACGTACTACTATCACTTTTTTAGACCTTGCATCTGGAATAACAGCGTTTGCTGGTACAACTATATAAGTTTTACCTGCTTCTGCATTGGTAATTTCAACTTTTACGAAACTGCCGGGTGCAGGCCTTATTCCTTCTAGGTAAGCACGTGCACGAATATTGCGAGTAGTAGTACTTATTTGTGGCTCTGTAGCTAATATAGTGGCAGCTCCTTTTTTACCTTCCGCTGTACTTACGTTAACTCGTGCACCTTTTTTAACCAAATGGCCAAAGTCTTCTGGTACGGTAAAATCAATTTTGACCTTGTCAATTTGTTGAATGGTCCCCATTAATGTTTGAGGTGTAACATAAGCACCCGGACTAATCATTCGCAAACCAAGTACACCAGAGAATGGCGCTTTAATCAAAGTTCTTTCAATTTGTGCCTCTAAAATTTCTAAATCAGCTTTCAACACATTTACTTGATTCAAAGCAATGTCATAATCAGATTGATTAATACCATTTATAGCCAATAGCTTTTTTAGCCTAGCTTCTTGGGTTTCGGCCAATGAGAGTTGTACTTTAACCTTTTTGACTTGAGCCTGTAAGTCTCCATCGTAAATTTTTCCTAATAGTGCTCCTTTAGTAACAGCGGCTCCATCTGGCATATTTAAATAGGTTAGTCTGCCACTGATTTCTGGCCGAATTTCTGCCGTTTCATCAGCTAACACAGAACCATTGGCTTCAAGTGGTGCCTGTATTGACTGCTTAGAAGCCAAAATAATATCTACTTGAACAGGTTGAGGACCACCGGAACCACCTCCTGGACCTCCAGATTTGGGTTCTTCTTTCTTTTTACTTTGGCAAGCAACCAGACTCATTAGCCCGAAGCAAGCACCAATAATTATACGCTGCATCATAGAGGGTTAAGACAAGGAATAAAGGTAATTTGTTTTAGTGGGTAGGCAGCAAACTTTACAGGAGTGGATTATTGAGACTCCCTTACTTCTATTAAGTTGCCATTTTTGTACTCTTCAATTCGAATGGTTTTACCTTTCCTATTTGAATAATACCAAGTTCCATGTGGCACAAACTTGTTTGCGGTGTCAGGAAGTGGAGCAACAAAAACAGCCCAAAGAGAATCGCTAATCATTGAACCATCTGGCTCCATAAAACCGTATCTAATGGTTTTAACTGCTGTGCTATCGCTTACATCAATTGTGGTGTATTGTTCAATTATAGCATCGCTGGTATTGTAGCCCGGCAAAACAGGGTTCATAGAACGAGCTTCTGCATCTAATTGCTCAAATGTTTGCTTGGGTCTGCCCATGAACTTTTCATACATAGGAATTCCCGCAATTAAAAGATAAGGAAACGGAGTACACATGAACATGAGGATGAAAGTCCCCGCCTTTCTATGTGGCACCCACCATTGGGATTTGTGCTTTCTGTATTGTCGAATTGCTCCAATAATAATAATGATCCAAAGCATCAATAGGAATCCAGCAATTCCCAAAATAATAGGCAAACCATCTACAGCAGAAAACACATTGTCGATTAACAATGGCAAACCAACCAATGCCAATCCGGTAGCCGTCATACCAATGAGGGCGTATCCAAATAAAATTCTTCTGCTTCTATAATTCAAATCCGGTTCGAGCATAGGTCTAAGTTACTCAACTTCTACTACCATTTCAATTTCTACAGCCATATTATTTGGAAGTGAATTCATACCCATGGCCGCCCGAGCATGCTTTCCTTTTTCACCAAATATTTGTACCAGCAGATCTGAACAACCGTTAATGACTTTAGGGTGTTGGGTAAAATCGCTTCCGCAGTTGACATACCCATTCACCTTAACAATGCGCTTTACTTTATTGAGTGAACCAATGGCTTGTTGTAAAGTTGCCAATAAACTAATTGCAGTGGTTCGTGCTGCTTGATACCCCTCCTCTATGCTCAAATCTGAACCAACTTTTCCGATAATTGTAACACCGTCGGCCCCTGTGGGACCATGGCCAGCTAAAAAAATGAGATTGCCAGTTCGTACAAACTTCACATAGTTAGCAATTGGTTGTGATACTGCAGGAAGGCTAATGTTTAGCTTTCTTAACTGTTCTTCTGGGCTTTGTGCTGAAGCTTTTTGAATAAATAGGAGCAAGAAAACTAGGCTAGCAATACGCATAAGGTGAGGGTTTATAGTTTTTCATATAGAGCACGGAGCTTCTCCCGAGTCATAATTTTTTCCCACTCTTTTCCAAGTGCATTTTCCCATAATGGCTTCATGCCTAAGGAAACATCAATCATTTTATTGAACTGCTCTTCAGATAGACCACTACATATACCTGTTGGAATATCATAGCCGCCCTTTTCTACCATTTTTCTGAATTCTTTCACACCGTCTGGATAGTATTCATCGAGGTGATTCATAACAATACAGTTTCCAATACCATGTTTGGTGCCAAGTAAATAACTCAAGCCATAACTAACAGCGTGTGCTACACCAACCTGACTGTAAGCAATGCTCATACCGCCTGCATAACTTGCCATCATTAGCATATCGTCTGTTGCTTCATCCCAAGTATCTTTTTCTAAGAAAACTTTTCTGCACAACTCCAACGCCTTTTCGCCATAGCTTTTGCTGAATTCATTTAAGTAGGTTCCTTCTAAACTTTCAATACAATGAATATAACAATCCATGCCCGTATAAAAACGTTGGTTTGCTGGTGCGTCTTTTGTAAGTTCTGGATCCAATACAATTTGATCGAATGGTGTGAAATCTGAATTCATTCCCAGCTTTCTAGTTGGGCCTGTTAATACTGTTGTGCGACTTACTTCAGCTCCTGTTCCACTCAATGTTGGAATACCAACTTTGTACACACCGGGTTGTTTCACCAAATCCCATCCTTGATAGTCGGCCGAAGAGCCCGGATTATTCATCATGAGCGAAACTGCTTTAGCAAGATCAAGTGTACTTCCTCCGCCAATGCCAATAATTCCACTAACTTTACCAAAAGACGCTTTTAATTGATTGGCTAATTCATCAACATAAGTCGTTTTAGGTTCATACGTTACATCTACTAAAATAAGTTTATCGTTTTTATGAAGAGGTATACGCTGCAACAAAGCATGATTCGTAAAAAAATGATCCACTAAAAACACCATAGGAGCTTCGCCTTTTCTTTGAGGTGCTAAAATCTCATCAAGCTGGTTGAAGGAACCGCGACCATACACCACATAACCAACCATCTTAAAGTTTCTGAACTGCATATTGCTGAAGTTTGAGTAACAAATGTCAGAAATAAAACCGAAGAAAAAATAGAATGAAGGTGGCTAAAAAATATTCTCTAGCTCTTGCAAATGAATAACGGTATAAGTTGGTTCAACAATGGGTGCTTCTTTGATATGATTCACAAAAACAGTATCCCATCCAGCATTCTTAGCCCCTTTTATATCAGCATCTTGGTTGTCACCAATCATGATGCTTTGCTTGGCACTTGCTGCAGCTAACTTCAAAGCATAGTCAAATATTTCGGGCTGTGGCTTTAGGCTTTGAGCAACTTCCGATGTCACTACTTTCGTAAAATAGGGACTTAAGCCCGACCTTGTAATTTTTCTTTGTTGCACTTCCTCAAATCCATTTGTTATGAGATGTAGCTCATAGGACTTGCTTTTTAAATACTCAAGTATCTCAAAAGTGTAAGGAAAGACTGTTGTTTTTTCTGGTAAACTTTTAAGAAATAATAAGGCCATTTCTTTTGCTAGTGGCTCATCGGCAATTTTTGCATCTAACAATGCTAACCACATGCGCTTCCAGCGTAAATCTTCTTGTTTAATTTGTCCTCTTGTATATCGCTTCCACAATCTTGTATTATGGTAGGTATATCGTTCAAAGAAAAAATCAAAAGAAACAACTCCTTTTTCTTGAAGATGCAAGGTATCATATAACTCTTGCAAAGTGACGCGCGAGTTCGATTCAAAATCCCAGAGCGTATGGTCTAAATCGAAAAATAAGTGTTGGTACTTTGGCATGCCTGGGTGCTACTTCTTTCTTGCAAGAATTGAAAAATCGGTCTGCTCTGCAACAATAGTATTTTCTAATTTTCCTAACCCGTCAATCTCCAATACTACTTCATCACCTGCTTGTAGCCATTGCTCTTGGTAATTAGGGTCGTTGAGTTTGCCTGTTCCATTTAATTCAAGAAAACAACCTGTTCCTACTGTTCCACTGCCTATCACATCACCAGGATGCAATTGTACGCCATAGCTACATCTTTCTATTATTTCAGCAAAGGTCCAATCCATATCCGACACATTACCTTCACTTACTTGCTTTCCATTTACGGTACACTTCATAGTTAAGTTCCAGCTTTTTCCTGTATGTCCAGGTTTTGGAGCAACCTCAAATGGAGCTAGTTCATCTAATGTAACCAACCATGGACCAATCACAGTGCTGAAATCTTTTCCTTTTGCTGGACCCAAATTCAACAACATTTCTTCCATTTGCAAAGTCCTTGCACTCATATCATTCATAATCATAAGTCCGCCAATGTATTCGTCGGCTTCTTCTGCTGGAACATTTCTTCCTGGCTTGCAAATCACAACGGCAGCCTCTAATTCAAAATCAAGTTTATGAAAATGATCGGGCATACAAACTACTGGACCAGGCCCTTGCACACTGTGGTGGTTCGTAAAATAGAAGATTGGGTATTGATCAAATTCGGGAATCATAGGTACGCCTCTGTTTCTGCGAGCACTGGCTACATGTTGACGAAAAGCATAGCCATCGCGACAACTTGCAGGGAAAGGAACAGGCGCCAACAATTGAACCCCTGTTGAAGCGCTGGCTTTATCTGGACCAATAGAGCCATGTACAATTTTTTCGTTGGCCTTTTGTGCAATCGGAAAAAGGTCTTCCCAGTATTGAAGAAAAAACTGCATGCTACTGGGCAAATCAGGATGTAAGCTATCAGTATCGTATAAAAAACCTTCGTGGTAAATGGCTAATTGATCTTGACCATTCTTCAAATAAGAAACCAATTTCATAATTGCACTTTTAGTGCTGCGAAATTAGCTGAAAAGGGATTGGGAATGGTCGGGTTCAGGAATTTTATATGAATACTAACGATTGAGTTAAGTGCGTATTAATATGGTTGAATTAAAACCTCTGTAGGAATATTCAACTTGTTATGAAGCTGACGAATCATTTCAAGCGATAGTTTCCTTTTTTTATTGAGGATTTCACTGGCCCTACTCTTTAAACCAAGAATATTTGCCAAGTCAACCTGGTTGTATCCTAGCTGCTCCATTCTAAATTTTATGGCTTCAACGGGATCTGGTAGTCCTATTGGAAAATGTTCATGCTCATATTTATCAATTAAAATGCTAAGAATCTCTAATTCGTCGCCCTCAGGTGTTCCTTTTTTAGCATCAAAAATGAACTCCAGTCGCTGCATAGCAACGGTATAGTCTTTTTTATTTTTAATTGGCTTAATGTTCATATCTCAAATTTTTGATGCGTCAATTTTCTATGGATAAATAGAAACCATTAGAGTAATTCCCCCGCTTCTGGATCTGCTTGCATAATGTATTGTTTTCGGGATAATACTTTTTCTTGAAGTCGATCTACTATTGCCCTTGCCAATAAAGCAGGCGTGTTTTCACCAGCAGCTTGCTCGAGTAAAGCCCTGATTTTCGTCTCTGAAACATCTACACGATAAAGAAAGTAGACTAGCTTTTCATAATCTCGTGCCAACAGTTGTTCTATCAACATAGCCAGCGCGGCTAAAAGAGGTTGTTGCTCATTTACACGCAGTTCTAATCCTAGCTCTTGTAACAGAGCATGTGATACTTCTTGCTCCAGCAAATATTGAGGTACAAGACCCTGTTCCATTTCTTATTTTGAAGGAGTTGGACCTGTTAACGCTTTTAGCTTTTCAATGGTTTCTCTAATTTCTCGGATGCTGTAAAAACGATATACTTCAGGTGCTTGACCGTCTTTTGAAGTAATGGCTTTCATTGGACGAAAAGGAGTAATTATAATTGCGTTTTCATTTGATGTAAGAAATGCAGCTTGGTTGGGTAAGATGAGAAAATTGCGATTGGCTTCGCTAATATTTTTTCCTACTACCATTTTTTCAAGTGAGTCAATTTTTTGTTTCAGTACTTCTTGCGTCATAACAGCACCTGTTTGTTCTGCTTGCACATAATTTTGTTGCGCGCCTAATAGCGTATCTGCTTTTGCGTTTACCAAGTATATGCCTGCTTTATCAAAAGTGACGGTGGCTTCGCCTGTTGGACCTTTTACGGTGTAGCTTGCACTAGCCTCTTTTTCCAAAAAGGTTTTTTCTTCATGTCCAGATCCGTTGCTAGCTTCAATTGTCTTTTTTTGCTGATTTATTGTAGCATCGCCTTTGCTTAGAACAATAATTTGTTTTTGCTCACTTTTACAAGCTATGAATGCAATAGCTGCAATGGCAACGACCATCTTTTTCATGTGTGTTTATTTTAATGTTCTAAATTACGTGATTCTAGTTGGAATGACAGAGTCGAACCTGTGTTTTTGATGAATGATGAATAATAAAAAGATTCATTGAATCATTTGTTATCAAGAAGAACGTTTTGTCAATTGAATTTGGCATTTAAACATAAAGACGTTTCTGTTGATTTTGATTATTGAACTAGCTATCTGTGTTTACAAGATTGGGCTAAAAATGTGCGACCCCTTCAGGGTCGGATATAACCTATCTGATTTTGCCTCAAGAGGTAATCGCTTTACGCTTAGTCCTTTCTAAATTTGTTCGGTTTCCTTAGAACCAAATGAAATAATCATTACGCACTAAATAGTACCGTTAAAAGTTAGTAAAGACTTTTGTTTCTCAAAATTTATTAGCAACTAACCATGCTTGTAATTTCTTCTTGTTTTCATCAGTTAAAAAATGTACATCAAGCTTCTTTTTCTTGCCGCTTTTCAATAAAAAAATAAGATTCGATTGATCAAATTGAATTTCTTCTATCTCTTTTTTGCTAATGACGCGCTCTGACCAAGGCAAATTCCTATACCGTACAGAATCACCACACAATTCAATAAAATACAAAAATGGAGAAACTCTTTTTAACTGTAAGAACCAAACAACAGAAACAATTATTTGTAAAACACCCAAAATAACTCTAAATAAATCCATTTCCTTATAAATAACATTGTAGAAGTTCGTACAGCCCGATACTAAAAAGGTAACAATTAACAGCCAGGCAGCTATACGCATATAAGGATATGTTTGATATGGATCCAATTCTAGTCGTAGCATGAATAAAGGATGTTTAACAATGATTATACTTTACAATTAGCATTACTTTTTCTTCTTTTTCTCCCATGCTCTACCAACCCTTAAACCAATCCCGGTAATAACATCTCCCCAAGTGTCGTTCTGAAAATGAATGACTGTACCCATCATCCAGCCTTTGGTGGTAGTATAATTGTAGGCAATTTGAACTTGATAACCCACATTAAGTTGTGGGAATGGACCATCGTGTCTAAATGAAAATTGGGTGTATGTATCTGTTCCTACGGTTCTGATTGACCTAGACACGCTTTGGGAAACCGTTTGTGATTGATACCTCAATAAGTATCCCGCTGAAAGTTCTAAACTATGGTTATCTGATCTTCCTAATAAACGATAGGCCATTGATTGTCCAAATTGAATTCCGGCTGTCACCTCGCGGAGACTAGCATCATAAGTTGTACCAAAAATACGACTCTCCCCTTCAAGTATCCCGTTGTGTATAGTTGTAGTAAGCATAGTTTGTACATCCCAACGCTTGTGTATTGGCGATCCATGTTGTACACCAATATGTACACCACTCAAATCTCCCGAACCGTGAAAAGAAAGAGGGAAAGCTTGTACAGCAAAATAAGAAAGTCTTTTATCTTGTGCCTGTGCAAAATGAACAAACAATAACGCAATAACAAAGATGATTTTTCTGAATTTCATAGCTAA
>ERZ1066133.700-NODE-700-length-12929-cov-8.044353_pt1 | contig 12929 bp, 12 predicted proteins | sample MGYA00382780_ERZ1066133 | MGnify/ENA primary metagenome ERZ1066133 (study PRJEB33369, sample SAMEA5778363) | biofilm metagenome | biome: Industrial cooling water; feature: Water cooling tower basin; material: Biofilm | place: United Arab Emirates | collected...
TGGAAGTATGAAGAAAGGAACAGCTGGGTCAGCCCCAACTAACCGCGATTGGTGGCCGAATCAAATTAAGCTGAACATCTTACGCCAACATTCATCGTTGAGCAACCCAATGGACCCTAACTTCAACTATGCAGAAGAATTCAAGAGCCTTGATTTAGCTGCTGTAAAGAAAGATTTAGAGGAACTCATGACCACTTCTCAAGATTGGTGGCCAGCAGATTATGGACATTATGGTCCGTTTATGATTCGTATGGCTTGGCACAGTGCAGGTACTTATAGAATTGCAGACGGTCGCGGTGGTGCTGGCGCAGGTACGCAACGTTTTGCGCCATTGAATAGCTGGCCCGATAACGCCAACCTCGATAAAGCACGCTTATTGCTTTGGCCTATTAAGCAGAAATATGGCAAAAAACTGAGCTGGGCCGATTTAATGATTCTTGCCGGTAATGTGGCCTTGGAAAGCATGGGATTCAAAACATTTGGATTTGGGGGTGGAAGAGAAGATGTATGGGAACCTGAGGAAGACATTTACTGGGGTTCTGAATCTGAATGGTTAGGCGACAAACGCTATTCGGGAGATCGCGAATTAGAAAATCCACTTGGCGCGGTTCAAATGGGATTGATTTATGTGAACCCAGAAGGCCCTAATGGCAATCCTGATCCAATTGCAGCAGCACGCGATATTCGCGAAACATTTGCGCGCATGGCAATGAATGATGAAGAAACAGTTGCGCTAATTGCAGGCGGACATACATTTGGTAAAACTCACGGAGCAGCAGATCCTTCAAAATATGTTGGTCGCGAGCCAGCAGCAGCAGCATTAGAAGAAATGAGCATGGGCTGGACCAATACTTTTGGAAAAGGAAATGCAGAAGATACCATTACAAGCGGATTAGAAGGCGCTTGGACCAGCACACCAGCTAAGTGGGGACATGAATATTTCAAGAACCTATTTGAATATGAGTGGGAATTAACAAAGAGTCCGGCAGGCGCCCATCAGTGGGTTGCAAAAAATGCGGAAGCAACTATTCCAGATGCACATGTAGCTGGTAAGCTCCACAAACCATTTATGCTTACCACCGATTTATCACTTCGTTTTGACCCAGCCTACGAAAAAATATCTCGCAGATTTTATGAAAATCCAGCTGAGTTCGAAGATGCTTTTGCTCGTGCATGGTTTAAATTAACTCACCGCGATATGGGGCCCCGTGCTCGCTATCTTGGTTCTGAAGTTCCAGCAGAAGAATTAATTTGGCAAGATCCAGTTCCAGCGGTGAACCATGAGTTAATCAATGAAGCTGATATCAATTCTCTCAAACAAACTTTACTCAACAGTGGACTATCTATTGCAGAATTAGTTTCTACGGCTTGGGCATCTGCATCAACTTTCCGCAACAGCGATAAGCGAGGTGGAGCAAATGGAGCTCGTGTTCGTTTAGCACCTCAAAAGTTTTGGGCAGTAAACCAACCTGCTCAATTAGCTAAAGTGCTGGATGTTATTGAAAAAATTCAACAAGATTTCCATGCTGCGCAAACTGGAAACAAAAAGGTTTCTATAGCAGATCTAATTGTCTTGGGTGGATGTGCTGCAATTGAAAAAGCGGCTCAAGATGCAGGCGTTGCAGTAAAAGTTCCATTTACACCCGGACGTACAGATGCTAGTCAAGATCAAACAGATGTTGAAAGCTTTGCTGTATTAGAACCAAAAGCAGATGGTTTCCGCAATTATGCAAATGGACACCGTTGTGCAGCTATGGCAGAAGATATGCTCATTGATAAAGCACAATTGCTTACTTTAACTGCTCCTGAAATGACTGCACTCATTGGTGGAATGCGCGTATTAGGTGCCAACTGGGATGGTTCTGCACATGGCGTATTTACAAATCGTGTAGGCGTGTTGAGCAATGATTTCTTCGTGAACTTGCTTGATTTAAATACAAAGTGGAAGGCTACATCTGAAATGGAAGATCTCTTTGAAGGCCGCGATCGCAAAACAGGCGACTTAAAGTGGACAGGTACAAGAGCTGATCTTATTTTTGGAAGCAACACAGAATTACGTGGTGTAGCTGAAGTATATGGCTGCGCCGATGGTCATTCCAAGTTTGTACACGATTTTGTAGCAGCTTGGAATAAGGTGATGAATTTAGACAGATTTGATTTGGCTTAATTCGAATGACCAAAATAAAAATAAAGGGTATCACAAAATCATGTGATACCCTTTTTTATCGCTTGTATTAGATTAATAACAGATAGAGGAAACAATTACATTTTTGATTGATTGATCTTATACATAAACCCAAATTGAAAACTTTGGAACATTGAAAGTCCAACGGAGGTTCTTCTTTGGTTTTCCTGATTCGTTTGCTTTGTCCAACCGTGTGCAATATTAAATCCACCCAAACTTGCTGTTAATATCCATTGTTCCCTTGTACCCACAGCATAATACAAAGCAGGTGTAACCCCTCCAAAAAATTGGTAATCTGTAAAGTTATTGATAGAAGTACCTCTAACTGAATGATCAACTATACCAAAGCCAGCATACTGTTGTAATAACCAACCCAATCTATCTTTAATAGGATGCCATTGTGTCAATTGCAAGGATGGTGATATGCTAAAGCTATTTTGTGTAGTGCTACCAGAAACAGATTGTGACCAACCAAAATTAAAGTTGATGCCAAGGGTTCTTTTATCGGCATAAGCCAATTGAAAATTTGGATTTAGATTAGAATTCAATTGCGAAAAACTACTACGTTGTTCATTCCAAAAATGGAAGCCAGCATTGGCACCCATTAATATATCTTTCTTTTTTACTTGTGCGAAAGCGCTAAAACTTATCAAAACACCTAAAAAAAACAACATCCGTTTCATAGCTAAAGAATTTGTAAATGCAACATTAATTCAAACAAATGACACAATAAGATAAGTATCTGAAGTAATAACTAAACTGAAATTAGTTGATTCAACGATTATAAACTCAGATAGAAAAGTTAAAATATCAACCTGAACGAACATTAACAAAATTGCACCTAGTTTCCTGTTTCATCATAATAGGTATAGTCGCGCGTTATCTTACCTTTTACAACCGAGAAGATGGTACAAATAGGTAGTTCAAATTTTTTTCCATCAGGGGCCGTACCAGTTGATATGAATTCTACAATGTAATGTTGTTGAGATGGATATATGTTTACAATACTATCTTGAACATCGGGTATGATTTGTGCAAGTTGCGCATATTTAGTTTCAATTTCGGCTCTAGATTGTACAACAATTTTTGAACCGAAAGAAGGATCGCGCATCTGAACAGAGTCGGCATATAAAGCTGCCATTTGTTGCCATTCATGCCTATTGAAATGCTCAAAATAAGTTTCAATGATTTTTAGATTGGATTTTTCTTGTTTTATATCGTTACATGAAACCAAAATCATCGAAGAAAGTACAATAGAAAATAATTTGCTTTTCATACAAGCTGTTGAAGGGTTTGTTTGGTAAGTTACAACATATGAAAATAAAAAACCCGCTTCGTAAGCGGGTTAATATTTTAAAACAAACAAAAAGATTATTGAATCATTGCCATTCCCATATACGACTGCAGAACAGCAGGCACTTTAATTCCATCAACAGTTTGATGATTTTCTAAAATTCCAGCCACAATTCTTGGTAAAGCCAAACTACTTCCGTTTAAGCTATGTACCAATTGTGTTTTCCCTTCTTCATCTTTAAACCTGCACTTCATACGATTGGCTTGAAATGATTCAAAATTGCTTACACTACTCACTTCTAACCAACGCTGTTGCGCAGTGCTGTAAATTTCAAAATCATAGGTGATTGCACTTGCAAATCCCATATCGCCTCCGCATAAACGTAAAATACGATAGGGCAATTCTAGACTTTGTACCAGCTTTTCTACATGTGCAACCATTTCATCTAAAACTTGGTGACTGTTTTCTGGACGAACCAGTTGAATGATTTCAACTTTTTCAAACTGGTGTAAACGATTCAGTCCGCGCACATCCTTGCCATAGCTTCCGGCTTCACGTCTAAAACATGGACTGTATGCAGTCATTTTAATTGGAAGGTCGGTCGACTTTAACAATACATCTCTATACACATTGGTAACAGGTACTTCAGCCGTTGGAATTAAATAATATCCATCCTCAGGCATAAAATACATTTGGCCTTCTTTATCTGGCAACTGACCCGTTCCAAAACCAGAATCTGCATTAACCAAATAAGGCGGTAGAAACTCTTCGTATCCGGCTGCAGTATTAAAATCTAAAAAGTATTGAATTAACGCTCTTTGCAATTTCGCGCCCCTTCCTCTGTAAAACGGAAAACCGCTTCCTGTAACTTTGTTACCAATTTCAAAATCTATTAATCCATATTTGGATGCTAAGTCCCAATGCGGCAAGCATCCTTCTGCAAGTTCTGGTATAGTTCCGCCTGTTCTAACCACCACATTCTCTTCTGGCGTTTTTCCTTCGGGCACTTCAGCCGCTGGCAAATTAGGAAGCTGTAATAAAATTTCCTGTAGCTGCGCATCCGTTTCTTGCAGCTGCTTCTTAAGAGGATCTAACCCAGCTTTTAATGCCGCAACCGCTTGCTTTTTCTCTTCTGCCGCATCACGCTCCCCTTTAGCCATGAGCTGACCAATTTCCTTGCTCCAAGTATTCACCTGCGACTGCTGCTGGTCGAATTCGGCTTGCAAACGTCTTCTTTGGTCATCTAATTGAACCACTTGGTCAACCAATTCCATTTTCTGAAACCTTTTAACCGCCAACCTTTCTTTTACCCATTCCGCCCGGGTTCTCAGCACCTGCAGCTGTAACATAGCTCGTCAATTTTTTTGCAAATATAGTTGAACCGCTTGGGCAAATAGCCCTTTGGCAAAAGCGATTTTCTATAAAACAGCGGTTTACTGCATCTTTGCAGCATGTTTGTACAAGACGATTTACAGCAACGCTGGTGGAATTTAGAGGCACAATTGGCGGAACGCTTTGGCAAAAAGCCCGATATGGAAGCCATCTTATTTTTAATAGGATTACAAGAAACAGGGTTTATACAGGAAAAAATTTCTAAAGAGCAGAAACAAGATTTAATGCATGTGGCTGTTTGCACCCTTCTACAAAATAGCGGTTATTTTATCCTAGAAGGTCATGATGCAGATGGCTGGCCTCATTTTAAACAAGTAAAAGAGCTGCCACCTTTGGCTTTACATGATCAAGAAAACTTTTTAAAAGATCATGTACTGTTGTATTTTGAACAACATCTCTAAGCAACCATATGAAAAAAATTGCCCTTGTTTTTAGTTGGATTTTGTTCTTGTGCTTCAACACGCTGCATGCTCAAAAAAAGCAGCCACAATCGCCTTCAGCACCTGCAGAACCCATCATTGAAATTATTACACCCTTAGGTACAATGAAAGCGAGGCTCTACAACCAAACGCCACTACATCAACAAAGGTTTCTGCAACTCATTCAAGATAAATTTTATGACAGCCTTATTTTTCATAGGGTCATAGAGCAGTTTATGATTCAAGGGGGCGACCCAAAGAGCAAATTCGCAACAGAAGAAACGCAATTGGGCGGTGGCACTTTACCTGGGGAAAGGATTCCTGCCGAGTTTCATCCTCAGCTTATACATAAAAGAGGTGCTTTGGCCATGGCTCGCGATAATAATCCGGAGAAATCGAGCTCTAATTGTCAGTTTTATATTGTTCAAGGAAAAGTGTTCGATAGTACTCTTTGGGCCAATTTAGCTGAACGTAAGCAAAGACAAGGGCAACAGGTGATGCCCTATACAGCTGCTCAAAAAGAGATTTACGAGAAAATAGGTGGAACGCCTCATTTAGACGGCGAATACACCGTTTTTGGAGAAGTTTTTAGCGGATTAGAAGTCATTGATAAGATAGCTGCCCTGCCTAAAACTCCACAAAATAGAACCACCCCAGATATTCGCATGAAAATTCGTGTAATAGGTTCTACTTCGCATTGATTTTTATTGAATATTTGCAACAACAAAAAATGCTACCATGAACTTTCCAGAAAACCTGCGCTACACCAAGGATCATGAATGGATTCGCCTTGAAGGCAACATTGCTACAATTGGAATTACAGACTTCGCTCAAAGAGAATTGGGTGATATTGTTTATGTGGATGTAAATACTTTAGGAAAATCTTTGCAAGCCGAAGAGGTATTTGGTACTGTTGAAGCTGTGAAAACTGTAAGTGATTTGTACTTACCTGTTGCAGGCACTATCAAAACTTTGAATCCACAACTTGAAGGTCAGCCTGAATTAGTGAACAATGACCCTTATGGTGAAGGTTGGATGATTCAAATGGAAGTAAACAATCCTGCCGATGTAGATGCGCTTATGTCAAGCGAAGCTTATGCTGCATTGGTTGGCTAATTGTCTAAAAACTATCCTCATAAAAAAATCCCGATGTAAAACACACCGGGATTTTTTATACCAATACTATTCAAATTATAAGCCGCTGATGGTTAGTCCAATTGAAAAAGGACGAAAAGGAGGCCCTTGTGTTTCTCTGAAAGTTTGTGTTAGCTGATAGGCCGCATGTAATGAAAAATTACCCAAACCAACCCTTGCAGTTGCACTTATACGAGTTCCATTCATATAACGCCTTCCGCTTTCTTTAGTAACTGCATTTCTATCGCGCAATGCATTGCCATTGGCATCTTCAAAGCCCTTACCTTTTGTTTGTGCTTTCAGCATAGTACCTACACGCAAACCTATGGCGGCTTTGAAAGATTTATTTGGCTTATCTGGCTTTGAGAAATAGCGCAATTCCACCGGAATTTCTGCATATACAGTGGTTAGTTTGTATTTATCAAACCTTGGCAAGGTATCCATTCTTCTAATTGGAATTTGAGGCGTGGTACCATTCAAATTGATTTGCATTCTATCAAAAAAGATATTGCTACTTCCCACCCCAACACCTAATCCAAGACTAAAACGAGGATCGGTCTTAAAAGGCTTGTCCAACATGAAATACAAATTGAAATGCCTACTAAATCCACCACCCTGACGAATAGTATCTGGCCTGTTCATCCAAGTGTCAGCACCATATTGAATAAGCACATGATCACCCGGACGGTTACTTAAGTCAAGCTTACGCCAATCTTTTTTAGGCGCTTTCAGGCTGTCTTTCTTTTTTTCTTGTGCAAATGCACCTGTTAGCCATAAGAAGCTAACTAATAATAGAGTTGTTTTTTTCATGAATTCTGGTTGAACCAAATCGTTGGGCGCAAAAATAACTGAATTGTACACATAGATTGGGTTAAAAATTCCTCAATACTATCAAATAGGTTTCATATTCAATCAATTGATGAACAATGATTATCTTTATGTTTTGGCAAGTTGAATACTTGTCGCCACTTCAATTAGGCTTGTTATGAATCAATTACAAGGCAAAAGGATTCTGATTGCAGAAGATGATTTTGTAAACCAAATGCTTATTAAACACTCCCTGGATGGTACTGGTGCAATTTTTGAAATTGCTGGAAATGGGCGTGAAGCAGTCCAAAAACTTCAGAATGGAAACTTTGATATTATTTTGATGGACATAAACATGCCTGAAATGGATGGTTTTCAAGCAACTAAATACATCCGTGAAAAGTTGAACAATTCCATACCTATTATTGCTATGACTGGTTGGAGTTCTAAAACCGAAACCAATAAGTTTGAAGAAACGGGTATGAATGGCGTTCTTGCAAAACCATTTGGATTAGATGCGTTTTATGAAACCCTCGAGAAAATATTTGCTACACTTCCAACTCAAGCTGCAACACCTGAACTTCCTCAAAATATTGCAAATACTGAAGCCAACGACCTCGATCTAAGCATGCTGAATGAACTGGCAGGAAATGATGTGGAGTATAAAACAACTATCCTAAGCATGTTTCTTGAAAGCTTACCAGAAACTATGCAGGCAATGGAGGAAGCATTGGCTAAAGGTGATTGGGAGACACTCCGACAAAGAGCACATTTTGCAAAATCATCGCTTTCTGTTGTGAAAGTTGAAGAGCTTTGGAACTTAGCCCAATCAATTGAACAAAAGGCCAAGCACCAGCAAGACCTCGATCAAGTACCAGCACAAGTCACTCGCTTTAAAGAAAAACTGGCCCATATTTTAGTTGCTGTCCAAAAAGTTATGCAGGAACTAACTGGTTCATAAAGAGCATAATATTGCTTACACATAATTCAGCACTTTGAATCTATCGGTTGTTATAGTTACCTACCGTGTCCTTCCATTTTTGGAGCAATGCTTATCCGCTCTTGAATTAGCACTTGGTGATACGAATGCAGAAATTATTGTTGTAAACAACCAAGGTGGAGATGCAAGTGATGATTTAATTCAACAGCGCTTTTCTAATATCCAATTAATTAGCTTACCTGAAAATCTTGGATTTGCAAAAGCTTGCAATATTGGTTGGAGAAAATCAAAAGGAAAACACATTCTTTTTTTAAATCCAGATACACTGATCACCTCGAGAAGTATTCAGGCTTCCATTGAGTTATTAGAACAAAATGAACGTAATGGCGCAGTAGGTGTGCGTATGATTGATGGAAGCGGAAGATTTCTTCCTGAAAGCAAGAGAAGTTTCCCAACAATTCAGTCGGCTTTTTTCAAACTATTTGGATTAGCAAACCTTTTCAAGCACTCTAATACATTCAATGCTTATGCCACTCCACATATTGAAGAAAAAAGTATTCATGAAGTAGAAGTATTGGCTGGCGCTTTTATGGTGGTGAAGAAAAAAGTGCTGGAGCAAGTAAATGGTTTTGACGAATCTTATTTTATGTATGGAGAAGATATTGATCTCTGTAAAAAAATTACAGATGCTGGATATCATCTCTTGTATCTTGGAGAAGCTACCATTCTGCATTTCAAAGGTGAGAGCAGTCGAAAAATGGGGTGGTTACATATAAAGCGGTTCTATAATGCAATGCTTCAGTTTATTGGGAATAATGAAAAAAGTAATTTGAAAAGATGGTTGCTTTCATGTGCTATTTTTTTGAGGGCTTGCTTGGCATTCATTGTTCAAATTATATCAAAACTTCGTGCTCCATTATCAGATGCCTTGCTGTGGATTGGCTGCTTATTTATTTCAGCAGTTTTTTGGGAGGACTTTATAAAAGAATATCCTTTTCCACCTTGGACTATATTAGTTACTGATGCAATGCTGGTTTTTGCAATGCTCCTATTCCAGTTCTTATTCGGCACTTATAATAGACACGCTTCGAAAGGAAAACAAATAACCAATAGCTTACTCATACTCATTTTAATACTAGCAACTTACTCGCTGCTACCTGAGCATTTACGCTATTCCCGAGGAGTTATATTACTCAGTATTTTATTGTATAGTCCACTTAGGATCCTCTTATCACAATTATGGCAACGATTTGGATGGATTAAAGCTGAGCATCCTTGTTTTAACTCCAACAGCTATATTGTTTGTCCAAGTATTTATCAAAAAAATGTTTTCTCCTTACTTGCACAATTGGGTGTAATTGATGTATCTGTTCCAATTTCAGATCAAACACCAAAAGAAAACAAAACATATCATCATATTATTTGGATAATTAGCAAGGATTCAACTTTTGAAGAGGTTCTGGAAAGCATACAAAGATTTCCCAAATCAACACATTGGTGGCATGTAGCAGGAAGTCATGGTTTGGTCAGTAGTAAAAAAAAGCAAAGCACCGGCAGCTTTCTTATTCCAGGTAAAAAATCGGCCTTAGCCCAACCCTATCAGCAAAACATGAAGCGATTGATTGATTTGTTGGTTTGTTTTTTACTTATTCCACAAGCTCTTTTAAACCAACCTATCAGAAAAGCTATACTGCTTTGTTTCAATAATAAAGCCACCTTACTAGGTATACGCGATTTGTACCTGCATACAGGAATCGATAAAAAAGTACTTATTGCCTATGAAGCATGCTTTCCAAACGCTTCCTTTCCGTTGGAGCAGTTATACCTGCATCAATATGATTGGCTAAGAGAATTCAATATATTGTTAAAACACTATTTCCGAATTTCCCAACTTCTTGAAAACAGCAGAGAACTGCACTAAATTTCGAGTTTTCATGTAGTTTCGCCCTTTAAGCTATTTAACCTAATGTCGCTGTTCGATTTACAACTCCCTAAAACTGTTTCTAAAGCGCTGAACCTCCCAGCGAATAATCCGCGTAGGCAACAGATTAACGTATTAAAAAAACTGTTGCGCCAAGCAAGATTCACGCAGTTTGGACAAACCTATCGTTTTGATGAGATTTTATTAAGTAAACATCCTGGTAAAAAATTTCAGGAATTAGTCCCCACCTATAATTACAATAAGATTTACAACGAATGGTGGCACAAAACTTTAGAGGGTGTGCCCGATGTTTGTTGGCCAGGCAAAATTAAGTTCTACGCCCTAAGCAGTGGTACCAGCGAATCTTCTAGTAAATATATTCCTGTAACCAACGATTTGTTGAAGGGGAATAAAGTGGTTATGCTGAAGCAATTATTTAGTTTACGACATTACCAAGATGTTCCTTTTAGTTCATTGGGCAGAGGATGGTTAACATTAGGCGGATCGACCGATTTGCAGAAAGAAGCTGCAGGATACTATGCAGGTGACCTATCTGGAATCACCGCTAAAAAAGCACCTTTTTGGTTTCAACCATTCTATAAACCGGGAAGGAAAATTGCTAAGGAACGCGACTGGAATAAGAAATTAGAAGAAATAGTGGATAAAGCCCCTCTTTGGGATATTGGATTTGTTGTTGGTGTGCCTGCGTGGATTCAAATGTGTATGGAAATGATTGTTGAGCGCTACAAATTGAAGCATATTCATGAAATGTGGCCCAACCTTGCATTTTTTGTTCATGGCGGGGTTAGTTTTGAACCTTATAAAAAAGGCTTTGAAAAGCTATTGGGTAAGCCGCTCACTTATATTGAAACCTATCTGGCAAGCGAGGGTTTTATTGCTTATCAAGATCGTCAGCATCCTCAGGGTATGCGTCTGAATACCAACGAACATATTTTTCTTGAATTTGTGCCCTTCGATGATAAAAATTTTACCTCCGATGGTGATATGGTTGATGATCCTGAGGCATTGATGATACATGAGGTAGAAGAAGGGAAAGACTATGCACTTTTAATTAGCACTTCTGCTGGAACATGGCGTTATTTAATTGGCGACACTGTACGTTTTGTAAATAAGGAACGTTGCGAAATTATCATCACTGGCAGAACAAAGCATTTCCTGAGTTTGGTAGGCGAACACCTCAGTGTTGACAATATGAATAAGGCTATTCAACTTGCTTGTGAAAATTTCAATATCAGTGTTCCAGAATTTACTGTTGCAGGCGTACCATTCGATAATTTCTTTGCGCACCAATGGTATGTAGCCTGTGATGATCCTATTAATAAAGATGAATTATGTGCTTGCATTGATGATCACTTAAAGGTGCTCAACGATGATTATGCAGTTGAAAGAAAGAGTGCTTTAAAAGAAGTGAGATTAGAAGTGCTCTCCGAACAAACTTTTATGGAGTTCATGACGTGGAAGGGAAAAGTGGGTGGACAGCACAAATTCCCACGCGTTTTAAAAGGGAAAATGCTGGAGGATTGGCAATTGTTTTTAAGTAAGAAGTAAGGATTTATAGAATTCTTTGATCAAACAAAAAATCTTCTTTTCCTACCAATCGAACAGAACTTTTAAAAGCAGGATGTTCAGTGTGAATCACATAATTGTATTCTTGAGGAATAATTACTGAAGGTACTTTCAATACCAAAAATTCCTTTTGTTGATACCATTTTGATCCTACTGATTGTAATGATGCTAGCGCATCCATAGATCGCCAGTTTGTTGGAAGATGTTCTTTTTTAATCTCTTTTATAAGTCCTTCTTTACTCTGAATACGAATAATCATCACTTTATAAGAATGATTCAATAGTATTCCAGAACGATGAGCAATTAATTCTAAGGTTGAAAGTGATCTTGAGCTACCAGCATAAATAACCAATTGACCTTTTTTATTCCACCTATTAGCAAGCCCAGATGCCTGTAGTTTATTAGCAAATTTTTCAGAAACAATACGATACACTTCCATTACTAAATATTATCTCCGTATTCCATAGCAGTCAAACGGTCATCAATCAATTTAATACCAGTAATGGTATTCATGAAAGTCATGGGGGATCTTTGGTCAAAGAATATATTTTTTTGCTTTAGCCAATTTTCAAAAAGAGTTACTGATCCAAAAACCGATATGCCATGTTTAATTACAGATAGCAATAATAAAACATGCTCGCGTGTATTTTCTTTCAAATGAGCATGCGGCTTTTTATATTCCCTAAATGTTTTAACACTCACATTCAACCATTCAGATATAATATCGTCATTAAAATCCGTTGTTTGTTTTATGGCTAAAACATGCTGCCAGTTTATTTTATTAGCATGTAATTGTTGTAATATCTCGGCATCGTTAATATAGTCAGGAACCGACTCCATCACCTTTCTACTAATTTTATCAGCTGTAGGATACATGACTTTTTTTCAAAAATAAGCAATTTTGCCGATATAAAAAGGCAGTTTTGCCTTATTGAATTTTTCAATTACAATCACTTTACCTAATTCTAACATCCAACCTCCCATCACGAATAAAAACAGAATCGGATGTACTAGTAGTAGAGGATGAAAAATCATTTCTCCGAAATAAGATACCAGAAAAATTTGCTGCCACAATTCCGGCTATTGTATCAAATCGTGTGATAGTCACTTGAAAATGTGGGCTTACTTGGGGGAGCATATACATGGTATCTAATCCACTTGCTCCCCGAATGATATAAGTAAAATGAATACGATCGCCGTTTATAGTTGAATAATTTCCTATTCCAGCAGTACGAATATCCATATTGAAA
>ERZ1066133.702-NODE-702-length-12912-cov-10.879988_pt1 | contig 12912 bp, 5 predicted proteins | sample MGYA00382780_ERZ1066133 | MGnify/ENA primary metagenome ERZ1066133 (study PRJEB33369, sample SAMEA5778363) | biofilm metagenome | biome: Industrial cooling water; feature: Water cooling tower basin; material: Biofilm | place: United Arab Emirates | collected...
AGGATACGCCGCGTTCATTCTCAGGACCTCATCCACAGCTTCTGGTCATACCTCGGACCTGATCGTGAGTTCTGTAGGCTGTTACCCTACTTTCCTCTTTTTCAAGCAATCTAATGGGACTTTGGCACCTCCTCAGATCCTTGGGTCGACATTCTGCGATGCGTATCAGCCGACGCTGGCTGATTTGGACAACGATGGCAACCTAGATCTTCTGCTCGCGGGAGGAGGAGTCCAGATCTTTCGAGGTTCTCAATCCGGGACATTCACCAATCTTGGCACACTGACCGGCGGCTCGAGAAGGTGCATCGCCAACGACCTAAATGGGGATGGTAGGCTCGAAGTCTTGGTTCCTCGCCTATCAGGAGGCACGCTAGAAATCTGGTCTTCCAACGGCTCCGCTACCTTATCACTGAGCAACTACAGTCTGACCCAGAGTCTGCCATTGGGGTCTTCTCTGGAATGGATCGAAAGTGGCGACCTGGATGGCGACAGCGATCTGGATATCGTCATCCCATCGTTCAGCCCGAATCTTGTTCGGATCCTTCGCAATCAATCTGGTTCCCTTGCGGAGGACCATCTGCTTCAGGTGCCAGACCCCCCGCAGACGGTCCAGGTCGGCGACTTCAATGGCGATACCAAGCCAGATATCATCAGCTCATTCAGCGTCCACCTGAACCAGTCGATCTTCGACTGCAATTCCAACGGGATCGACGATCCCTTGGATCTGGCTTCGGGGGTGGCGCTGGACTGCAATGGGAATGGACGGCCGGATTCCTGCGATATCGCTTTTGGGATCAGCCAGGACAGCGATGGGGATGGGATTCCCAATGAGTGCGAGCCGACGCTGGTCGGGATCCAGCCGGCGGTGCGGGCGGCGGCTTTGGCGGGCACGGTGGCCGTGCAGGCGCTGAATATCCCCGCGGGGGCGGCGACGCTGAGCTTGAGCGGGCCAGCCTTGGCGGCTCCGGTGGCGGTGCCGATCACGCTGGTGGCCGGGGCGGGCAACCAGGTCAGCGCCCAGGTGGCGCTGCCGTCCCTGTTCACGATCGAGGCCAAGGGATTCGCTGGGGATGTGGTGCTGTCGGGCACGATCTCGTGGACCGACGGGCTCGGGGCCCAGCAGACCACCGGGGTCACGCCGGGGGTGTTCACCTTCGACGTGCCGGAGGTCGTCACCGTACAGCCCAGCAGCGTGCCCTTCGACGGGCCCAACTCGGTCCTGATCGAGCTCGACGACAACGTGATCCAGCAAGGCATCGGGGCTGTGCGCTTCGGGGCCCAGCCGGCGGTGTTCGGGAATTGGATCCAGTTCGCGGGCAAGACGTTGGTCTCCGCGATCGCCCCGCCCCAGCCCGCTCCCGGCGATTACCCGATCGAGCTCGAGATCACCGCCGGAGGGGTCAAGGAGATCACCCGGGTCGAATCGCGGGCCCTGATCCACCTGGGTCCCGGCATCCAATCCCTGAGCCAGATCAGCGGCTTCCAGGGCGGCGGCGAGCCCCTGACCTTCGCCCTGGTCGGATTCCAGCCCGGCGTGCCGGTGCAGGTGGCCTTCGGCAGCGTCTCCGTCAGCGCCAGCCCGGTGGGCTTCCTGGCCGCTTCGACCTTGACCGTGCTGACGCCGCTGTCCCCGGTGGCGGGCGTGGTCGACCTGACCCTGACCCAGGTGCTCGGCCCGGGGCAGGTCAAGACCGCCGTCTCGCCGGCGGCCTTCGAATTCATCCCGCCGGGCGTGGGCGCCCTCAGTCAGACCAGCGGCCCCCAGGCCGGCGGCCAGGCCTTGAGCGTGACCACCGACGGCTTCGCCGCCGGCCCGATCACGGTGCGCCTGGGCACCACCGTGACCCAGGGCTCGGTGCAGGGCAGCGGCGCGAACCAAACGGTCTCCTGGACCAGCGTGGCCTCGCCGGTCGCTGGCCCGGTGGACCTGACCTTGGTGCAGGGCGTCTTCACGGTGACCAAGCCCGCCGCCTACACCTTCAACGCCCCCCAGGTGCTGTCGGTGACGCCCAACCAAGGCTCCTGGTACCAGCCCCAGACGGTGCAGATCCAGGGCCAGAACTTCGCGCCCAACCTGCCGGTCAGCGTGCGCTTCACCGGCGAATCCCCCATCGCCGGGGTGGTGCAATCGAGCAGCTCGATCCAGATCAGCCTGCCCGCCGGTTTCCTCAAGGGCGCCGGCCCCCTGGGCCTGATCGTCAGCCAGGCCAGCATCAACGCCAGCCTTCCCGCCGCCTTCCTGTGCCTGCCGGCCCTGACCACCAGCCTCACCGGCAGCGCCGCCCAGGGCGGCCAATTGCGCTACCAGGTGCAAAGCCAGCAAAGCGGCTTCGCCATCGCCCTGCTCTCCGCCGGCCTCTCGCCCCTGCCCCTGACCCTGCCCGACATCCACGCCGGCTTCCTGCTCGACTTCGCCACCAGCTTCAACCTCGGCTCCGGCGGCCTGCTCGTCACCCCCACCGTGCAGGTCAACTTCCCGCCCCTCTCCGTGCCCCCCGGCACCACCCTCCAAGCCCAAGCCCTAGCCCTCGAATTCGGCCCCCTCGGCACCTGGTACTCCTTCACCAACACCGTCCCCGTCCTGCTGCCCTGACCGGCTGAGGAAGAATCGACTCGCCCATCGACGCTGCGGCGAGACCAGCCCGTCGTCGTGCCCTTGGCCCGCCGTCGGTCGGGCGCAGGGTCGGGCATCCCGCCGTCGAGGGGCCGGGCGCCTGCCGCCCCAACCGCTGGCTCGAACAGCCCGAAGGCCACCTCAAGCGCCGTTCGGAGCAACGCGGAGGCGGGGCGGTTCGATGGCGCGGGGCCGGCGGCCCCGCCGGGGAGGGATCGGCTTGGGTGGCGCTGGCGGCCTGCCGTTTTGGCGAGGGAACGGACGGTTCAGGGGAAGTCCCTAGATTGGGGCTGCCAAAGCGGCACCCGAACGGAGGACGAACGGATTCTCGCCGGTTTCGGGTCGGGGCGACGGGGGTGCGCAAGTCGGCCCGGGAACGGGGGTTCGGAGGGCCGGGAGCGGCGCGGAAGGCCGGGGCGAGGGGGGGCCGGGATACCAGTCCGGCCAAGGGAGTCGATACTAGTGCCCGCAGGGCCCGTACAGGGCCCTGCGCCGTCCCCGCGGCTCCCCCGGGACCCGTTCTCCCCCATGTCTTCCCTCCAGCCCCGCCCTGCGGTCCGACGCTCCTTGGCTCGGCCGCACCTGCGCGAGCGCATCGAGGCCACGCCGCTCTCGGCGGAGGCCCGCGCGCTGGCGCTGCGGGAGTTGGATCAGATCGAGGAGCTGGGACCGGCCCATTCGATCGCGCCGCGGGCGCACCTCGAGTGGCTGCTGAGCCTGCCTTGGCGGCAGTCCGGCGCGCGGCGGCCGGCGATCGCTCCGCGGAGGGTGGTCAAGGCCCTCGACCGCTCGCACCTCGGGCTCAAGGCGGTCAAGGAGCGCATCGCCGAGTACCTGGCCGTGCACCGGCTGCGCGGCGCGGCCGGGGGCGACGTGCTGGGCTTCGTCGGGCCGCCGGGAACGGGCAAGACCAGCCTGGCCCGCGCCCTGGCCCTGGCCCTCGGGCGCCCCTTCGTGTGGATCCCGGTCGGCGCCGTCACCGCCGAGAGCGAGCTCGTCGGCGTGCCCATGAACCAGCCCGGCGCGATGCCCGGGGCGATCCTGGAGGGCCTGCGCCGGGCGGGGTCCAGCGACGCCGTGGTCGTGCTGGACGAGCTCGACAAGCTGCAGCTCGGGGCCTCCGGGGAGGCCCTGGGCGCGCTGCTGGGCCTGTTCGACCGGGAGGCGAGGAGCGAGTTCTTCGACCGCTACCTGGGGCTGCCCTTCGACCTCTCGGGCTGCTTGATCGTGGCCACCGCCCACGACACCGAGGAGATGCCCGAAGCCCTGCTCGACCGCTTGGACGTGGTCGACTTCAGCGGCTACTCCGAAGAAGAAAAGGCGCGCATCGCCCGGCGCCACCTGGTGCCCGGAGCCCGCGCCCAGGCCGGCGTCTCGGCCAAGCAATTCCGGCTGACCGGCGGCGCCCTCAACCGCCTGCTGACCCACTACACCGAAGAAGCCGGCGTGCGCCAGCTGGAGCGCCAGCTGTGCGCCCTGGCGCGCAAGGCGGCCATGCGGGTCGTCCAGGGCCGCGCCGGCTTGGCGGTGCAGCAAAAGGACCTGGCGGAGCTGCTCGGACCGGCCTCCCGGGATGAGGAGCTGCGCGCGCGCCGCCCCGCCCTGGGCGCGGCCACCGGCCTGGCCTGGACCTCCGCGGGCGGCACCCTGCTGCCGGTCGAGGCCCTGGCGGCCCCGGGCAGCGGCAAGACCAAGATCACCGGCCAGGTCGGGGAGATCCTGCGCGAGTCGGTTGAAACGGCGGTCTCCTGCGTGCGCTCCCTGGCCCAGCGCAGCGGCGCGAGCCTGCTCGACGAGCGCGACCTGCACCTGCACTTCCCCTCGAGCGCCGTGCCCAAGGACGGACCCTCGGCCGGGCTGGCGATCGCCGTGGCGCTGTATTCCCTGTGCTCGCGGCGGCGCGTGCGGCACGACGTGGCCTTGACCGGCGAATTGACCCTCTACGGCGCCGTGCTGCCGATCGGCGGCGTGCGCGAGAAGCTGCTCGCTGCGCGCCGGGCCGGCCTGCGCGAAGTGATCGTGCCCGAGGGCAACGGCCAGGACCTGCTGCAGCTGCCGGTCGAGCTGCGCAAGGCGGTCAAGATCCACCGCGTTTCGAACCTGGAGCAAGCCCTGGCGATCGCCCTGACCAAGGGCAAGAGCCGCAGCAACGACAGCGTCGATGCGCGGCCGTACTACGAGCCCAAGAGCGCGGCGCGGGCGCGCAAACGCCGCGCGCGCGGAACGCAAGCCGACTAGCCGGTCGGGACAGCGCTCGTCCGGCCGCCCCGGGCTTCGAGCCGGGGTCCGCGGGCGCGGCGACGGGGGCGGGCGGATCGGGTCCGATCTCCAAGGGCGGGATCGATCGCGGCGCACGGGATCAGGGCGCACCAGCGCGCTCGGAGCGCCGGGCCCTGAACCCCGGCATGGGCTGGGCGCGCTCCGCGGCGGGCCTGGGCTCCAAGTCCGCGGCTGTCCCAGAATCCCACGACGGCAGCGGAGGGGGCGGCAGCCCGCGCCCGGGTCCCGCCGGCGAGCGGGGCGCTGCGGCCCGAGCGAGCGCGGGCGAGCGCGCATGGCTCTGCCCGCGCGGGCGGGCGCGGCTCGCTGGGCCGCGGGGCGGGGGCTTCGCCCGGGGCCGCGGCCAGCCCATCGGCTTGCCACGCGACGGGGAGCGGCTCGCCGCGCGGCGGGGAGCGCACCCTGGGGCGGAGCCTCGCGCTGCGGGCGATCGGTGCCGAACCCTTGGGAGCGGCTTCGGCGGGGGTTGTGCTGCCGGCCGCCCCGGGGGCATGCTGGGCCCATGGCGATGCCCAAGAACCGATCTGCGGCCGGCGGCGGTCTGACGTTGCTCGCAGCGGTCGTGGGGCTGGCGGGCGCGGCCGCCGCCCTGGCCCAGTTGGGGTCCTACGGCAGCGGGTCCCTCCCGGGCCAGTCGGGGGCGGAGAAGCGCCAGGAAAGCGGGCCGCCGCGGCCCTTGGTGACGCCCAAGGCGATCGACCAGGAGCAGGCCTTCTTCGAGCAGTGCGATCGCGATCAGGGCGGCTGGATCTCCTTCGTCGAGGCCCGCGAAGCCCTGGGGATCTCGCGGGACGAGTTCTTCGCCTTCGACCTCGACCGGGATGCGCGCATCAACCGCGAGGAGTGGGGCCAGCGCTACCGCACGGTTCTCGAGCGCACCGGGGGCTTCCCGACGCCCAAGGTCGCCGCCGGCACCGGCGCTGCTCCCCCGCGCAGCGCGGAACAGCTGCGCAACGCCTTCGACACGGACTTCGACGGCGGGCTGGGGCCCAGCGAGCTGGCCCAGTTCCTGCGCGACTACCCCGTGCCGAGCCTGACCCCGGAGCTGATCCTGCTGCAGCTGGACCAAAACGGCGATCAGCGCCTCGACCTCGGTGAAGTCGTGGTGCTGGCGGCGCTGCTCGACACCTTCCGACAGCAGCTGGGCCCGGCGGCGCTGCGGCCGGAGCGCGCCAGCAGCGTGCTCGAGCTCTTCGGGCAGCCCGAGGAGCGCGGCAGCAACGCCCTGCCCGAACCGCCGCGCCTGGCGGGTCCCCTGCCGGTGTTCGAGCGCCTGGATGTCAACCACGACGGGTTCCTGACGGAAAAAGATCTGTTCGAGCTGCAGTACCCGCTGACCCTGCCGGTGCGCGGGCCGGCGGTGATCGCCGCGCTCGATCAGGATGGGGACGGGCGCCTCTCGCTTGCGGAGTTCGAGGCCGCCCTCGGACGGGCCGGGCAAGCGGCCCCCGCGCGCTGAAGCGGCCCCCACGGCAGCCGCCCGGGCTCCGGGCGGCCCACACGATGCAGCCCATCGCGGGCAAAGGGACCGGCCGGGGCTGGGGAGCCGCCGCGCCAGGTGGCCCCCAAGGCCCGAGGTCAGCGCCGTGCAAAGCAGCGCCAAGCCGGGCCGGGATCGGCGGGAGCGCGCCGCCCACCGGGCGCCTTCGCCGGGCACGGCTCGGGACCCGAGCTATGCTCGCGCCATGCTGAATTGGGTCGGGCTGCTGCTGACACTGCTGCTCCTGGCCTTGGTCCTGCGCCTGATCTGGCCGGATCAGGGGCTGGACCTCGATCGACCGATCGAGGCCTCCGATCCGCGCCTGCTCGCAACCCTGATCGGGCTGACCGGGGGCACGATCCCGGATGCGGCCGCGGCGCGCTTCGCCCTGGAACGCTTCGAGGCCCTGCATGGACGCAAGGCCAGCCTGCGCGAGGCCGCGCTGGTCGCCGGAATGCTGACAAGCGACCGGTCCTGAGAGCCTCCTGCGGGCCCCGCGACCGGGGTCAGCCGCCGGCGACCGCCGCGGCGGACGGCTCCGCGCTGCGCAGCAGCGTCGGCAAGGCATCGTCCACCTCGAGGTCGAAACACACGCGCCGCAGCCAGGAGCGCGCCCCTTCCGCGGACAGGCTCCACCGCAGGGAGAGATCGGGGTCGGCGGCCTTCTCGGCCGCCTCACGGCGCAGGCGGCGCTCGACGGACAACGACTCCAAGGCGCGGTCGAAGTCGCCGCGGTCCGGATCGGCCAGGCGGACCCCCGCGGCCAGCAGGGCCCATAGGGCGCGCTGCTCGGCGGCGCCCGCGTCGAGACCCAGGCTGATCGAATCCTGAAGCTCGCCGTGGGGGCCCCAGCACAGGCCCACCGTGGGCGCTCCCGGGCACAGGCTGGGCCCGAACACCGCGGCGCTTTCGAGCGCGACCTCGCCAGAGGGCAACTGCCCAAGGGGCTCGAACAGATCGAGCCAGGCCTGGCGCAGCCAGATCGAGGCCCCCTGCTGATCGCCGGCGCTGGGCGCGCCGCTCGGGCCCCGGGCGAACCCGGGCGCGCGCTCGAAAGCCTGCGCGGACAGGGCCGAATCGGGCGGCAGCGGCGTCGCGGCTCCCGGGTCCGTCCCGCGCACGAGCAGCGGCACGGCTCCCGCGGGCCGGGACTGCTTGGAGAGCGCCAGCACCAGCTCGGCGGAACAGCGGGCGCCCGCCAGCGCGGCCTGGGACGAGGCCTCCACGGGACCCAGATAGAGCGCCAATTCGAAGCTCAGGGGGCCGGCCGGCGAGTCGAGCAGCGCGGCGGCCAAGCGCGCGAACTCGCGCGCCAGCAGGGGCTCGAGGGCGGCGCGCTGCGCGTCGCCGGCGCGCAGCAGCACGCGGCGTCCCCCGGCGGGTCCGAGGCAAAGCAACTCGCCTGCGCCCAGGGCCGTGCGCCGCAGCGCGAAGGGAGCGGGAAGCTCGAGCGCCAGGGCGATCGCGGCCTCCGGGCTCGCGGCGGGCCCCGGATCCTGTCCCGGGGTCAGCGCGGGCGAATCCGCGGCCAGCTCGGCTGAAGGCTCGGCGCCTGCCGGCGCCGAGCCGGGCGCCGGATCCGCGGCGGTGGCCGGCCCAGCGCCGGCCGATGCTGCGGGGGGGCTGGCCGCGGCCGGATCGGCCACAGCGCCCGCAGCGGCTTCGCCCCGGGTCGCTGCGCTCATCGGTTCGCTGGTCGATTCGCTGGGCGCCGCGCTCGCGCTCGGCCCCGCTCCGTCCCCCGCCGCAGCGCCATCGGCCGACGGCGTGGACGGCGCAGGCGGCTCGCGCTCGACCAGGTTGGCGGCCAGGCCGCGCGGGATCGGCCGGCCGGTGCGAGCCAGCAGGAGCTCGAGCTGCGCGCTGCGCATGGAACCGGCCCGGGCCACCGGCGGGCCCGCGAAGGCCACCGGCCGCAGATAGTTGGTCGCGGGCGTCTCGGCAGCGCGCTGGCGCTCGCCGGCTTCGATCGCGGCGCGCAGGGTGCCGAGGGACGGCGTCCCGCTGCGACAGCCGGCGGCCAGGGACAGCAGTCCCAGGCCGAGGGCGCAACGCTTGAGGCCCGGCGTTCCCGGCTTCACAGATAGCGCTCGATCAAGGGCGCCAAGCGCTGGCGCACCTCCGGCCCGATCTGGCGCCGGTCGGTCATGATCGCGGTCTTGAGCGCGCTGCCGCAGTGGCAAGCGCTCGGAGCGGCCAGCTTGGGGATCGCGCGCCGCAGCACCTCGCGGGCGTTGCCGACGTTTTTGTGCATGATCGCCACGATCGCTTCGACGGTGACCGAATCATGGCTTTCGTGCCAGCAATCGTAGTCGGTGGCCATGGCCAAGGTGGCGTAGCAGATCTCCGCTTCGCGGGCCAGCTTGGCCTCCTGCAGGTTGGTCATGCCGATCACCGCGGCGCCGAAAGAGCGATACAGGTGGCTCTCCGCGCGGGTCGAGAACTGCGGGCCCTCCATGTTGACGTAGGCGCCGCCGTCGTGGACGGTCAGTCCGAGGCCGCGGGCGGCAACGAGCAGGTGCTGGCGCAGGTCGGAGCAGACCGGGTCCGCGAATTGGACGTGGGCCACGATGCCGTCGTGGAAAAACGTGTCGGGGCGATGCCGGGTGCGGTCGATGAACTGGTCGATGACCACGAAATGCCCGGGGACGATGTCCTCGCGCAGGGAGCCCACGGCGCTGACCGAGAGGATGCGCGAGACGCCCAGCTTCTTGAGGCCCCAGATGTTGGCGCGGAAGTTGATTTCGCTGGGCGAGATGCGGTGGCCGCGGCCGTGGCGCGGCAGGAATACGAGCCGGATGGGGCCCAACCTGCCGGTGATGAAGGCGTCCGAGGGCGGACCGTAGGGCGTGGCCAGGGCGATCTCGCGCACCTCGCTGAGGCCGTCCATCTCGTACAGGCCGGAGCCTCCGATCACGCCGAGGGTCAGCTCGCTCTGGGGTTCTGTCATGGTCAGCGGGGGGGGCATCGGGAAGCGGAGCGCGCGATCCTACCGGGCGCCGCGGCCCCGGGCAGCGCCCGGATCGGGACCGGGGCAGGGCGGGATCAAGGCGCGGCGCCGGGCGGCGGCAGCGCGGACCAACGCGAGGGTCAGGGGGCCGGCGCGGCGGCTGCTGGCCAGGCGCCGGCGCCCCGCATGCTCAGCGCTCGCGGGCTCGCCAGGCCGGGCGGCGGGGCGGCCCGCAAGGGGCGGGGCAAGGCAGCCGCGGGGGGACCGGGAGCAGGCCCGGAAAAACGGTCGCGGCCCCGGCCCGACCGGCCCCCCGGGCCGCGGCGAACCACGGGGCGCGCCGCGCTCCCTTGCCCCTCGACGCGCCGCCCACCGCGCCGCCCACCGCGCGCCCGTCGGCCTGCGCCACGGCGCCATGAGCCGGCCGCGGGCTGCGACTCGCGCGGGGACTCAGAGGCACCTGCCCGATCGGTGTTGCGGCTCGGGCGCAGCCCGCGTCGGTTGTCATCAAGAATCTGCCAGAGGCTGGGAAAAATCGGCGCGTAGCGACGATCCCGGCCTCTGCGGCCGCCGGATGGCGGCCCAAAGGCATGCTGACAGGTTGGTGTCATGGCTCGGGCGCAGCCCGAGTCGATTGTTCTCAACCTGCCAGAGGCTGGGAAAAATCGGCGCGTAGCGACGATCCCGGCCTCTGCGGCCGCCGGATGGCGGCCCAAAGGCATGCTGACAGGTTGGTGTTGCGGCTCGGGCGCAGCCCGAGTCGATTCTTCATCAACCTGTCAGCGCTTGTGGCGATAACGCCGGCCTCGGCCCTCGCCGCTGCTCTCGATCACGCCGCTCTTTTCGAGTTCGCGGATCGCTGCCTGCCAGTGGGCCTCGTTGATGCCGGAGCGCTCGATCAGCTCTTGCTTGCCGAGGGGCTCCTCGCTGTTGCCGAGGATTTCGAGCAGGCGCGTCGGCGCCTGCTTGCGCGCGGCCTCACCGGAGGAGCGCGGCTCGTTGTCCGAGCCCGCCACGGGCCCGGTCCTGCCTGCGAAGCGCGGCAGGTCGATCGCCCGCGCGCCCGGGACCGAAGCCAGCAGCAGATCGCGGGTCTCCGGCCGGCAGGTCAGCAGCAGCACCTGATGCAGCGCGGCGACCTCCCCCAGCAAGCGCGCCAGGGCGGCGGCCCGCTCGGGATCGAGATTGACCAGCACGTCGTCGAGCACCAGGGGCAGCACGCCGCGGCCCTCGGCCAGGTCCATGACCAGCCCCAGGCGCAGCACCAGATAGAGCAGCTCGGCGGTGCCGGTCGAGAGCGACTCGGCCCGGCGTCGCCCGCCGGTCGCGTCTTCGAGCACGAAGGTCTGCCCGTTCTCATCCGGTTCCACCGCCGTGTAGATCCCGCCGGTCGCCACCTCGAGAAACCGACCGGCCCGGCGCAGGACCTTGGGCTGGTGCTCGTCGCGGAAGCGCTTCAGGGTGCGCGCGAGCAGCGCCCGCGCCAGCACCAACACGGCCAGCTCGCGGCGGGCCGCTTCGATCTGGGTGCGCACGATGCCGAGCTCGAGCTCGAGCTCGGGCACCGAGCGGGATTGGCCCAGGCGCGTGCGCTCGCCCCCGATGCGGGCTTGCTCCTCGATACAGCGCTCGGCCCGCGCTTCCGCGGCCCGCTGGAGCTCCAGTGCCGACTCCCGCTCGAGCGCCCAGGCGGCCTCGTCGGGCGCCTCGAGCGAGCGCAGCTCCTCGCCGTCGCCGGCCCATTCCCCGAGGGCCGCGTCGCGCGCCTTGCGCGCCAGGTGGACCCGCTCCTCTGCCAGCGCGCGGGCTTCGAAGTCCCGCTTCCAGCGCTCCAGCTCGGCGACGCTCTCGGCCCCCAGCTCGCGGAGCAGATCGGCCAGCTCCCGGGTCTTGGCCTGGACCGCGTCCTCGGCCCGAGCCAGCTGGCTGCGCGCGCTGGAGAGCTCCTCCTCGGCCTTGGCGCGCAGCCCCGCGCGCCGGCGCTCCTCGCTCAGCGCGCGGGTCAAGAGCTCGGCGCTCTGCTGGGCGGAGCGCAGATCCCCGGGCGCATTCATTCCGGCCAGGGCGCACAGGCGCCCGAGCGCCTGCAGCCAGCGGGAGTCCTGCGCGGCGCCGTCCCGCCACTCGCGCTCGCTGCGCTCGTGATCGGCCCCGGCATCCCGGGCCCGGCGCACGCCGTCCAGGCAGGTCTCGAGGGACAGGGGCCCCAGGCCCGCGGGCAGACCGGCGCGCTCGAGCAGCCCGCGCCAGTCCTGCGCGGCGCCGTCGAGATGGCGCAGGCGCTCCTGCACCTGGCCGCGCTTGACCTCGAATTCGCGGACCTGCCGCTCGAGCGCCTGCAGGTCGCCCTCGGCAGCCCGGCGAGCCTGCTCGAAATCGTGGGCGCGCTGCACGCGGGCCCAGGCATCTTCGAGGGCCAGGGGGCCCGCCAAACCCAGGCGCTGCACCACGCTCGCTTGGAAGCGCTGGTCGAAGCCCTGCACGCCCAGGGCCTGGACCTCACGCTGGCGCTCGAGGCCTTCGAGATCCCGGCGCCGCTCGCCGAGCCGCCGGGCCCCGCGCAGCCAGTCTTCGCCCTGCTCGAGGGCCGTGTCCGCCGGCGCCCCGAGGGCCCGCAGTTCCAGGTTCAAGCGCTGGCCGCGCTGCTCCAGGGCCTCGCGCTGGGCCGCGGCCTGCTCCAGCGCCTGGGCCGCCCGGTCTGCGGCCGCGCGCGCTTCCACGGCGCTGCGCTCCGCGGCCAGCAGCCGCTGCTGGCGATCCCTGGCCTCTTGGCGCTGCTGGCGCAGGGCCTCCCCCAGCCGGCGCGCGCCGCCCTCGTCCCGCGGGAGCGACAGCCCCAGCCGCGCCAGCAGGGGCTCGGCGCCCCGCTGCCAGTCCCCCTGGGCCGTCTGCGACTGCCTCAGGCTGGCCTCCAGGTCCGCGCGGCGCTGGATCAGGCGCCGGCCCTCGAGCACCCCCGGCAGCAAGGCATCGAACTGGGCCGGCTCGATGGCCTCGGGCCAGCCGGCCTGGGCCAGGCCCTGGCGCCAGGCGAGCCGCGCCTGTTCGACCCGCGCCGCGGCCTCCGCGGCGCCCTGCCGCGCCCGGGCCAGCTCCGCGAGCAGCTCCGCATCGCGCTGCTGGCGGCGCAGCTCGCGCCGACGCTGGGCCAGGGCGGCCAGGTCCGCATCCGCCGGCAGCCCCAGGCGCTCGAGCAGCGCGGCAAGCCCGCGCTGGTCCCCGCCGCTGGCATCCGGACGCGGCGCGGCAGCGGATGGCCGCGGGAACCAGATCAGGCTGCCCACGGCCAAGAGCAGGCCCAGGGCCAAGACGCCGACGCCGATCTCGGCCGCGCCGGATCCCAGCGCCAGGGCGCCCAGCGCCACCAGCAGCGCGGCGATCGCCAGCAGGGGCCAGCGCCCGGGCCCCCGGGCCGGCGGACCGGCGAGGGCCCGCAGCGCGCGCGCCTGCAGGCCGGCCTCGGCCTCGTCGGCGGCCTCGAGCCATTCCGCCAGCTGCCGGGCCGAGGGCGCTCCGGGGGCGGCGGCCTGGGCCGCGACCCCGGCCTGCCGGCAGTCGAGCTCGCGCTCCGCAAGGGGCGCGGCCGCG
>ERZ1066133.706-NODE-706-length-12889-cov-5.857020_pt1 | contig 12889 bp, 14 predicted proteins | sample MGYA00382780_ERZ1066133 | MGnify/ENA primary metagenome ERZ1066133 (study PRJEB33369, sample SAMEA5778363) | biofilm metagenome | biome: Industrial cooling water; feature: Water cooling tower basin; material: Biofilm | place: United Arab Emirates | collected...
GAGTACTCCACCATCACCTTTTTCCCAGATTTTTCAGATCTTCCAAATGATTCTATTTTAGCCGATTGGCCAATGAATGATGTCCAATATGCATCGGCAACCGTTAGATTTAAAAATCCTTTAATGACTTGAAATCCATTGAAAAGCTGTGGATGTTGCTCTGTTAAATATGCGCCTAGTTGTTGTCCCAAAGCATCTGGAGCCAGCTTAACTTGCTTTACGAAAGAGAACAATACAACCGTATAATCTCCCTCAAATTCAGGTTTGGTATCGTTCACCAATATTTGATCGGGTGCAATATTAAACTGATATAAATGCTTCAACGCTGCAGCACTCACTTCCTTAATTTCTTGAATTAGCCACATGTAACTAGGTTTTGGGCTGCAAAAGTAACCCATTTTAAATACCTTTGAGGCCCTTTATGCAACAAGTTCATCTATGGATTAGTAGAAGTATTCTTCAGATAATTGACTGGTTTTATCCGATTTTTAAGAAGATACTGCCCTTACAAACTTACCGATATGCCGCCTGTGGTGGTTTTAATACATTTCTGGATATTGGATTATTTTTCTTGAGCTATCAATTTATCTTCAAAAAAGAACCTTTCGTTTTTGGCGGATTAACCATTGGACCTCACATAGCCGCTTTCCTTTTGGCTTTTGTTATTACTTTTCCAATTGGCTTTTATTTAAGCCGATATGTTGTGTGGCAAGAGACTGATGCCAGAAAGCGTGATCAATTAGGAAAATATTTTATTGTGGTAATTGGTTGCATTTTTTTGAATTACGCTTTTCTTAAAATATTTGTAGATGGTTGGGGATGGTATGCAACACCGTCTAAAATGTTAACTACGGTTTTTGTGGTTGCATTTAGTTATTTCAGTCAAAAATATTACACGTTTAAACCGAAGCAATAATGCAAATTTCTGAACTCATTCAAACTATTCAAGAAAAACAGTCTTATCTCTGTGTTGGATTGGATACGGATATTACTCGTCTTCCAGAAGGATTCTCTAAAAATAAACAAGGCGTTATTGATTTCAATAGAGCTATCATTGATGCAACGTTGGATAGTTCAGTAGGATATAAAATCAATACAGCGTTTTATGAATCTATGGGAATACCTGGATGGGAGGCAATGGAAGCAACATTAGCGCATATTCCTTCTTCGCATTTTACTATTGCTGATGCAAAACGAGGAGATATTGGTAATACATCTGCGCAATATGCAAAAACCTTTTTCGAAATTTTACCATTCGATTCAATCACCGTAGCTCCGTACATGGGTGAAGATAGTATTCGTCCATTTTTAGAATATAAGAATAAAGTCACGATTGTACTTGGATTAACCTCCAATAAAGGAAGTGCCGATTTTCAACAACTAGTTGTACAAGATGGTGTTGAGCAAGCTTTGGTGCCTAGTATCTTACAGGGAAATACCCAGTCGAGGTTGTTTGAAAAAGTAATGTCGAAAATAGCTTCTTGGTCAAATCCCTCTCAATTAATGTTTGTAGTTGGTGCTACCCAGTCTTCAGAAATAGAAAATATTCGCAATTCATTTCCGGAGCATTTCTTTTTGGTGCCTGGGGTTGGATTTCAAGGAGGCTCTTTACAAGATATTAGTAAATATGGTTTGAATGAGCATGGAGGCTTGTTAGTCAATGCTAGTCGTGCTATTTTGTATGCATCATCAGGAAGAGATTTTGCAGAGGAAGCAGCTATTATTGCACAGCAATATCATTTTGAGATGAAGCAATTACTTCAAGAGTATAGCAGAATAAATTAAACCACCCTCAACCAATAATCAACCATTTGTTCTGCCCAAGCTTGATGTGCTTTGCCTGAATAGTGCAGCTGATCTTTTGCTAACAAATCTGGATTGGAAGATGCGGTTCTTGTGAGGGACGTAATTTCAATACAATGCACAAGTTTTTCTGTACAATGTGTTTGAATGAAAGCATTCATTGCATCAATTTCTTTAGCAATATCTGCTCTATTTCTATCATGTGCGAAAGGCGTTACACCCCAATCTGGTATGGTAAAAGCAACCACTCGTTTAGCATCTTTAGCAAAATGAATAGCTTTTTGCATTAAAAATGTAAAATCGTGTTTGAACTCTTCAAAAGGTAGGCCTCTATACTGATTATTAACACCAATCAATAATGATACAAAATCGTAATGATCTAATAATTGTGTGTGTAAACAATGTTCTGCCAATTCGAAGGTTGTCCACCCAGTCCTTGCAACAATCTCGGCAGCATGCATAGCAAATCCTTTTTTGCGCATCATCTGAACAGCTTGATAAGGAAAGCTTTCATGAATTGGAACAGATTCTCCAATGGTATAAGAATCGCCAAGCGCTAAATAGCTGTGTATATGTTTACTCATACAATCGTTTTAAAATTCTGTTGCTAAAATCTCATAGAACTTGTACACATCTTCAAAACTACAATACAATGGAGCAGGTGCAACGCGAATAACACCTGGCTCTCGATAGTCGACTACAATTCCTTTCGACAACATTTTTTCCTGTATAGCTTTTCCTTGTTGCGGAAAATACAAACTGAGTTGTGCGCCTCTGTCGGTTTTTTGAGAAGGTGTAATAATTTCAAATGATAGGCCATTTAATTGATGCAATAAAAACTCTAAATAGCCAGTTAACGAAATGCTCTTTTTTCTTAATTGGTCTATGCCAGCTTCATCAAAAATTTTCAATGAAGCCTTTAAAGCAGCAGTGTTCATAACCTGTGTTGTACTCATATTCCATCCACTTGCTGTTGGCTTTGGCTCAAATCCTTTTTCCATTTTAAATCGAGTGCTCTCAGGATTTCCCCACCAACCACCCAACCTATTCATATGGGTGTTTTTGGCATGTTTCTCGTGTATAAATGCACCTGCAACACTACCTGGACCAGCATTTAAATATTTGTAACTGCACCATGCAGTAAAATCAACATCCCAATCGTGAAGTTGCATTGGCACATTACCAGCTACATGAGCAAGGTCAAATCCCGCAATAGCTCCAACCGAATGAGCTGCTCTGGTAATAGAAGCAATATCAAATAGTTGACCAGTATAATATTGGATGCCACTAAACATAACCATGGCCAAGGAACTGCCTGCTTTTTCAATTTCCTCAACAATATGTTCAGTACGCAAACACTTTTCTCCTTCTTTCGGTGCAACTTCAATGATTGCTGAATCTGGATTCAAACCATGCATTCTAACCAAAGTTTCTATGGCATACTGATCGGATGGAAATGCCCCTGCTTCCATCAAAATTTTAAAACGTTCTGCACTTGGCTTGTAGAAGCTTAACATGAGTAAATGCAGGTTTACGGTTAGTGCATTCATAACAGTTACTTCATCTTCACTGGCACCCATCAATTTCCCAAGTGTTGGTCTTAATTGCTCGTGATAATATAACCAAGGATTTTTTCCACCAAAATAGCCACCAACAGCCATTTCGCGCCATGTTTGCAATTCTTCTTCAATTGATGCTGAAGCCGTTACTGGTTGTAATCCCAATGAATTGCCACAGAAATAAATTACAGGCTTATTATCATGTTTAGGAAAATGAAAATGTTTCTTAAAAGATTGAAGGGGATCGGCCTGATCCATCGACTTGGCAAAAGTCAGGCTGTTTTCATATTGTTTCGCTTCCATAGGTGCAAAATAGGATATTCTACAACTATTTGATGCGTGGTAAGGATGGGATAAAGGAAACTGCTAAATTCGTCGCAAATCTTGCTTCATGAGAATTATATGGATGCTATGCCTTAGTGTGCTTCTAATGGGAGCCCAGGCACAAACGAAACAACATGAGCCTGTAACAAAGGCCAACTATGCATTAGCAGCACGTTTCTCTCCAAAAAAACTTGAGAAAATGCTGTTTTCAACCTCAGTAGATCCTCGCTGGCTGAAAAAAGGCGATCGCTTTTGGTACAGCTACAAAACCTCTCAAGGAACACAATGGTACATTGTTGATGCTGCTAAAGCAGAGAAAAAAAGGATGTTTGATAATGCCAAACTTGCTTCTGAATTAACTAAAGTAGTAAAGGATCCTTTCGATGCGCAAAACCTCGGACTGGATAGTTTGAAGTTTGTGAAAGATGAGAATTGGATTCAGTTTCAAGTGAAGAGTAGTTTGGAAGTTGAAAAAAAAGATACTGGTCGTCGTGCTGGACCTGCCGTAAAAGAAAAAAAGACATTTTACTTTGAATACAATTTGAGTACGGGTGAGTTGGTTGAATTGAAGGATTTTAAACGTCCAGCTCGTCGCCCTCAATGGGCTTCCATTTCGCCAGATAGCAGCTATGTGATTTTTGGCAGAAATTACAACTTGTATATGATGGACAAAGCCAATTTTGAAAAGGCTATGAAGAATGAAGACGATTCCACTATTGTAGAAACACAGTTGACCAAAGATGGAATATTGAATTATAGCTATTATTCTGAAGGCAATTTGTCTGGCAGTGGACAAACCAATGTGGATCAAGAAAGAAATGCTAAAAGAAGAAGATCTGTTTTTGTTTACTGGTCTCCTGATGGTAAATATTTTACCATGAATCGAGTTGACAATAGAAAGGTGAAGGATTTATGGGTAATTAACAGTATTGCAGAACCTCGCCCAACATTAGAAACCTATAAGTATTGGATGCCAGGCGAAAAAGATGCTCCTGTTGATCATTTATATGTATTTGATGTTGCTGCAAAGCAAGGTAAAGAACTCGATATTACTCAGTTTAAAGATCAGAGCCTTGCTATTTGGTCGGCCCCTGCAAAACCAAGCAGTCGCGATGATGAGTTCAGGCCTTTATTGTGGCATGGTACTGCTCAAAAATTTTATATAGCAAGAACCAGTCGCGATTTAAAGCGCATTGATATATGTGAGGTAGATGTACAAGCAGGTAAAGTAAAAGCTGTTATTGAAGAACGCTTGAATACTTATGTTGAAATCAGACGTTTAGGATTGGTGAATGGTGGACAAGAAATGATTCAGTGGAGTGAGCGCGATGGATGGGGGCATTTCTATTTGCATGATGCAAACGGCAAAGTGAAAAATGCCATTACTAGCGGACCATGGCATGCAGAAGATATTGTTTCAATTGATGAAAAAAATCGTGTTTTGTACTTTACTGCTAATGGAAGAGAAGCCAATGAAGATCCTTATTATTTGCATGTGTATCGTGTGAACTTTGATGGTACCAATCTTCGTTTGTTGAATCCGGGCGACTTTGATCATAGTTCATCTATGGATGATAATAACAAGTTTATTGTGAATAATTTTTCACGTGTAAACACTGTTCCGCAGTCGGTTTTGTTGAGTGCTGATGGAAGAAAAATCATGGATTTAGAAACTGCTGATTTCAGTCAGTTGTTTGCTGCAGGCTATAAATTTCCAGAACCATTTAAAGCTAAAGCAGATGATGGTATTACTGATTTGTATGGGGTTATGTACAAACCTTATGACTTCGATTCAACTAAAAAATATCCAATCATTGAGTATGTATATCCAGGGCCACAAACAGAGAGTGTCAACAAAGCTTTTGGAAGAGGGATGGATAGAATAGATCGTTTGGCACAACTTGGTTTTGTGGTTGTAACACTTGGAAATAGGGGAGGACATCCATCGAGAAGTAAGTGGTACCACAATTACGGATATGGCAACTTAAGAGATTATGGTTTGGCTGATAAAAAAGCAGTTGCAGAGCAATTAGCGGATCGTCATAAGTTTCTAGATATTAATAAAGTGGGTATTCACGGACACAGTGGTGGTGGATTTATGAGTACTGCTGCAATGCTTGTATATCCTGATTTCTTTAAAGTGGCTGTATCATCTGCAGGTAACCACGATAACAGAATTTACAATCGTTGGTGGAGTGAAAAGCACCATGGTGTAAAAGAAAACATTTCTGAAAAAGGAGATACAAGTTTTGTTTATCAAATTGAAACCAATCCTGATGTTGCTAAAAACCTAAAAGGTAAGTTATTACTGGTGCATGGAGAAATTGATAACAATGTGCATCCTGCAAATACTATGCGTGTTGTGAATGCATTAATCAAAGCAAATAAGAGATTTGATATGATGTTATTGCCTACACAGCGTCACGGATTTGGAGATATGACAGAATATTTCTTTTGGATGATGGCCGATTATTTTACTCGTCATTTAATGGGCGATACCACGGAACGTCCAGTTGATATGGAGGAAATGAATAAAGAAATTGAGAAAAAGAAATAAAATTCTCTGAACATGTAATAGCCTCAGTAAGTCGTTGACTTATTGAGGCTTTTTTATTCCTTTTTGGGGGTGCTCGGAGCAAAACTTCCTTGGGGAGCTGTATACCACATTTTAATTTCATAAGCCAAACGACCAGCTTGAATGGCAGGATCTTTCTTCAACCATTCAATCGCTTGTTCTTTAGTTGGGCAGTCTAAAATGAAAATTCCTCGCCAATCGCCTTCCTCGCCAAATGGACCAGCCACTTTCAAAATGCCTTTATTGGCCATGATCTGCATATGATTCATATGACCAGCTTGAATTTTAGCAGCAGTAGTACTATCTTGACTTCTATTGGGGCCTTTCATAAGCATTACAAACCAAAATGGCTTGATTTGTTCTTGTGCCAGAAGATTCGAAACAAAACAGATGCTAAGTAGTACTAGTAAAATGGATATTTTTTTCATTATAGAAGCTGTTAAAAGGGTTGAACAAATTAAAAAAGGGAACGAAGAACCACTAACTTTGGGCAAATTACAAAGAAGACGATTGCTAAAAACTAATTTTTTATGGCTGTAAGAACCGATTTATTTCAGAGTCCAGATTATTTTGGGGTAGATGAGTTGCTCACTGAAGAGCATAAACTGATTCGCGAAACCGTTCGCAATTATGTCAAAAAAGAAATTTCTCCCATAATAGAAGATTATGCCCAACAAGCAGCATTTCCAGAACAAATTGTTCGTCAATTAGGTGAACTAGGTTGTTTTGGGCCAACTGTTCCTGTTGAGTATGGTGGTGGTGGACTAGATTATATCAGCTATGGACTTATGATGCAGGAGCTAGAGCGTGGCGACAGTGGTGTTCGTTCAACAGCTAGTGTACAAGGTTCATTAGTTATGTTTCCAATTCATGCTTATGGTAGCGAAGCACAAAAACAAAAGTATTTACCTAAGTTGGCTTCAGGTGAATGGTTGGGATGTTTTGGACTAACAGAACCTAATCATGGTAGCGACCCTGGTGGTATGTTAACAAATATCAAAGATGCCGGTGACCATGTTATTTTGAATGGTGCTAAAATGTGGATCAGTAATGCACCGTTTGCGCAGGTTGCAGTAGTATGGGCTAAGAATGAGGCTGGTGAAATTAAGGGAGTGATTGTTGAAAGAGGCATGGAAGGATTTAGTACACCTACTACTCACGGAAAATGGAGTTTAAGGGCAAGTGCAACCGGCGAATTGGTATTTGATAATGTAAAAGTTCCTAAGGAAAATATTCTCCCAAATATAACTGGATTGAAAGGACCTTTGAGTTGTTTAACTAAAGCCCGATATGGTATTGCCTGGGGTGCATTAGGTGCTGCAATGGATTGTTACGATACAGCTCTTCGTTATGCACAAGAGCGAATTCAGTTTGGAAAGCCAATTGCTGCATTTCAGTTGCAACAAAAGAAATTAGCTGAGATGCTTACTGAGATCACCAAAGGACAATTATTAGTTTGGCGTTTAGGTGTTCTTATGAATGAAGGAAAAGTGACACCAGCACAAGTGAGTATGGCAAAAAGAAACTCATGTGAAATAGCCACTCAAATTGCGCGCGATGCTCGTCAAATGCTTGGCGGAATGGGTATTACAGGCGAATACAGCATAATGCGTCACATGATGAATTTGGAAAGTGTTATTACATATGAGGGAACGCATGATATCCATTTGTTAATTACTGGTATGGATATTACAGGACATAATGCTTTTAAATAATGAAATCCATAGGACTTCCTGTTTTTTTGGTTGGACTCATGGGTTCAGGAAAATCGCATATTGCCCAACATTGGTCATCTCAATGGAACGTACCTTATATTGACACAGACGCTGCTATAGTGCAGCGAACAAATAAATCTATAGCTGAAATCTTTAGCGTAGATGGTGAAACATTTTTTAGACAATTAGAAGCAGATTTTATAAGAGGAATTGATTTGTATGCCAATCCAGTTATAGCTACAGGCGGAGGTTTAGCTTGTTTTCATGATAATATGAATTGGATGGCTACACACGGGATTGTAGTTTGGTTAAATCCATCTGTAGATACGCTTATACTACGATTGTGGATGGGAAGGCATCATAGGCCACTTATTGCTTCTGCAAATACAAAAGATGAGTTGCGAATTATATTAGAAAAGAAATTAGCAGAAAGAAAACAGTTTTATCAAAAAGCACAGGTTCATTGGCATGAATCTATGCTAGAAGAACATATTATTCATCAATGTTTAAACATAGCACAGCAATGGAAAAGAGATCAGGCAATTGGATGATAGTTGTTGGATGTTTTTTATTGGCACTTGCAGTTGCATTAGGTGCATTTGGAAGTCATGGTATACGCGGACAAATCTCGCAGGATGCATTTCGTATTTATGATACTATGGTGACCTATCTATTCTATCACTCATTTGCATTGGTCATTGCAGGATTAATTGGAAGACATAGAATGAATGGCTGGATACTTTGGGCTGGAAGACTATTTAGTTTTGGAATATTATTTTTCTGCGGATCGTTGTTATTATTGACTGTTGTGAAAGCATTGGTGCTTCCAGGTTTTGGATGGATAGGCCCCATTACACCATTAGGTGGGGTAGGATTTATAGGAGGATGGATGAGTTTGGCAATTGGCGCTTTAAAAAAGTAAGGCTTCGCGCATCAATAACCCGATGCGAGTATTTCTGCAATATGTATTACTTCTAAATCGAGGTTTTTGTGTTTCGCACAACCATCTATGTGCATTAAACAACTCATATCGGTGCTAATGATATGTGATGCACCAGTTGCAGCAGCGTTGTTAATTTTTTGATCTCCCATAGCTACACTAATTGGCTCGAACTTCACTGCGAATGTTCCTCCAAATCCACAACAAGTTTCTACATCTTCCATTTCAACCAACTCTAGTCCAGCTACATGTTCTAGTAATTTTCTTGGAGCTTCTTTGTTAGCACACTCTCTTAAAGCGGCACAGCTATCGTGGTAAGTAGCCTTCCCATTCCAACTGGCACCAACTTCTGTAACTTTCAACACATTCACTAAGAACTCAGTTAACTCGTATGTTCTAGCACCTAACTCAAGGGCTTCTTGGTAAGCAGCATCCCCTTCTTTAAAAAGCTTAGCATAATAATTTCTAACAAAACCTACACAGCTTGCACTCGGAGCCACCACATATTGAGCGCCCTTCATATCGTTTATGAATTTATTACAAACTTGTTTTGATTCGCCCCAAAAACCAGCATTGAATGCGGGTTGTCCACAACAAGTTTGATTAGCATTGTACTGAATTGAGCATCCCACTTTCTCCAGCACTTTTATCATTTGTCGAGCCACATTAGGATAGAGCTGGTCTATAAAACAGGGTACAAATAATGCTACTTCCATCCTGCAATCATTTTTCTATTCATAGCAACCATTTGCAAGGCCGTTAATGCAAATTCTTCTCCTTTGTTTCCATGTTTACCGCCCACACGTTCCTTCAACTGCTCTTCATTATTCACCGTTAGGATCCCCATTATAGTTGGAACATCCATTGATAGGTTTAATTGAAGAATACCTTCCGTTGCGTATTTGCATACATAATCAAAATGCGGTGTATCGCCTTGAATGACTGTTCCAAGAGCAATATATGCATCAGGGATATTTTTACCTTGGGTGTAGGAATAGTGTTGTTTAATAGCAAAAGGAATTTCTACAGCGCCTGGAACAGCAATGCTGATTGATTTAACGCCATTTGCTTTTAAAACTTTCTTGCATGATTTTTCCATAGCATCGACCCACTTGGCATTCCATGCAGTTTTAATGATAACAACAAAGGCATCCTGTAAATTGGGGATGCCTTTGAAGAGTTGTTCGTTTCCTTGACTCGCCATATTACTTTACGCTAAATTCGTTTGGTTCAACACTTAAGCGATAAATATATTTATCGGCCTGAATGCCCTTATCCGTTTTAGGATACTTTTCTTTTACTTCTTTGTGTAAAGCAAGTGCTTGCTTATTATCGCCCAATACTTCTAATAACAATGCTGCTCTAAAAAGATATTCAGCACTATTGTATTCGTCTTCAGGGAAAGTGCTAGCAGCTTTCTTATATGCATCAACAGCTTCTTTCTTTTTATCAGCTTCAGCTAATGCATCACCCAAAGCTCCGTAGGCCATGAGTTGAATTAACTTAGAATCGGTTGAAAAGTCTTTTAGTTGCTGAATAGCTTTATCGAATTCTCCCAATTTCAAATGACACAAGCCTGCATAGTACTTCGCTAGATTTGCTGTTTTGGTGCCGCTGAATTCTTTAATCACATATAAGAAACCTTTCGCACTACCGTCACCATCAAGTGCTTTTCTAAGAGAGTCTTGAGCAAAATATTGTTGTGCTTTATAAATTGCATCTGCTGCTTTTTCTTCTTTAGGCTTTACCAAATATTCGCCATAAGCCCAGTATCCACCTACTGCTACAACAACAGCAACAATACCAATTAGTAAACTTTTTTGATTTTTTTGCCAGAACTGTTGCAAACGAAATAATACATCTTGTTGCTCTACCGGAGCTTGCGGTTGCTTTTCACTCATATACTTGTAGTTGTCTAAAATTAATCGGTAATAAATGGATAATTCTGATCGATATATACATCTTTCAATACTTCGCTATCATCTGGCCATGGGCTTTCTTCGGCAAAGCGAACAGATTCTTGAACAATGGCATCAATTTTTGCATCAATGGCTTGTAATTCAGCTTCTGTTGCAAATTGATTTTCTAAGATAGTTTTAGAAACTTGTACAAGAGGATCTTGGTTTTTGTATTCTTCAACTTCTTCCTTAGTTCTATATTTCTGCGGATCAGAAACTGAGTGACCTTTGTAACGGTAGGTCTTCATTTCTAATAGAGTAGGCCCACCACCTTCACGAGCGCGCTTAACAGCACGCGCAACTCCTTCATGAACAGCTTCTGGTGACATACCATCAATCATATCAGCAGGCATTTCGTATGCATCTGCTAATTTATAGATATCAATTACGTTAGAGGTACGCTGAACTGAAGTACCCATAGCGTAGTTATTGTTTTCGCAGATGAAAATTACTGGCAGCTTCCACAACATAGCAAGGTTGAATACTTCGTGCAACATACCTTGACGAGCAGCGCCGTCCCCAAAAAATGTAAGTACCACGTTATCGTTACCCATGTATTTCTCTGCAAATGCCAAGCCAGCACCTGTTCCAATTTGGGCACCTACAATACCATGACCGCCATAAAAATGATTTTTCACATCAAAAAAGTGCATGCTGCCTCCTTTTCCTTTAGCACATCCAGTAGCTTTACCGTATAATTCGGCCATACAAGCATTTGCAGAAGTGCCTTTAGCTAAGGCCCAACCGTGGTCGCGGTAAGCTGTAATAAAAGGATCTTCATGGCGAGTAGCTGTCATACATCCAGCTGCTATAGCTTCCTGTCCAACATATGCATGGAAAAAACCTCTAATTTTTCCTGCCATTTTATACATTTCCTCGGCTTTGAGCTCAAATTGACGAATCAATTGCATGAGCTCGTACCAGTATAGGTAGGTTTCTTTGGTGAATTTTGTACTCACTGATAAAAATTTGGTGGGCAAATATAGTGTTAATTCGACTAAAAAAAGAAGCCGAAAACCTTATTTAGATAGGTCTTCGGCTTTGTGGATAATTAGTTTTCAGACAATTGGGCCATTCACACCAAAACCGCGGCTGCATCGTCTTCTTTGGGGGTATTAGCGGCAATAGCTTCAGTTTCTTGCATTAGTTTGTCCATTCGCATTACCACCGTATCTGGTAAACGATCCTCTAAATACTGGGCAAAGGTTTCAAAATAAACCACCACATCCTCTTTCACATTCCTACTCAACCATCTAAAACCACCTGGCAGTCTATCTAATACATCTCGATCTTCTAGGTACTCAAGATTATGAATATCTGAGGGAGTTAAACCCACCTCTTCCAATTTGCTGATCAGTAAATCCGCAGGTGCTTTTGTAACCCCACAATATTCCATAGCCAGTTCAGTCCATTCTCCAATACCAGTATGCGCATATTTCAAGACCTCTTCTTTTGTATAACCTGCAACTACTTGAACTAGGTTGCCGCAATTACAAGTGCCATGGTTTCCCCAAGCATAGGGAGCCCCATCTTTCAAGCGCTGTGCAGTAATTCTTAGAGCTTCTATTAATTTAATATTTGGATAAGCCATACATGGATTTTTAAATAATACAAACAGATAAGCAAACTGTTCTAAAGATGGATTGAAATTATTAACTGTAATGAACCTTCATTCAATCTGTTTAATCATTGAGATGCTATGCGTAGAATGATTGAACGTTTCTGAAATAATTGTTATCAAATGAGATTATGTGATGAACGGTTGAACTGAAAGTTCCTCAATCTGGTTAGACATTGAAATAATTTATACAATGAAAAAGATTTTATTCTCATTGGTTGCTGGCATGTTTGCATTAGCAGCTCAAGCTCAAAACACAGTTGTTGACATTGCAGTTGGTTCAAAAGACCATAGCACATTAGTAGCAGCAGTTAAAGCAGCTGGATTGGTTGAAACATTACAAGGTGCTGGTCCATTCACTGTTTTTGCACCAGTAAACAATGCATTTGCTAAACTA
>ERZ1066133.707-NODE-707-length-12857-cov-6.359319_pt1 | contig 12857 bp, 6 predicted proteins | sample MGYA00382780_ERZ1066133 | MGnify/ENA primary metagenome ERZ1066133 (study PRJEB33369, sample SAMEA5778363) | biofilm metagenome | biome: Industrial cooling water; feature: Water cooling tower basin; material: Biofilm | place: United Arab Emirates | collected...
GTATTAATTTGTGCCTGTAGTGAAGCAGCGATTAATAACGGCAAAAAATAAAGAAGTCGTTTCATATATATTTTATTGATGCAGTCAGGATTAATATTTTTCATTAAACACTTTAACGATTACGTTTTCAAAACTTCCGTTTTCCATACGCAACTCCTGTTTATTCTTCATTAAAACAGGTTTGAGGTTACCGTTAATTTTACCTGAAATGGTTGCGGTGCCATCTCCATTCTCTTTATACGAAGTGATCTCAATACTCAGGTTTGCTGTTACTGTTTCAGGATATTTGTAACCATACATTTCCGGATTTTTTGTATCACCTGTGGGTGAGCCGCTCAGCAAGAGTTCTATCTGTTCGCCTTTGTAAATACCCGGCTTGGCATCGGCAGTAGTAATCTTAATCGTAAACTGTCTGTCATCGGGACTCTGTACAGATTTAAATGCCAGCACCATAGATGGCTTTCCATCGTTAAACTGTTTCACTCCCTTTTTATAAAACAGATGCGAATTATTAAAGCCGTTACCGGTCCATGCGGTGCCATTGAGTTTTACTGTCAAGAGTCCGTCTGTTGATTTTGCATTTGTATTCGTAGCAGGAGCTGCTCCTCCGGCAGTAACAAACGTAAAATTGGTGTTGAATACAGCATCGGCAGGACCTTTGAGGTGTAAGTAAACTGTTCCGGAGTTATTGTCTGCACTTTTTATATCTTCAAATGGATTGCGGATTTTAACTACTGTAAACGTATAGCGTTTACCATCTGCCGAAACAGCATCGATCTTATCACCTGTTTTAATTGTTCCGCTTTCTACCATCACATCCGACTGAAAATTAAATGCAGGATCTTTATCCGGATAAACGGCTTTAATCGTTGCTTTCAACGGTGTTTGAGCCGCTGTTGTTTTACTTCCGGTGCTGCTGTTTTGAGCTGAAGAGGAAGGTTTGTTTTTTGTTTGACAGGATGCTGTGCTCAAAAGAACAACAAACAGAAGCACCAGCATTTGTTTAAGTGAAAACATAGTATTTGTTTTTAATGATGAATTAATAAATGTTATTCTTTGCTGCTTCAGCACGCTCCCACATTTTAATAAACTGCTCAGCACCCAAAAACAACGGCTTTAATTGAACAGGAGTAAGACCCTGGTTTTTCATATCCTGAATTAAATCCGGAAGCATTCCGTAATGTGCCTGTCCGTCAAGATTAAAATCAAAGTCACGGGTACCGGCATAACTTCTACGTAATGGTTCATTAGGACCATTTTCAAATTGCATCCATAAATTATAAATGGGTTTCATAATGGAGTACAACTCCATGGTGCGGTTATGCTTTAAGTGTGATGGAATGCTGCCCTCTCCATGTACACACATATAAGCAGCCCATCGTTCATTGGGGCATTCGCCTCTCAGGCCGTCAGCAATATCATGGCATTGCAGAAAATTTCCATAGTCACCTGTGGGTTGTCTTTGCATAGCCCATCTGAATCCGTTTGCGATATTCCGTATTTTATTTTGCTGCCAGAGTGTTCGTTCAGCACTGATGACTCCTCCGGGCTGCCATGCTTCCATTAAATCAACACCACTTTTTGCCATGGCAATTGCTTCCCACACATCTCGTTCTTCGCTGGTTAAAAAACCGGTGGGTTGAAAGCGGTGATAATGATAGGTGCTTACAGGCTTATCATAACGCACACCGTTTTTTTGCTGAAATGCATGGGTTCTTCTTGTACGCTCATGCCCCGCTTCACCCCATTGATAATTTAATTTATCATCTCCTTCAAGAAAGTAAGCAGCATCAGTACCAAATCGTGGAGCTATCTGCGGTGCAAAACCATTTGCATCAGAGCCAAATGCAATGCCCTGATTTTCTCCTCCTTTTTGATACGCATACCAGTAGGCCTGCATAAACGATGAAGAACCTCCTGCAGATGTATTTTTTACAGGTGTACCAGCTGCATCTCTTACATTGTTTTGCTGATTCATTAATCCAAACATGCCTCCGGATTGAATAATATCCGTTGCCCGTGAATTGAAAATTGTAAACTCTGTTTTAAGTCTTGATTCTTTACCATCACCTGCTGTTTCATCTGCGTTTCTTCGTAAATCACGGAAGTTGGTATGGCCCGAGAGCATTGGGTAGCGGTACTTCTGCATTTCCCTTACCGCCATGTTCTGTGAAGAGTCGCCCATGTGATCAATATCAATCAACACTCCTTTTTTCATAAGTTCTTTTAAGTAATCCATGCCTTTGGGACGAAGACCATGTCTGTTTTTGTGCGAAGTGTAATGTTCATAGCCATGTTCATCCGGTACATCATTCATATAAAAGAAAGGAATGTTACCAAAGCCCACAATGGGCAGTAAGCGCATTTCCTGACGCATAAATTTTCGTTCCAGTTTTACAGTTACTCTTGTTTCATCATTTACATTTCCTTCTCTCACATCAAAGCAGGTATGAAACCCATTGTTTTGATTGCGATTCACCAGATCATTATAAGAGTTGAGTGCAGAATTAAACACTGCTGTAGCGCCCAATGTATTGTTGATATTATGTACAGGAAAAAAATGCCGGATACCCAGGTTATACAACACTGTAACTTCTTGCTGCGGTGAAGAAAAGTAGCTGCCTATTTCAGCCTGTTCAATGCCGATGATAACAGCCATTTTGTTTTGTAAAATAATTTCCCTTGCTTCTTTTGCTGAGTAGGCAATTTGCAGCCATCCGTCATTTAACCGCACCAATTCTTTTAATGCAGTTACTGCACTTCGTATATAATTGATGGGAGGCTGCATTACACCATCAGCAGTTGTATTAAACTCCCAGCTTTTTGCAACGCCCACAGGTACTACCATTAAGCGTTGCCCGCCATCATAGCTGCGCCGCACCCAGCTTATATGCATGGTTTGATGTGCAAATGAATTCCATGCCGGAAAATCAACATAGTTGCTTAGGCCGGGTCTGTTAGCAGGAATGTTATTGTTGTAATGTTTGGCAAATACATCTTTTACAAATGCATGACCACAGCCCTGGAAAGGAGCGCACACCGCCATTGCATATAATGCGGCTGTAATTGTTCCATCGAGCGCTCCTGTTTTTGCATACGCACTACTGGCACCCTGACCAATAGAACCAAACGTAGCACCAACAGCAGCCGATGCACCTGCTACAGGAAGACAGGGCAAGGCCAGTGCGGCACAGGTTGCATTGCCGGGATCTGTGAGACGTTCCTGCATTCTGTTGAACGCTTTATTTTCTACCTGTGCCAGTAACAAACCGGGTGTGGGTGCAGGCAGTCCATGATTAAATCCATCGCATGGCGGTATATCTCTAGTTACATCGCTGGTTTCTAGTTTTCCACCCGGGCTTCCCCACATAAAATTTTTCAAACCCACATGATTGATCCAGTGTGCATGCGTATCAGCAAAGCCCCACACAGGTTTATCTTTATCTGCAAGCATGGAATAACCTCCTTTCATAAATGAGAGGTATTCACTCAAATCATTTTTAAACACAAAGTCATCAACATTAATATGACCCCATGTACCGGTTTTTTCATCTGCGATGCATATACGTATTGCTTTCTGAGAAAACTGATTGTTTAATTCTGCTCCCAAATCAAAATAGTAGCGGTACATGCTTTCATCATTTATCTGAGGTGTAACCCGGTTCACACGCACATAACCATCAGGTGTCATTCCCCAGAGCGAATTACGTGGTCTGCCCCATGCAGATTCATAATCTTCTTTTTTCACCTGCAGTTCTACATACAACTTTGAAATATCAGCACCGCCGCTCAGTAAAAAAGTAAGATACCTTCCCTGTGCTTTCACTGTTTGAGAAGTTAATGTTCCTGTAGCTGCATCACCGGATCGTTCACCGCTTCCAATCCATTGGTTCCCTTTAAATCCTATGGGGTAATGCATGTTTTTCCAGTAATCACCTCCAATACCTCCAGCTGCATACTCCATGTTTTTAAGTACACGATTGGTAGTAATGGTATGTCCACGAATCGGTTGATTGGAAAAAGCAGTTCCGGTAGCAGTCCAGTTAAGCGTTGCATTTTCAAAATCGAGATTGGGATTGATTACAGTTTGAATGAGTAAATCAGCATCCATAGTAGCGATGCTTACGGTGTTGCCGGTATTACCCGCCGTTGCTCCACCTGAAATCATGATATTAAATGAACTGCCTTCAGGCAAAGACGCACCATTACTGTTTTTGATATACCATCTGGTTACTGCAGCATCATAGAATGCTACTGCTTCCGCATTATTGTAAACTCCTCCTGTACCACCGGGGTTCCATAGTTGCGTAATAGCAAGTACGGCATTGGGATTATTATTTAAAAGCGGATGATCCAGTAAGAGTTTTCCGTTTTCTATATTTTTTCCTCTTGCAGTAATGTAAAAGGATTCATTACCTGCATTGCTCCATTTCACTGTAAATGTTAATCCCGTGGGCATGGCAGCTATATTCTGATTAAAGATGGCCCACTGGCTGCCATTGTACCACACACCCAGAGGATGCGGATTACGCATAGCTGTATTCGCATCCATTGAAACAACAATCACAGCACCCGGATTGCCATTAAGCCCCGGTGCATTTATATAAGTTGAATTACTGCTTGTGTTTTCCGGTGTAGAAAGGTGCTGCAAAGTTTGCTGCGCCATTGCATTAAGCGTAACAGCACATAACAGTAAACATGAGACAGACTTCATACCGTATTAATTTACTTTTTCAATAATCCATTTTTGATTATCGGTGTTGTAAAACGCATTTTGGCCAATAGTGGCACCGGCATCGGTTCGTCTGTTCCATACTTCCATACACATCCCATTAAAGTTGAACAGTATATACTTCCCCGCATCTCGTATACACTTTACAATGATCCACTGCGTGGCTATGTTTGAGATGGAGGGATCGCCTGTTACAATATTTGCGCCTGCGTATTGAGCACTTGGATCCTGAAGTCGTACATTAAAAGATGGTACAATGACTGGTGCAAGACGAAATATATTGCCCTCTCCTCTTGCTACATCAGTTATTATAAATTGCTGGCACCTGTTGTTTGATTCTTTATTCCAGATTTGAAGAATGGTATTGTTATCAACACCACAGGCAGTAACATCTAAAGCTTTTGATCTGTTACCTGCGGCTACTAAAACAAAAGGTTTGTTATCCGGATTATGAGGAGGGCCATCTTTAGAAAACAAAGTGAGTTTAAACCGTTGAGATGCTATGTTTGCTTCAGGCGCCACTGTCATTGCTGATCCATTGTTATTATCAGCAGGTGCTTGTAAAAACTGATTGGTGCTGTGTGAACGAAGTTTTATTTCAGTACTGTTTGCAACCCGAACGATTTCCCAAAAAGTACCCAGGTTAGAGCCTGCAGGATTGAGCTTTTCCAGTGTTACCTGACCTCCACCTCTTCCCGTGGAGAGGTAATCAAGAAATCCATAGTTAATAATTCGAACGAGGTAGGTAACAGTACCATTAGCTCTCGTTACAGAACCGGCAGGAATAAAAAACCACTCCTGACCGTGGCCGTCTGCAGATCCATTGCGGATGTATCCATCCCATTGCTGAACTCTGCTGCCTTTATTAAACAAACCGTCTTCTACCTCCACATCCTTCCCGTTTGTTGCATTCGAAATTCTGTAGATATGACCAAAGCTGATTTTATACAATGCTGCCTGTGGTCCGCCGCTCTGTGCAAAGCCTGTAGAGTAAACGATAATACACGTCAAGAGCAGCAACAGTTTTTGTTTTACGATTTGCATATGATTGATCATTTTAAGCTTGTTACAATGAATAGCTTCAGGATGGGTCAATGTGAGATGGTATAGTTTCAACAGTTTGGCTCTGCCGCCACATCAGGTAGTCCGGTTTACACACAGCAATCAACCATGCTGTAAAGTTTACGCAGATACATATTCAACCGGTTACGATTGATTTGCATTTATGCCTTTACAGTATAAACATACAATGGACTTAAAAGCAGTATTGCTTCATTTGAGCATTTTGCAGAAAGAGTTATTATACAGCAGTTATAACCTGCGGAAGGTTTCAAGAAAGGCTTCTTTCTTATTGCGGCTGATGCCGATTTGTGTGCCGTCTTTCATAATTACATAGGCATTATCACCTTTCATGTATTTACTGATGTGGTTCATGTTTACCAGGTGGCTCTGGTGAATGCGGAAAAAAGGACTGCCATTGATATTCTCTTCCACTTCTTTCAATGTTTTGGCCATGGTGAGTTTTTTTCCATTGGCTAAAAAAACATGTGTGTAGTTACTGTCGCTTTCACAGCGTATAATCTCATCAGGCAGCATTAACTGCATGGCATCACCTACGGGCAATGCAATTTTATCTGTTAAGCGCTGCTGCGGTTGCAGTTGCTGAAAGAGCGTTTGCAGTTTTTGTTCAATGTTTGCGCTGCCCTTTTTATTTTTTACCCGTTCTACTGCTGTTTGCAGCTCGGTTATATCAATCGGCTTTAGTAAGTAATCAACTGCTGAGAACTTAAATGCTTTAATGGCAAACTGGTCATAAGCTGTTGTAAATATCACTTCGTAAGTAGAGTCCTGTGTAGCTTTAATTACATCAAAGCCATTTACATGCGGCATTTCTATATCAAGAAATACAATATCAGGATTGAATTTTTTTATCGCAGCAATTCCCTTCTCGCCTCCATTACAGCAGGCAACAACTGTTACTTCTTTGCAATAACGGGTTAATTGCATTTCCAGCACCTCCAGTGCATTGTTTTCATCATCTATCAATATTGCATTGAGCATAATTAAGCATTTAAAGGTTTAAGCGGAATATCCAGCACCACTCGTGTACCCGCCGCATTACCGGCAGCATCTTTCAGGTCAATAATTTCACAAGAAGCATTAATATTATGTGTACGGTTGATAACTGCAATCCTGTTTTCAGTAATCTGCATGCCGTAACTTTTCTTTTTTAAAATCTGTTTGCTTCGCAACTGTACTGCCCGCTCACGTCCAATACCATTGTCTTCAATCATTACATGCAGCCTGTTATTTTCCTTTTTGCTGAAGTGTATGGTGAGCAATCCCTTTTCTTCTTTGTGCAGCAGACCGTGCCAGATGGCATTTTCAACATAGGGCTGAATAAGCATGGATGGTATTTCGCCCGTTTCTATATTCAGATGTTCATCAACCAGAATTTTGTAATCAAACTTGTTGTCAAAACGCAGGCTTTCCATTTCCACATATAGTTTTAATAAATCAAGTTCACTGCTCAGCGTAATACTGTTCTGATCACTGTGATCAAGTATAAGACGTATTAACCTTGAAAATTTGGTAAGGTATTGCGATGCTTCAAAGTGCTCATTCTTCAAAATGTATTTTTGAATACTGTTCAGCGAGTTGAAAATAAAATGCGGATTCATTTGTGCACGCAGGGCCTTCATTTCTGTTTCAGCAATCTGCTGTTGAAAATTTGCTTTGAGCTGTTCCTCTTTACGTGCCTGTGATACACGGTATCGGTTCCAATAGAAAAGTATGGAAGCCAGCGCTATCACACAAAAGCTGATAAACCACCATGAAGCATAAAACGGTGGCCGAATTGTAATTTTTATTTGTAATTCATCGCCCCACAAGCCATCGTTATTGGCTGCTTTCACCTTAAACGTATACGTGCCCGGTTGAAGCCGTGAGTAATTGACTCTGTTTTCATTTCCGGCATAGATCCAGTCTTTATCTACTCCTTCCATCATCCATGCATATTGATTGCGGTTGCTGTTATTAAAGACCAACGCAGCAAATTCAAACTGCAAAAAATTTTCATCCGCATCAAGTCGTATTTCCTGATGTGAGGAATCAATAGTGTACACAAACTCTTTGCCCATTACCTTCAATGATTCAAGTTGTACCTGTGGCTTTACAGGATTGAACCGGTATGTATTTAAATCCATCAGATGCAAAACGCCATAATACAACTGAGCAAGCACACGGTTATTTAAAATATTAAATGTGTATCCGCCATCATCTTCTGAAAGACCGTTTTGCTTTGAAAAGACTGATACTACTTTTTTCTTTACAGGATCAAAACGAAGCAAGCCTGCCACATTACTGATCCATAACATGGAATCAACGGGGCTTTGCATAATACGCCAGTTAAAATCTGCAGGCAGTCCAATGCCTGAGGCACTGGTGTAGTTGTTAATGGTTTGTTTGCCGTTTTCTTCATACCATTCGTATAAACCGCCTGATTGTGTTACGATCCAGATATGTCCCAGTTTATCTTCTGCTGCATCCATTGTTATGCCCATTGGAGGTAGTTGTCGGTTTGCAATGGTTGTGATATGGCTGTACCGTTTTTCTTTTTTTATAAAACGATAAACACCATTACTGCTCGTAAACCAGCAGTTGTTTTTAGAATCAATTAAACAGGGCGACAAGATGTTATTATCTGCATTTTTACTGTCAACATCCGACTTATTAATATGTGTTGCTGTTTGTTCAGGATAATTCCAAACATAAAATCCGTTGTTAAGACTGGTAATGTAAACAGTGCCGTCTTTATCAAAAACGTTTCTCCCAACATCTCTCACCGGTTTTCCATATTGATCCGTTAAGGAATAGCTGCGCATTTTTTTTGCATCCGGCAGGTATTGAAACAGATGCAATCTGTCGGATAGATACAGCGTGCTGTCCGGAGCTGTTATCAGTCCGAAAATACGTTTGCGTTCTACCGGTAAAGGATTAACAACTGTTTCAAATAATTTTGAAACGCTGTTATAAACAACCAAGCCCTGGCTTGTGGTATTGGTAACCAGTATATCATTACCGCCCGGCACTGCAAACACCTGAACAGGTTCTACGCCCAGAACTGTGCTTTTATCCTGCAGTTTAATGGTTTCGATTTGCGAATTTTGAAAAGGAATCATGGAAAGACCACTGTGGCCACATAACCAGATATTCTCCTCTCTGTCAGTAAAAATTCTTACAATTTTTGTGTTGTGCAGTTTATAATCATCCTTACTCTGTTCAAATGAAAAAAACGCTTTTGTGGTCGGATTGATATAATGCAACGGATAGCTGCCAATGAGGTAGCCGCCATCTGTGAGGGGTTCAATGCAGAAGGAAATTTGTTTCCGAAACAATTCATTCTCCAATAAACTATCAAAGGCTTTCGTATTGATATTAAAGCGCAGTACACCTTTTTCCTCCGTAGTGATGAGTATTGTATTACTCTTTTGTTCAAAAAAACCATTGCTGATAGCTTTAAAGGGAAACACATGAGAACTTATGAGCTTGCCTGATGATGTAAAACAGTACAGGCCTTCTGTATGTACTGCATAAATTTCATTATCTGTTTCTATAACATTTGCTACAGCTTTTGTAGCTGTTGGAGGATAGTTGGAAAAATGGGTAAACGATGAATCTGAATTGAAACGGAAAAAATAACCGGTATTTGTACCTATCCACATACCACCCTTCTTAGCAGGTAAGATTCGCTGAATGACACTTTTGGTCATTTTTGCTACAATCGGGTTGTTGAAATCAGGTGCCCGGAATGTATGCGATACCGGATTCATCCATTGTAATGTATTGATGCTGCCCAGCCATAAGTTTCCCGCTTCATCTTTTGCAAGCGCCTGCAACGTGTTGGTGATGGTACGGCCCGGTTCATCTACTGTACTTCTGAATTTTTGAAAGCGATGCCCGTCGTAACGATACAATCCGGTAGCTGTACCAAACCACATGTACCCTACATTATCCTGTACTGCATCATACACATACTTATCCGTGAGCCCGTCTTTGGCTCCAAAATTCATAAAACGGTACTGTTGCACGGGTTGTGCCTGCAATACGGTGTATGAAAACAAAATGAGGATGATACTACAGCTTCGCATAAGATGCCCAACTTACAAAAGTTTATGCTTTTTTTCATTACCTGACAGATTCTGATTAAGCGGGGGTTTTTGTGAGTATGCAACTGAATTAATGAGTATATTGATGCTATAATTTTCAAACATGCGCTATCAGCTGCTTTTCCTGTTGTGCTTTACTGTACTCATTTGCTCTGCACAGAAGTATAAGAAACTGCACTTTAACTCCTTTCTTGCAGATACACATAATGATATTCCTTCTTCAGCCATTGAAAAAAATGTGGCTTTTGATACAGATCTCAAAGGCAAAACACACAGCGATCTCAACCGCATGATTGCCGGTGGCGTAGATGCACAGATGTTTTCGATTTTTTGCGATGGGGAGCAGAAAGAACCTTACAACTATGCTAACCGGGAAATTGACAGTGTATATGCATGGGCGCAACGAAATCCTGCACGTATGATGATGGTGTATAACCCGGCTGATTTGCAAACATCGATTCAACAAAAAAAGTTGGCTGCATTACTTGGCATGGAAGGCGGGCACATGATTGAAAACGATTTGAACAAACTCGAACTATTGTACAAACGTGGTGTGCGTTATATGACCATTACCTGGAATAATTCTACAAGCTGGGCAACGAGTGCTGCTGACGAGACAGCCTCCCTAAATCCCTCCCAAGAAGGGACTTTAGACCCTAAAAGAAAAAAGGGTCTTACAAGTTTTGGCGAACAAGTGATTAAACGAATGAATGAACTGGGTATGATGGTAGATGTGAGCCATGTGGGCGAACAAACATTTTGGGATATTACTAAAATCACCTCTAAACCTATCATTGCATCTCACAGTTGCGTATGGAATCTTTGTCCGCACCGGAGAAATTTAAAGGATGAACAGATAAAAGCGATTGCAAACAGCGGTGGTGTTATCTTTCTCAATTTTTATGCAGGTTTTATTGACAGTACCTATGAACGCAAGCGTGATGCTTTCTTAAAACAACATCAAAGCGAAGTGGACGAACTCATTAAACAGGGCAGGCAAAAAGATTATGCACTCATGATGGTGGGCGATAAGTACAAAGAGGAATTAAATGCCATGCGTCCGCCATTAGCTGTTTTACTCAATCACCTGGATTATATTGTAAAACTTGTTGGTATAGATCATGTAGGTCTCGGCAGTGATTTTGATGGTATTGAAGCGCCGCCGCTGGAACTTGATGGTGTGGAAAATATGCCACTCATTACAAAGGCTTTACTTGAGAGAGGTTACAGTAAAAAGGATATTCAAAAAATACTGGGAGGAAATTTTATACGGGTATTTGAAGCGAATATGAAAAATGCCGGGCAATAAAAAAATCTGTATCAAATCTGTTGTATGCTTCTTTTATGTAATAGAACTTCCCTTCAGACTTTTATACCCAGCCTCCACTCCTGTGGTGTAACGCCAAACTCCTGTTTAAATACACGTGCAAAGTAACCAGGGTCGTTGTAGCCGCAGTCTAATGCTATTGATGCAATACTTAAAGCAGGGTTCGCCAAAAGTTCTTTGGCTCTATTTAAACGCACGATTCGTATAAATTTATTGGGTGAGCAACCTGTGAGTGCTTCTAATTTTCGATGCAGTTGCGAATGACTCATAAACACCAACTTGCACAACTGCTCCACACTAAACTCATAGTTGTTAAAATTGGCTTCTACCAGCTCTCTTACTTTTTTTACAAACTCATGCTCGGCAGGTTCTTCAAAAGTAGCAGTTACGATTTCATCTGTTAATGCAGTTTCAACTGTTGATGCAATTCCAATTTGTTTGCTGTAATACTGCTGTAAATTTTTTCGCAGCTCTAACAGTTTTTTGATGCGCACCAGCAATTCTTCTTTATGAAAAGGTTTTTCTAAATACACGTCAGCACCTTTTTCCAATCCTTCCAGTTTGCTTTGCATATCAGCTTTTGCAGTAAGCATGATGATGGGAATGTGGCTGGTGCGTTCATCCAGTCTTAATTTTCTTGACATTTCAAATCCATCTACATAAGGCATCATTACATCGGTAATAATTAAATCAGGAATAAGATCAGTTGCAATTTCAAAACCTTCTTTACCATCTTTACCAACAGCTAATTTATAATGAGGCAAACAGCTTGCGGTGTAAGCCACAACATCCACATTATCTTCTACCAATAAAATTAATGGCGTTGATGGCGCTGTATTTTCATTGGAAATAACAACGGGTTCTTTTCTTATAGCAACAGGTGATGCTGGAATTTCATTTACTAGTGAAGAGGAAGATGATGCTTCTTCAACACTCACTCTTTGTAAAGGCAAAGTGATAGTAAACTCTGTTCCTTTTGTAGCACCCACTGCCGGGCTTTTTACGGCAATGGTTCCGTTCATGAGTTTTACTAATTCTTTGGTAAGCGCCAATCCAATACCGGTACCTTCTGCTTTACGGGTATGACTGTTATCCAATTGATAAAAACGGTCGAAGATATTCTGTAATTGATTTTCAGGAATGCCAATGCCGGTATCTTTTACTTTTAATACTAATACAGCAACACCTTCTTCTGTTGTTACTTCCTGTGAAATACTGATATACACATTACCCTGTGCGGGTGTAAACTTTAAGGCGTTGGATAACAGATTGGTAATAATCTGCCGCAGCTTTTCTGCATCATAAGCTACCATCAGTTCATCTGTATCAGATAAAAAATGAAATTGTTTTTGCTGGCTCGCCGCCAGTGATTGAAATGATTCTACAATGTATCTTAAAAAATTAATCACATCTCCATTCACCAAATGCAGTGTCATCTTTCCATCTTCCAGCTTTGACAAATCCAGCATCTCATTTACCAGATTGAGCAAGTGATTTCCGTTGCGAACAATCATATCCATGCCACTATTCAAATATTCCTCAGGTTTTTCTTTTACCTGTTGTGCCATTCCAAGTATAACGGTAAGCGGTGTGCGGAACTCATGCGTAATATTAGCATACAGTTGCGTTT
>ERZ1066133.712-NODE-712-length-12791-cov-9.128690_pt1 | contig 12791 bp, 9 predicted proteins | sample MGYA00382780_ERZ1066133 | MGnify/ENA primary metagenome ERZ1066133 (study PRJEB33369, sample SAMEA5778363) | biofilm metagenome | biome: Industrial cooling water; feature: Water cooling tower basin; material: Biofilm | place: United Arab Emirates | collected...
TTGCTATAGACTCGTGGACGCGTCGGCTCGCCAATCCGCCCACGTCCCCCCACTCCTCTCGCCCGTGTGACGACCCTGTCGATTGCCATCGTCTGCAAGAACAGCATGCGAACGCTCCCGGGCGTCTTGGAGGCGGTGCGCCCGTTGGTCGAGGCGGGGGCGGAGATCGTGGCCGTGGACAGCGGCTCGACCGACGGCACGATCGAGCTGCTGGAATCACGCGGCGCGCGGGTGATGCGATCGGCGTGGCTCGGTTTCGTGCGCACCAAGCAGCTCGCGCTGGATCACTGCCGCGGCGAATGGGTGCTCAGCCTCGACAGCGACGAATCGCCCGACCCGACGCTGGCCGCGTCCATCCTCGCGGTGGTGCGATCGGCGGACACCGCCCAGGGCTACCGGTTGAACCGCAAGACGTTCGTCGCCGGGCGGTTCCTCGAGCATTGCTGGCAGCCGGAGTGGCGGTTGCGATTGGTCCGGCGCGGGCTGGCGAAGTGGGGCGGCATCGACCCGCACGACCAGCTCGAAATGGCGGCGGGCGCGAAGCTGGGCACGCTCGACGGCACGCTGCGGCACGATTCCTTCGTGTCGTTCGCCGATCACATCGAGCGCCAGGCCCGCTACGCACGGCTCCACGCCGAGGGACTCTTCGCGCAGGGCAAACGCAGCGGCTTTGTCGAGATCGCGGTGCAGCCCACCGCGGCGTTCATCAAGCAGCTCGTGCTCAAGTCCGGCTGGCGCGACGGATGGCGGGGCGTGCTGGCCGCGGCATCGACGGCGGCGGGAACGCTCATGAAGCACATCGTGCTCTATGAGTTGACGGCGATGCGGCGCGAGAACGGACGGTAACGTCAGGCCGCGATCGACTGCTGGAACTGCAGGCCCAACCGGTAGCTCGTCGCGAGCTTCTGACAGCGGACAACGCGCCCGACGCGTCGGGGCTGCATCGGATCGTCGGGGTAGAGGCTGAACGCGGTGCCGGGCTTGATCTCAAGGTCGGAATAGACCCCCAGGCCCCCGGGGCCGACGTCGGCCACACGGACGCTGGTGAGCATGGGTTCGCGGCCGACACGCTGGAACACCGCGACAGCGGTGCCGCTGATGGGCTCGCGCCCGCCGCGACGACGATCGAACTTCAGGCTCTGGTTCGCATCCATACTCGGCGTATCGGACCGGCCGAGGAGCGACTTTGGTGCAAGGTCGGTCGCAAGGCCCGGGAAAACGATTGGAAACACCGCGCCGACCACACCTTCCGAACAAAGACCGTGCAAAGACACCCGGCCCGCCAGTATTCCGCTCGGTCCGAGCCGCGACTTCATAGAATGCCCGCGGCACGACCGGTCGGGCCACGAGGGCGGGTGGGATTGGGTTGGGTTGTGGAGAATGCGGCCGGTTTCTGACGGGAGGCGTGCCCCGTCGGCGTCTTGGTTGTGTGCACGCCTCAGGATCCCCTTGACATGAAGCTTGATATGAACATCGCTCGCACGGTCGGCATGGTCTCCTCTTCCCGGGCTCTGGGCACCGCGCTGCTCGTCGGCGTGGCCGCGTTCGCGGCGACGGCCGGTACCCGCTTCGTGGCCGCGCACACCAGCGCCGTCGCGGAGACCTCCCGGGTCGCCGTCGTGAACATCGAGGAAGTCCTCAACGGGCTGGACTACCTCAAGCTCGAGCAGGCCAAGCTGCAGACCAAGGCGGGCGAGCGCCAGAAGGAACTGACCGCGCTCGCCAACGAGCTCGACGAGCTGCAGAAGAAGCTCGACCTGCTGCCCCTCGAGGACAAGAAGCGCCGCGAGCAGGCGGGCGCGCTGGTGGAAAAGAGCGCCACCGCCCAGGCCAAGACCAACGCCTACCAGCAGATCATCAACATCGAGAAGGGCGACCTGTTCAAGGACGCCCACCAGATGGTCGCGGAGGCCTGCGCCGACTACGCCCAGAAGAACGGCTTCGACCTCGTGATCGTCGATGATCGGGCCATCAAGTTCGAGAGCAACATGAGTTCGGATATGGTCAGCGCCGTGATCGCCCAGAAGCGCGTCATGTACGCCGCCGACGCCGTCGACATCACCAAGGCCATCCTGACCAAGATGAACAACGAGTTCGCCGCGGGCGGCAAGCCCGCGGCCCCGAAGAAGCGGTCCTGACCGTCGCACACACCCGCGCCGCCGCGAGCCATCGCGTCGGCCCGATTCCAGGGCACGCCCCAGCGAGGCACAACCCGCCGAGGACCGGCGTGCCGGGGAACGCGGACAGAGATCGCCAGCACCTCCGCGGTGCGATCCCGGCCGCTCGCATGCATCGGGCTTCCTGCTCGCTCTCGTTCGAACACCGTCGCTTTTTCGCTTCGCCGCCCCTTCACGCTCTCCCCACATGACCCTCACCATGACCCAGCCCGAGTCGACTTCCGAACCCAAGACCGGCGCGGCGATGACCTCGGGTTCGCTCGCGTCCCTGCTCGGGGGCGAACTCGTCGGCGCCGCCGACATCGCGGTGCGCGGCGTGGCCGCCATCGAGCACGCCAGCACCGGCGATGTGACCTTCATCCGAAGCGCCAAGTACGCGGCACTGTGGGGCAAGAGCCACGCCTCGGTCGCCGTGCTGGTGCGGGGCGTGGATGTCCCCGCCACCGGCGAGGGGCGGGCGATCGTCGTCGTCGCCAACGCCGATGAAGCCCAGCTCAAGATCCTCTCGGCGCTGGCGCCCGCCAAGGCCGCACCGGCCCGCGGCGTCGATCCCACCGCAAAGGTCGATCCCACCGCCAGCATCGATCCCACCGCCAGCATCGGCCCGATGTGCACCGTCGGCCCGGGCGCGAAGATCGGCGCCCGCAGCGTGCTCGTCCACGGCGTGTACGTCGGCACCGAAGCGAGCATCGGCGCCGACACCCTGCTGGGCCCGAGCGTCTCGCTGCTGGATCGCTGCGTGATCGGCAACCACTGCAGCATCGCCGCGTCGGTCGTCATCGGCGCCGACGGCTTCGGCTACACCATGCAGCCCCACCCCAGCGGACGCGGCAAGTACCTCGTCCACATCCCGCACCTGGGCAACGTCGTCATCGGCGATCACGTCGATATCGGCAGCGGCACGTGCATCGACCGCGCCAAGTTCGGCTCGACGATCATCGGCAGCGGGACCAAGATCGACAACCTCGTGCAGATCGGGCACAACTGCCGCATCGGTCAGTCCTGCATCATCTGCGGGCAGGTCGGGCTCTCCGGCTCGGTTACCCTAGGCAACGGCGTCATGCTCGCCGGCAAGGTCGGCGTGGCCGACAACATCACGATCGGCAACATGGTCCGCGTCGGCGCCAACGCGGGTGTCATGAACGACATCCCCGCCGGCGAGACCTGGCTGGGCGCCCCCGCGATGCCGGCCAAGGAAGCCGCCCGCAACATGGCCCTCTTCCGGCGGCTGTCGGCGATCCTCAAGAAGCTCAAGATCGGCGATCTGTCGCACTGAGTTCGCGCGGCCGGTCCTTCGTGTCGATGGCACGGGCGTCCCGCCCCTGCGAAGCAGAGCACAGACGGGACGTCTGTGCCACCAGATCCGGATGGCACATGAAGCACTCGGGACGCATCGCCGGACGTGGGTTGTTCACAGGACGCGAGGCGTCGATCGCGTTCGGACCCAAACCCGGCACCGGCGTCGCGTTCGTGGTGCACGAGCGCGCCATACCCGCACGCGTGACGCACGTGGTCCCGGCCAGCGGCCCGCTCGGCGGGCGCAGCACCAACATCCAGAACGCCGGCGCATCGGCGCTGACGATCGAGCACGCGCTGTCGGCGCTTGCCGGCCTGAACAACTGGGACGCTTCGGTGACGCTCCGCGCCGTGGACGATGCCGGAGCAGAAACGGTCGAGGTCCCGATCTTCGATGGCTCGGCGCTCGATTTCGTGCACGCCATCGACGCCGCGGGATTGGATCGCGCCAAAGGCACGAAGGCAGAGCCCACCCCCCTGCCCCCTCCCTCCGGGAGGGGGAGTGTGCGTCTGGCGCGACCGATCCGCGTGGAGGACCCCAGAACCGGCGCGTTCATCGAGGCGAGTCCCAGCGATGCGCTGCGGTATCGCTACGAGCTGTCCTATCCGCCGGGCTCGGGGATCGGCGATCAGGCCGCGGAATGGAACGGCGACGCCGACGACTACCGACGCGAGATCGCGCCGGCGCGGACGTTCTGCCTCGAGCGTGAAGCACAGGCGATGCGGGCGGCGGGACTGTTTGCCCATCTCACGCCCCGGGACATGCTGGTCATCGCCCCCGACGGCCGCCCCATCGACAACGCGTTTCGATTCCCAAACGAGCCGGCGCGGCACAAGCTGCTGGACCTGATCGGCGACCTGGCGCTGCTGGGTGGCCGCCTGATCGCAGACGTACGGGCGGTCCGCTCGGGGCACGCACTGACGCACGAGTTCTGCCGCCGGTTGATTGCGGCGGATTGAACCACAGAGACACAGAGACGCAGAGAAGAGACTTCAACTCGAAGGGCCCGGAGGCCTCGAAGGGGTGAAGATGAACCATGCTCTCTGAAGCATGGTTCCGTTCCTCGTTCCACCGCGATCTCTTCGCCGGCTTCTTGGTGTCCCGTCTTTGGCACCCAGCTTCGCGGTACCCCGCTTCTCTCCTCCCTCTTCTTCACTGTGCCTCTGCGTCTCTGTGGTGAATCCATCTCGCGACCGGATCGGTACGATGAAGGAACATGCTCGATCCCTTCGCACCCGCCGCCACCGAAGCCTCCCGCCCCGTCGATCCCGGCTCGCCGCTGCGGGCGTGGGTCTGCGGCATCATCGCGCTGGTGTGCATTCTCACCGTGATGCTCCTGAACCAGTCGGAGGCGACGCCCAGCGCGTCCAAGTCCGCGGCCAAGGCCGTCGCTCCAACCGCCGCACTCGATCCCTCCGATCCGTTCATCATGTCGGCGAAGGTGATGGCCAAGCTGGCGTACGACTGGCCGGCGGCGGACGACGCGAGCCGGCGCGTGATGCTCGCCCAGATGGACAGCCCGTACGAGGATCGCAAGCCCGATGCCGCCCAGCAGGTCCGGCGCGCCATCGTGACCGCCGAGATCCTGGGCGAGAAGGGCCCCGCCGAGGTCGAGACCACGTTCACCGCGATGCTGAAGGAGTTCGCCGACCGACCCGACCGCGAGGCCCGCGCGCTCGAACCCGAGGAACAGAAGGAGATCGAAGAGATCTCCGCCGACATCGCCGCACTGCGCACGATCTACTCCGGCGCCTCACTCGATGACGCGGCCCGCACCCGCCTCGTCGATCGCCACGGCTGGTTCGCCAAGGTCGCCATGACCCACGGCCAGCCCAACTCCGATCCGGTCCGGGCCGATCTGCTCGGCGGCGGGCTCGTCCTCTTCGCGCTGCTCATGGGCTTCCTCGCCCTCATGCTCGGCGGCATCGTCGCCGGTTTCGGCTGCTTTGTCGTGGCGATCGTGCTCTTCGCGACCGGACGCCTGAAGCCCCGCTTCGTCAAGCCCGCGCCCGGCGGCTCCTTCGGCTGGGAGCTGCTCGCCGGCTTCACCTTCACCTTCCTCGCCTTCAAGCTGATGACCTGGATCGTCGTGATCCTCACCAGCGCCGGGGGCACACCGCCCGCGTGGCTCCCCACCTTCGTGCTCCTCGGTCAGTGGCTCGTCGCGCTCGCCGTCTTCACGCCCATCCTCTTCGGCGTTGGCTTCGCCCACTGGAAGCGGCTCTCGGGCTGGACCGCCCCGCGCGGCGTCTTCCGCGAACTCGCCGCCGGCGCCTTCGGCTATCTCGCCGGCCTGCCGCTGGTCATCGGCGCCCTCATCGTCTCGCTCGTGCTCGACGGCGTCTATCGCATGGCCGCCGGACACGGCCCGCGCGAACAGACCAACCCGATCGTCGAGCTCGCCAGCCGCGCCGACGCCTTCACCATCATCCTGCTCGTCACCCTCGCCACCATCTGGGCACCACTGGTCGAAGAGACCGTCTTCCGCGGCGGGATGTACCGCGCCCTGCGCACCCGCCTCCACGCCGTGCTCGCCGGCGTCGTCTCTGCAATCGCCTTCGGCGTCATGCACGGCTACCCGTTCCTGCTGCTCGGCCCGGTCATGGCCATCGGCCTCACCTTCGCCCTGATGCGCGAATGGCGCGACAGCATCATCGGCCCCGCCTTCGGTCACTTTCTCAACAACGCGACCGTGTTGGGCCTGCTGCTGGTGGTGATGGCGCTGGCGAAGTAGCTCGCGCCAGTGGGACCGGCCTCCCGGCCGGTCGACGGGCGTGTTGCCTGGAATGTGGAAGGCCCGCCGGAGGCCGATCCCACGGAGGAGGCTCTCCAGACTCAGGTCTTCGATTTCTTTGTGTTCGCCGCGTGCTGCGTCGCCACATGATCCAGCGCCCGGATCGTCGCCCCCGCCTTGTCGAGCAGATCGCGCAGCGTCTCCGCCGCGGCGATTGACTGCTGCAGGAGCGGCTCGGCCAGTGCCGCGGGCTTGGCGTCGGGGCCGAACTTGGCGCCCAGCTCGGCGGCCAGCCGCTCGGCGTTCTCGTTCAGACGCACCAGGTGCTCGCCCAGACGCGTCGTGTACTCGTGGAACGCCTGCGCATCAGCACGCAACTGATCGATGCGGCCCTCGACCGTCCGCTCGATCTCCTTCGCCGCGTTCTTGCTGTCGGTGACGGCCTTCTCCAGGCCCTCGGTCTGCTTGAGCAGGAGATCGATCTTGTCGGCACCCTCGAGGATCGCGCGATCGATGCCCCGCCGCGCGACTTCGACCTGCTGCTCGAGCGCCGCGAACTCGCCCGCCTTTGCGATCATGCGGTCGTGGATGCGTGAGGCCTGTTCGACCATGGTGCCCAGGCCGGGATAGTTCGCAGCCTCGCCCGGCGGCAGGCCCAGCTTCACCGCGTCCTGCGGGCCCAGGAGCGTGGCGGCGGCGCGGCAGAGCTGCTCGAGCCGCTGCATCCCCGGGCCGCTGGCGACTTCGACCTCGACGCGGGCACGCCGGATGCGTTTGTCGAGCTCGCGCACGTCGCGGTCCACCTGCTCGTGCAGCGGAGCGAGCCGCTCCTCCATGCCGTTCAGCATGTCGTCGAGCTTCTGCTGGATCTGGCGTTCGCGGTCGAGAATGGCGCTCTCGCGGGCGGCGGCGTCGGCCTGGCGCTGCTCGCCGCGGCGTTCGATCTCGCTCGCCAGTTCCCGCATCTCGTCGAGCTTGGCCCGCATCTGGTGCTCGGCCTCTTCGATCTGCTTCGCACCCTCGCGCTGCTGATTCTCGAGGGCACGCCGGTTCTCGTCGGCGATCGTTTCGCTCGCTCGACGGGCCTCGTCGAGCTTGGTCTCGATCGACGCCTGCAGATCGATGACCCGGCGCTGGTGATCGACCACCGCGTCGAGCGCCGCCCGCTCCCGGGCCTCGATCGACTGCATCACCGCCGATTCCGACTTGGACAACCGCTCGAAGAGCTCGGCGTGGAGGGTCGTCAACGCATCCGCCGCGGCCTTTTCGCGGGACTCGATACGGGCAAGGGTCGCCTCATGCGCCGCCTGCAGGTCGCCCAGCCGGGCGCTGACGAACGCCTCGAACTCCTCGCCGGCGCGGAGGATCTCCTGCTGGCGGGTGTCGAGCCGGGCGCACGCGCGGTCCACCGCCTGGCGGCACAACGCCTCGACCTCGTCGGCCTTCGCGCTCACCAAGCCCTGGAGCTTCTGGCGGATCTGCTCGGCGAGCTGCTCGGGATCGGCCGTGAGTTTGGTGACGTCCTGGGCCACCTGCTCGGCGCGGCTGACGCGAGATTCGAGCGACGGGATGACCTTCACCGCGGCTTCGAGCCGCGTCTGCAGATCCCGCGAGATCGACTGCACGCCCTCGCGGAGCGACTTGATCTCGATGCTCGTAGTCTCGAGCGTCCGCCCGTGCCCGCTCGCTTCTCGGATAAGTGCCTGCAGCGCCGAGGAATACTCCTCGAACGTGCGCTTATCCACCACCCGCGGCGACAGGAAGATGTCGGCGACAGCGCTCTCCGGGCCGGGCAACGGCTTGCGTGCGACACCCACTACCCCACTCGCGGTCCCCGCGACATTGGTGGCCGGAGCCTGAGACATCGCTCCGGTATCGGCAAGTGGTGCGCACCGGCTCCAGTTTCTCGGACGTTCACCCTATACCAGACGCCCCCCACCCGCCCCACCCGCCCCGCCCCGCTCGCGCCAGTGGGACCGGCCTCCCGGCCGGTCGACAGTCGTCTGGTTCACGCGGCAGATGGAGAGTCCCGCCGAAGGCCGGTCGCGAAGGTAACGCACAAGCCGTCAGGGCTCGTTTGTACGCACCAGGAGCACCGGCCTCCGACCGGTCTTGCTGAGAGGGCTTCTTGGCGCGAACCACGCGTGGGTCGACCGGCTGAAAGCCGGTCCTACTGGTGTGAAGGGGTGTCGATTTTTTGGCGGGGCCTGGAAGGCCCCGCCCCCGGGCGTCCTCAGTCGTGCCAGAACCCGCCAAGGGCGACCAGTTGGCCGGTCTTCTCGTCGAACCGCCGCATCGCGCGGTCGCCGTAGCAGCGGAGGTAGTTGTTGCGGCGGGTGTTCGTGGCTTCGGTGATGTCGTCGTCGGCGGAGGTGTACACGGCCGTGTCAGAGTCCTCGTTCTCATTGGCGAAGAGGTTGTCGTAGCGAGTCCGTCGGCTATTGCCCTGCGAGCCGCCGAACCACTGGGGAAAGAGGGGCATGTATTCTGGGTCGGGGCGCATCTCGAAACTCACGCTGCCGTCGTTGCATGCGACGTTGCCTTCCCATGCGGTGCGCGAGCCATGCATGAGCAGCGTGTTCGATTCGGAGGCGAGGACACGCTTGGCTCCTCGGCGGTCTTTTCTGTTGAGGGACCAGTTGTAGGTCGCGTCTTGTGAATACCACGGTCCTCGGTTGGCAATCACAGCCTGGGTGCGATCAAAGGTCACATCCCAAGCCGCCCGCCGGTGGCCTGCAAACGCGACGAAGGAGTAAGACGTTCCTGCCGCCGGAGCAGTCCCGCCGCCACCGATGATCGGGGTGTCGCCCCCCGGTTCGTCTGGATACGCCGCGAACGAAGGATCGAGGAAGGCCCGGGAGCGCTTGCTCGGCGCGATCGCGGTTGGATTGGACATCTGAAACGTCGTGTTCACTCGGATCGCGGGATGAACTTCAGCGGGACTGACGAGCACTTCTGGAGTCATGAAGCCGAGGTACACCATCATAGAGAGCGACCACCGGGGCAGGTTCTTCCGGGTCTTCAGCCGCGGGTTGTCGCTTGTGTCGATCCCCGGGATTGTGTCCGAGTGGTCCAGGCTGCCTGGCGACGGGAACTCACCGAAGCTCTGGCCGGACCACGTGATCATGGCTTGATGAATACCCCTGATCTGTGTTCCATCTTTTAACTCTCGGGCCGCTCTTCGATTCATCGCGATTGCGGGCAGGAAGACCGCGATGACCGTTAGCAGGACGGCAATCACCGCCACGAGTTCCCAGATCGTGAAAGCGTGACGTGCCCTCTTCATGACCAACTCCCATCATGCTCCCCGACCCGTTCCAATCCGCACGGCGAAGCGCGGGGTTGCTATCTGACAAACAGAGTGAACGCGCTGAGAGTAACGAGATTCGCGCGACCCGCTCCGTGCCGAGACAAGAACCTCCGACGATCGCGTGTTGGAACTCGTCCGCGCCAGTGGGACCGGCCTCCCGGCCGGTCGACAGGCGTGTGGTCCGCGCGGCAAACAAAGAGACCGGCCGGAGGCCGGTCCCACTGGTTCATTCGGAGATGTCGCGTTCTGCGCCGGGGCCTGGAAGGCCCCCCCCCCCCCCCCCGGGGTTGGGCCCGGCTGGAAGCCGGTCCTACTTCTTCTCGGCGGGCTTGTCCGCTTTCTGATCTGGCTTCTTCTCCGCGCTCGCCGCGTCTGCCTTCTTCTCGAGTGTGCCGAAGTACTTCTTCACCGCGTCCTGGTACTCGCGGGGGACGCGGTTGGACTCGAGCGCCTCCGCGGCCTCGCCCTTGGCGGTTTCCACGGCGGACTCAAAGTCGGCGGTCGATTCGCCGCGGATCTGATCGCCCTGCACCAAACGCGTGCTGATGATCGGGCCGGCGCCGGTCTTGGTGTTGGCCTTCTTCTTGTCCATCTTGAAGTCGGCGGCCTGCTGCTCGGGGCTCACGCCATCGCCCTGGCCCGGGCCGCCGCTGCCCTTGCTCTGATTCGCAGAGTCACCCTGGCGCCACATGCCGTTCTTGTTGCCGGGGCAGTTACCGCCCTCGCACTTGCCGCCTTCCTTACAGCCCTGGCACTCGCCGGGGTTCTCGCACTGGCCACCCATCTCCTTGAGCTGCTGCCGCGCCTCGCTCATCGCGGCCTCGAGCGACTTGCCTTCCTGGGCCAACTGCTCCATCTCGCTGAGCTGCTGGGCCATCTGCTGCATCGCCTGCTGGCCTTCCTTGCTCATGCCCTCTTGCGACATGCCCTTGGAGGCCTGCTGCATCGCCTCGCTCATCTTCTCGCCTTGAGCCATCGACTTGGCCATCGCCATCGCCGATTCCATCAGCTTCTTCTGATCCTCGGGCGAGAGGTTCTTCATCTGCTCCAGGGCCTTCTTCACCGCGTCGGGGTTCTTGGCCGCCTGCTTGGCGAGCTCCTCGGCGGTCTTCTTGTCCATCCCCGCCTTCTGCATGAGGTTCTTCAGTTCCTCCTGCTTGGCGGCCTGATTCTTCAGCTGCTCCGACAGGTTCTTGAGCTGCTCGGTGAGCTGCTCCTTCTCCTGCGGCGAGAGCTTCGAGTCTTCCAGCTTCTTCTGCAGGTCCTGCAGGTTCTCCTGCGCCTTGGCGAAGTCGCCCTTGGCCATGTTCCTCGACAGCTCCTGCAGCGGGCCGGGGCCGGGCTGCTTGAGCTGCTTCATCTGGTCCTTCAGCGCCTGCAACTGCTGCTGACGCTCACTCTGCTGCAACTGGTTCAGCTTCTCGTTGACGTCGGTCAGCTTGCGCACGGCGGAGCGGCGGATCTCTTCCGCGCTCAGCTCCGTCGGCACCTTGGCCGTCGCTCCTTCCGGCTGTTCGTCCTTCTTCAATTCCACGCCCGCCTTGGCGAGCATCTCGCTGAGCTTGTCTTCCTTCGCCTTCACATCCGCCTTGACCTGCAGGATCTCCTGCTGGTTGACCTGCTTCTCCTCGCGCTTGGCGAAGAGGCCGAGCAGGTCGTAGCGGGGCAGGCTCATCCACAGGATGGTGGTGCCCAGGATCGCGAAAGCGGGGACGTACCAGCGGTTGGGAGCCTCGATGGGAATGGCCTGGGCCACCCGCAGCGTGCGGGCCTTTTCCTCGGCGGTGAGGACCACGGCCTTGGACCAGGTGTCGGCCTGGTGCTCGACGCAGAGCGCGGTGGAGAGGGATTCGCGCAGGCCGGCGCGCTCGTCGAGCACGCGGGCCGCGGCGAGGGTGCGGGGGCGGGTGAAGAGGGACCAGAGCAGCGCCCCGACCAGCGCGGTGCCGGCCGCGACGTACGGCGCGATCGTCCAATCGATGAAGACGCCCAGCAGCCGATCGAGCAGCGTGGCGACGAAGAGCGCGAAGACGCCGATGGTGAGCAGCACCGCGAAGCGGGCGAGGAAGCGGACGATGGTCAGCCGCCACTGCGCCGAGCGAACCACGGACTTGACGTGCTGCATGAGAGCCTCCGGAACTGCGTGAACCCAACCGCGCCGATCGCGCAACCATCCGCCGCCCGTGACCCCGCCCGCGACACCCTTGGAGCGCGCGGCGACCGCGACCGATGCGACGATCCACCGACTTCTACGGAGAATCGACCGGTCGCGTTTCGCAAGATCAGTGTACTACGTCGAAAAGTCGGATTTTGTTCAGGTGGTCCCGTGTAACCCTGACGGTCATTTCCAATCCTCGGCGGCGAAGCCGAAGATTCGATCCCAATCCGCCATCTATGAACGACGGATCGAGCGAAGTCGCGGCCGAGTTGCAGCGCGGAACCATTGCGCTACCGGGCGTCCGTCGATGCCGCAACTGGTCCACGAAGCCGAGTAAAAACCACGGAACCAACGAAGAATGCAACAAAGATCGTCGCGAAGACACGCCAAAACTCATCGGCCGGAATCTTCAGAGCGTACATCAACGGCCATGCGCCCGCGGCGCTCAGCGCTCCGCTCGCAAACCCCCAGAGCAAGGCTCGTTCACGAGATTGATTGCGTGGCACGGCGCGACCCCCTTTCAATTCGATTTTACAATGATTGCGCGGCGTTGCAAGATCTCGACGCCAACGGGATAGAACGAATCAATCCTCCGCCACACTCTGCACCGTCACCAGCCCAATGATCTCCGCCTTCTGACCCTCCCGCGGCACTTCCAACTGGCACAGCGCGACCGCATCGGGATTCTCGGTGGCCCAGAAGCCGCCGGGCTTGAAGGCGTCGCCGAACTCATCGCGGAACTCGATCAGCGGGATCGAGACCGACTGGCCGACGCCGATCGGCTCCTTGATCGGGCGGCTGAAGCGCCGGTTCAGCCACAGCGTCCCCGGCCCGAGGGCGGCACCCGTGGTGTTCGTGAACTCCAGCGTCTTCGCACGCCGGAAGACCTGCACATCCAGCACCGGGCCCGGGGGCAGCTCGCGCGGATAGGGCCGGGCATAGTCCACCGCCGGCACGCTCTCGCACGCCGACAACGCCAGCGACGACACCAGCACCAACGCCAGCACCCGCGGCCAACCCGACGCCGCCGCAACCCGACGCCGCCCATGTCTCTCAGTCATCGTGTGCACGCAAGTCACTCCGATCGCAAACGCCCGGCCGCAGCCTACCAACCC
>ERZ1066133.715-NODE-715-length-12730-cov-5.068166_pt1 | contig 12730 bp, 11 predicted proteins | sample MGYA00382780_ERZ1066133 | MGnify/ENA primary metagenome ERZ1066133 (study PRJEB33369, sample SAMEA5778363) | biofilm metagenome | biome: Industrial cooling water; feature: Water cooling tower basin; material: Biofilm | place: United Arab Emirates | collected...
ACAGTACCCGGACTTATTCCCACCGGTGCTTTGCTCATACATCTTGAAACGATAAATGAATTAAAACGACGCATCAGCATCACAATTCCCGAATAGTTTTTGTAATTTAACCGTTCAAAAATTTTAATTAGACCAACCAGCTTATGGCTTCCTCCAAACCGATTGTAAGTGCTTCCTTCAGCTACGAAACTTTAGAAGAAACATTAGATATTAAAGCCAAAGGTGCACAACTGCATATTGGCATTCCCAAAGAACAGATGTTTCAGGAAAACCGTGTGGCGCTCACGCCCGATGCTGTGAGTGTGCTGGTAAACAACGGCCATCGTGTGGTGATTGAATACCTGGCAGGTGAGGGCTCACATTATACTGACAAAGACTTTAGTGAAGCAGGAGCTAAAATAGCTTATGACCGGAAAGAAGTGTATCAATGCGACCTGCTCATCAAATCAGCACCGGTTACCGAGCAGGAACTGGAATTACTTACGCCGGGTCAAACCATCATTTCTCCTTTGCATGTAGCCGTTATGAAGTCCGGCATACTGGAAGGGATGATGCAGAAACGCATTACAGCTTTGTCATTTGAAAACTTAAAAGACGACAGCGGTAATAATCCCATCGTACGCAGCATGAGCGAAATTGCAGGAAGTGCGGTGATGCTTATTGCCGGGCAATACCTCAGCAACTTCAATAACGGAAAAGGTGTGCTGCTGGGTGGCATCAGTGGCATCCCACCTACCAAAGTAATCATCATAGGCGCAGGTATAGTGGGTGAGTATGCTGCACGCACAGCGTTGGCCATGGGTGCCAGTGTAAAAGTGTTTGACAATAATATTTACAAGCTCAAGCGTATGCAAACGGCCATTGGCCATCGTATGTGGACCAGCGTGATAGAACCCAAAATTCTGGCCAAGCAGTTAAAAACCTGTGATGTGGCAGTGGGTGCATTGTCCTCATCCGGAGGTGTGCGGAGCCCAATTGTAGTATCTGATGAGATGGTGAGCATGATGCGACCGGGCAGTGTAATTGTAGATGTAAGCATAGACCGTGGTGGTTGTTTTGAAACCAGTGAAGTAACCAGCCATGAGAGCCCCATCTTTATCAAGCACGGCGTTATTCATTATTGCGTTCCCAATATACCCAGTGGTTTTGCACGTACTGCTTCACAGGCTATCAGTAATGTATTGATGCCATTGCTCATTGAAATCGCAGATGAAGGTGGTTTGGAAAAATTGCTTTGGCACAAGCTCAATATCCGCAACGGTATTTACATGTTTAAAGGTGCCCTTACAAACTTTCATTTAAGTCAGCGCTTTGATTTGAAGTTTACCGATTTGAATTTGCTGATTGCGAGCAGGGGATAGATGGATGTAAAATTTTAAATGGACGATTACAGATTTAATTAAAAGCAGACCTGTATTTTTTATGCGTTATTTCCATAATTGCATCTAATGAAGTCAAGTGTTTATTTTATGATAATTCCACTTCTTTTGGTGTGCTTCCTCCATTTTACTTCCTGTCAAGAACGTAATCAAACAAATAATCATTCCTTATCTGCCGTACTTTCAATTGGACCAAAGAAAAACAGTTCAAGGGTAATTCATGTATTTGTTGCCCTTTGTGATAACGCTAACCAGGGAATTGTAAAAGTGCCTTCTGCAATTGGCAACGGGCAAGACCCTTCCAATAATCTGTATTGGGGTGCAGCCTATGGCGTTAAATCCTATTTCAAAAAGCAAACGGATTGGCAATATATTAAAGGGTGGAAGTTAAACGACACCATCTTAGAGCGGTGTGTGTTGAAACATAAGCGTACTAATGCTTATCTCATTGCCGATGCATATGATGGAAGGTATATAAAGCAGTCAACGATCAATTTTCTTCAAAGTTGTGCGGGAAGGTTTGGTGCTGCTGTTGTTGTGAATAATGATTCAGTTTACGGCGGTGGCAATGCTGATTTGATTGCATTTGTTGGTCATGATGGATTGATGGATTTTAAGATTGCTCAGCAATTTGTAAAAGCCAATGATAAGAAAAGAGAGTCTATTATTCTTGCCTGTATCAGCAAAAACTATTTCGCACCACATTTGAAACCAACGGGCGTAAAGCCTTTAATTTGGAGTACAGGATTAATGAGCCCCGAAGCGTACACCTTAAAAGCAGCTCTTGATGGATGGTTGAATAAAGAAACCGATGAAGAAATTAGAACAAGAGTAGCCAATGCCTACCATCAGTATCAGAAATGCGGTGTTAAAGCAGCTAAAAATTTATTAGTTACAGGTTGGTAATGTTAGATGCGATTTTTCTTCTTCGCAGAAGTTTATACTTACGATAAAAGTTTGAGATCAATTAAAAGAAACCTGTTTGATAATTTACTTTATCCGGTAGCTCAGTTCATAATAAAACAAAAAATCCTTCCGTAACCGGAAGGATTTTAATATTGCGATTGAGCAAGGTTGATGCTTAGAAATCTCTGTTGTATCCACCGCCGCCGCCTTTGTAGCCGCCGCCACCGCCGCCACGGTATCCACCGCCGCCGCTGCCGCCTTTGCGGAAGCCGCCGCCACCGCCGCCGCCAAAGCTGCGTTTCTTAAAGCCACCGCCATCATCTTTTTTAGGCTGTGCTTCGTTTACTACAATCTTACGACCCTGAACTTCAGAATCGTTCAGTCCGCTAATTGCAGCTTGCGCTTCGTCAGCATTTTCCATTTCAACAAATCCAAAGCCTTTGCTGCGGCCGCTGAATTTGTCAGTAAGAATTTTGGCAGATGCTACTGTTCCAAATTGTTCAAACAGAGCAGAGAGATCCTCGTTAGTCATTGACCAGGAGAGGTTTCCAACGTAAATGTTCACTTGTAAAAAATTAAAACCAAAAAATCATGAACCAGGAAAGCAACTGAAAACCCTTGGAAGATCAAAACTTTTTAGAAAATCCTGGTTCAGAAAGGCTGTCTGAATTCACATTAACACACTAAAGATAGGAGAAATTCTTTACTGGCAAGGGTTTGAGCCATTTTTTCCATAAAAAAATAACCCTTAGTTATTTCACTTCCTGCATCTCAACTAACCGGCGGTAGTATCCGTTTTGGGCTACCAATGCATCATGCGTACCCCTTTCTACAATCTCGCCTTTTTGTAAAACCAATATTTCATCAGCATGCCTTATGGTTGAAAGGCGGTGGGCAATCACCACACAGGTGCGGTTTTGCATGATTTTATTGATGGCATCCTGTACCAGGCGTTCACTTTCAGTATCAAGTGCAGAGGTGGCTTCATCCAAAATAAGGATAGGCGCATCTTTGTACACTGCACGGGCAATGGTTACCCGCTGGCGCTGACCACCGCTCATTTTCATACCACGGTCGCCCACCAGTGTTTCATATTGTTCATCCATCTGCTCAATGAAATTGTGTGCATTGGCTATGGAGGCCGCACGCTTTAGTTGCTCTGCATCATTTCCCTGCCCGTTAAAAACAATGTTATTCTTAACGGAGTCATGAAACAGAATGGCTTCTTGCGATACAGTAGCGATTAACCCACGCAGGCTTTTCATTTTCAATTTTCTGATATCGGTACCATCAATACAAATGCTTCCTTCTTTGGGATCATAAAACCGTTGCAATAAATCAGCAAGTGTAGATTTACCGGAGCCGCTTTCACCCACAAGCGCAATTGTTTTTCCTTTATTAATCGTAAAGCTTACATTTTTTAAAACCGGCTTGCCTGTATAATCAAATGAAAGATTCTTTACTTCTATAGCCGTATCAAAGCTTGTTTTTTCAGTTGCATTGGGTTCATCCGTTATGCTCACAGGTGCATCCAGCGTTGCAAAAATTTTATCTGCCGCTATCAATCCACGCTGCAGGTTGGTTGTTGTATTGGAAATACTTTTTAATGGCTGAATAATTTGTGAGTAGAGAATGAGATACGTAATGAATTGTGAACCATCAAGGAAGGAGGCTCCTTCTTTACCGCCACTTAATAATAAGTTACCGCCATACATAACAATACCAATCACCACCAGTACACCCAATACCTCAGAGATGGGAGCAGCCAGCTCTCTCTTGCCAAACATTTTTTTACTTGTTTTTGAAAACTCACGGTTGAGCTTTTCAAAGCGATGGGTCATTTCTTCTTCTGCTGTGAAGCTCTGTATTACTTTTATGCCGGTAACGCTTTCATCAATAAACGACATAATGCGGCCGAATAATTCCTGACTGAACCATCCAATCTGCTTCAGCCGTTTTGTTATGTATGAAATCAATAACCCTGATACAGGAAGAAAAAATAATGTAAATAAGGTGAGTGATGGCGACATGTAAAACAACACCCCAAAATATACAAGAACAATAAGCGGATCTTTTAACCAAACCTGAAGTGAGTTGACTACCGAGCTTTCTATTTCCTGTACTTCATTGGTAATGATCGTTACAATATCTCCCTTACGTGCATTGTGATAATAACTGAGCGATTGATGCATTAATTTATTATACAAAGCATTACGTACACTCTGGAGTAATTTCAATCGCAGCCGCATCAAAACCCGCACTGCCAAATAACGACAGATGTTTGCAAGTATGGTGGATACAACTATGATTCCGCAAACCAGGCCAAGGGCTTTTAATGGCCCTTTATCACCGCTATTCAGAATCTGTGCAAACCAATAAGTGAAAATGTCAATAAAGTAATTGATGGAAAAGCTGAATACCGGTTGTTGTACAGGTATATTGCTCATGGCATCCTGTCCAAATAAAATGCGCAGGATAGGAATGAGCATTGTAAAATTGAGTAAACCAAAAAGGATACCCAGAATGGTGTAAATGATATATTCAGGAAAATAATGCCTGAGCGGTTTTGCAAACGAAAGCAGCCTTATAATTTTCTTCATTCAATCTTTGCGTAAAGTAAGCCTGCAAGTTAACGTTTTGCTGCCAGAGGAAGGATTCCTTGTTGTTAAAGAGTGAATTTTGTGCATCTTGCAGCAGTTATTATGACCTGCAGTCTTATTATTTCTACATATAACCGACCGGAGGCCCTGCAGTTATGTCTGCAGAGTGCATTGCATCAGTCTGTTTTGCCTGATGAAATTCTGATTGCCGATGACGGCTCCGGTGCCGCCACAAAGGAATTCATTGAGCAGTTCCGCAACAGGTCTGCTGTTCCCATCGTACATGTATGGCAGGAGGATAATGGATATCAACTCAGCAAAATCCGCAACCGTGCATTTGCCATGGCTAAGGGTGCATACATTCTGCAAACGGATGGCGATTTGATTTTTCACAGGCATTTTGTAAAAGATCATCTTCAGTTTGCCAGAAAAGGAAGTTTTGTAAGTGGGGCACGTACCAATATAAATGAGCAGCAAACCCGTGAAATCATAGCTCAGCAATCAGCGCCGCAACTGGTGTACTATTCAAAAGGATTACAGAAGCGCTATAATGCTTTTAGAAATATTGCTTTGCGTATGATCAATGCAAAGCTGCAATCATCTGCTCAAAATGTACATTATGTACTCGGTTGTAATATGGCTTTTTTTAAAGCTGACTTACAAAAAGTAAACGGGTATAACGAAGCGTTTACCGGATGGGGTAAGGAAGATAATGATATAGCGGCACGGCTCATCAATGCAGGCGTACGGTTGCGAATGTTAAAATTTGGAGCGGCCGTATTTCATTTATGGCATAAAGAGGCTGATAAGAATAAGCTGAGTGCAAACGAGCATCTTTTTCAGGAATCTCTCAAAAATAATGTGACATTTGTACAACAGGGAATGAATCGTTACTAAATTAATATTATGGAAGAAGGAAAAAGACAAAAGCAGGTAGCAGGAGTTATACATGAAGAGCTCACAGTAATTTTTACCAAACTGAGTTTAAATATTGTTGATGGTGGTCTTGTATCTATTGCCAATGTAAAAATAACCCCTGATTTACTGGAAGCCCGTATTTATCTGAGTGTGTTTCAGGCGCAGGATAAAAACGCCGTACTGAAAAAAATTGAAGACCGTGCTCCTGAAATTAAACGGGAGCTGGCGGCAAGAGTAAAACATCAGCTTCGGCGCATACCGGAAATAAAGTATTTTATGGATGATACGCTCGATCATGTGTTTAAAATGGAAGAGCTGTTTAAAAAAATTGAAGAAGAAAAGAAAGGTGATGTGCATTAGTTGTGAACCTTTGTCTTCAAACAGAATTGTTTACCGTAAATGAAATAGATACTCCCTTGAATTTTCTTTTTGCCTGGCGTTATTTCAGATCCAAAAAAAGTACCAATGCTATCAACATCATAGCATGGGTAACAGTGGCTGCCATGGCCGTAGGTACTGCAGCTTTGGTGATTGTGCTAAGTATTTTCAATGGGTTTGAAGGGTTGGTAAAAGATCTGTATTCATCTTTTTATCCTGATGTGCGCATTACATCCCGCAATCAAAAGGTAATGGTGCTTACTGCTGCGCAATTGCAAAACATCAAATCAATAAACGGAATTGCTGCTGTAAGTGTTACGGTTGAAGAAAATGCACATATTCAAAATGGATCCTTTCGCACCAATGCTATCATTAAAGGCGTGGATGAAAACTACAGTAAGGTTACAGGTGTGAGCAGTCATCTTTCTAACGGTATGTATGAGCTGGGTAACAATGAAGCAGCAGGTATGGTACTGGGCAGTGGGGTAGAAAATGCATTGAACCTGTTAAGTGATAGAGCCATTACTCCGCTTACTGTTTACCTGCCCAAACGTGGCGTAGCAGCAGGCTCTGATCCATTGGCCGGCATCAGCACTGTAAACATTCAGCCCAGAGGTGCATTTGCCATTCAGCAGGATTTTGATAACAAGTATGTGCTTACAAATCTTGCGGTACTCAAGGAAATGACCGGTATTAAAGAAGATGAATACACCACTGCCGAAATAAAGCTGGCCGCAGGTGCTGACGAAACGAAGATTATTCAACAATTACAACAAAAGCTGGGTACAGCTTACATGGTTGAAAATCGTTATCAGCAAAACCGTTCTTTATTTGCTGTGATGCAGTTGGAAAAATGGGCGATTTATGGAATTCTGTGCCTCATATTGATCGTAGCTGCTTTTAATATGATTGGTGCATTAACCATGCTCGTTCTTGAAAAGCAGCAGGATGTACAAATTTTGAAAGCGATGGGTGCTACCAGCAGCTTTGTGCAACGTATTTTTTTAAGTGAAGGTGTACTGCTTGCCATGACGGGTACCATCATTGGCATCAGCATCGCTTTGTTGTTTTGTGTGCTGCAGGTAACGTTTAAAATCATCCCGCTGCAGGGGTCATTTGTAATTGATTACTACCCGGTAAAAGTGATGATCTCTGATTTGTTATTAATAATTGCGACGGTGTTATTGATTTCCATTGTTGCATCCTGGCTGCCTTCTGCGAAAGCAGCCAGACAAAAACTATCTTTAAAAGCCCAGTGATTATGATTTTCTTTTAGCCCGCAATATGTCCAAGGCCTTGCGCTGATTTTCTACTTCTGTCTTTTGTTTTTCAATATCTTTTTTATTCTGCTCAATATCTTCATTGAGTTTCTTTAAACGTTTTTGCAAACTTTCACTTTCATCCTGCAGCTCGGATGCTTTCTTTTCTTCACTCTTGAGGCGATCTTCCTGTGCTTTTATATCACGTTCCAGCGCTTCCGCTTCTGCCCACACCGGAAAGTTGTTCATGTAGGTATTAATTTTTTGGATGAGTATTGCATCATCGCCCTGCTTCACAAAAGAGCCCGGCATGCCTGATACGGATAAATAAACGATAGACGTCTCTTTATCTTTTCTGCTTTTACGTTCAACATTTAAATACAAATCAATGGGCTCAGAGCTTATTTCTGTAATGCGAATGGCTTTATACACCAGTACCCCTTTGGTAGACTTACCATTGTAACCCAACTGGGCCAGTTTTTTAACAATCGCATCCTGTGTAACAGAAGATGATTGCGGTACTTCCAGCGTAAAAGCAGGAATCTTTGCTTTTTGCCACTCCATTTCTCCAAAACCCTGTGCAGATACAACTAAAAACGAAGCAATACACGCAAAAAGAAGCGTTAGCTTTTTCATAATTATAAAGTTTATGCCGAAGATACTTAACAATAAATAAGGGTTGCATGCTTTTTGGTAATAAGTTTGAATATTTTTGAGTGAGTTTCAATCAATGAGCAGCGTTAAAAAATTAGCAGGACAAACTATCTGGTACGGATTCAGCAGCATTTTTGGAAGGTTTCTGAATTACTTACTTACACCATTGCTGGCTACCATCTTTGCATCTGCTGAGTATGGAAAGATTACCACCTTATTTGCCATTGCGGCTTTCTTAAACATCCTGTTTACATATGGTCTTGAAACGGCTTATTTCCGTTTTTCAGCGGGGGGTGAGGAGCCAAAAGTATATAACACGGCTACTACATCCATTATAATTTCTACAGCCATTCTTACAGCAATTTTTTTGCTTCTGAGTGGATCCATTGCTGCATTTCTTGAAATTCCCGGCAACCCTGAATATGTGCAGTGGGTTTTATGGATTGTTGCGTTAGATACATTGTCAGTACTTCCTTTTTCAAAGCTGCGACATGAAGGAAGACCACGCAAGTTTGCACTAATCAAAGTGCTCAACATTCTTATCAATATTGGGCTCATTTTATTTTTTCTGGTGTTATGCAAGAATGCAGAAAAGGGCACACTGCTGGCTTCGTTTTATTCTGAAAAAATTGGCCTGGGGTATGTAATACTTGCAAATGTTGCAGCAAGCGCTGTTACATTACTGCTGCTGGCTAAGGAATTGTTTTCATTCAGGTTTCGGGTGGATACTGCTTTCTGGAAACAATTAATGCAGTACAGCTGGCCGCTTATCATTGTAGGGTTGGGAGGTATGGTTAATGAGTTGATCGATCGGTTTATGATTTTAAAACTCTATCCCGGCACTACTGAAGAGGCTTATTCACAAAGCGGAATTTATGGAGCCAATTATAAACTTGCGGTTTTAATTGTTTTGTTCATTCAGGCATTTCGATTGGGAGCTGAGCCTTTTTTCTTTAAACAGTCTACTCAGGATAATGCACAACGCACCTATGCACGGGTGATGAAGTTTTTTGTATTGGCCTGTTGTTTTTGTTTTTTGGGTGTCGTATTGTTTCTTGATATCTGGAAATATTTTATGGGCCGCAGTCATCCAGAATACTGGACCGGACTTAAAGTAGTACCCATACTTATGCTTGCTAAATTATTTTTAGGTGTGTACTACAATCTTTCTGTGTGGTATAAACTCACCAATCAAACCCTGATAGGTGCATGGATTACACTGGGCGGCGCTGCTATTACGGTACTTATAAATTTTCTCTTTATTCCATCACTTGGTTATATGGCATGTGCCATTGCCACCATTTGCTGTTATGGATTTATGATGATTGTTTCTTACAGGCTGGGTCAAAAATATTATCCCATACCTTATGCATGGAAAAAACTCACTGCTTATGTTGTTATTTGTGTACTGCTGTTTGCAGTTCATCAACTCGCAACGTATTACATCACTCCGGTGTGGTTTAGTCATGTGCTGGGCGTATTACTCACTGGAGTATTCGCAGCTTTTGTAATTCGCATAGAACGTAAAGAATTTCAAAAGCTGCCTGTTATTGGAAAGTATTTATAATCTGCGGTAAAATCCTTCTTCATTTAATACTTTTTCTGAACCTTTCTCTACAGTGATAATATATGTTCTTCCTGTGGGACAGCCACAAGCTGCACAAAATGCTCTGTCAACCGGTGGCTTTGTAAGCTCGGCTTTTGAAATGGTGATTCCTTTTTCTTTGAGATAGATTGTCATGTTTGAAAGTGTTTCTTCATCTGTTCCCCCTCCCCAGTTAACTGCACATTGCAGTTCGCCTTTGTAATAAACACCTTCTCCCATCTCCTCTTCTTTACTGCATGATGACGCAAAGCCTGCTATTAAAATCAACAACATAAGTTTTTTCATAAAAGAATGTTTGGTAGTTGAGCTTTTGTCAACTTAAAACGTTGCATTACTGTAAAAATGGATTGTTTCTTTTTTCGTAGCCAATGGTTGTTACGGGGCCATGACCACTATAGACCTTTGTATCATCAGGCAGTACAAACAATTGAGTCTTAATGCTTCTGATGAGTGTTTCATGATGGCCGCCGGGCAGGTCAGTTCGTCCGATACTATCTCTGAAAAGTACGTCTCCTCCAATCACAAAGTTTTGTTTTTTGCAATAAAAGCATACATGTCCGGGAGAGTGGCCGGGCGCAAAGAGGATGCTCAGTTCATCTTCGCCCAGCTTTATGGTTTCTCCTTCATTCAAATACACAAGCGCTCCGTTGTAGTTATCAAAAGGCAAATTCCACATGAGTCCGGATGCGGGCGCAAAATCCAGCACCTGTTTTTCATTTGGATGGATATGAAGCAGCAAATTATACGTTTCATGTATCCATTTATTACCAAACACATGGTCAAGATGGCAATGGGTATTGAGCAGCAGGGCAGGGTGTAATTTGTTTTGTGTAATAAAGTTTTGTAAAACATCTCTTTCCTCAGGAAAATAACACCCCGGGTCTATAACAATCGCCTTGCCGGTTTCGTTATACAGCAGGTAAGAATTTTCCTGAACCGGGCTGAAAGTAAAAGCTTTAACAGTGAACATGAGCTGAATTTTGTACTTTTAAAAAACAATCAGAAACCTACATTATACTATATCAACACGAAATTATGCGAATTGAAAAGATGAACGTCAGGAATAAGGCAGGATGGTTGGTAATCTTGGTACTCCTTACTACTCAAATACAAGCTCAGGTAAACAGTGTGGAGTTTGGTAAAAACCGTGTACAGCATACAAAATTTAAATGGCAGTTTTACCAGAGTCCAAACTTTAATGTGCACTACAACCAAAACGGATTGGAACTGGCAAAATTTGTAACTCAGGTTGCAGAAGAAGAACTTCCTTCTCTTGAAGACTTTATAGAGTATGGTGTGCAGCGCAGGATCAATGTGGTGCTTTACAATAATTTTAATGATTATAAACAATCCAATATTGGTATTGGTCTTGACTGGACCAATCCGGGCGGTGTTACAAAACTGGTGAGTAATAAACTGGTCATTTACTATTCAGGTGATCACAATGATTTAAGAAGACAGCTTCGTGAAGGAATTGCTCGGGTGCTCGTAGAAAGTATGCTGTTTGGTGATGATTTGGGAGAGTTTGCGCAAAATCAGGCATTACTGGATTTACCGAAATGGATGACAGATGGCTATATCTCCTACGCTGCAGAACCGTGGAGCACAAAGCTGGATAACGAATTAAAAGGCGCTATGCTGGGTTTTGAGTTTAAAAACTTTTATCAGTTTGCATTTGAGCAACCCAAGCTGGCCGGACATGCATTCTGGTATTACATTGAAGAAAAATACCGTAAGGAAAATGTTACCTACCTGCTGTACCTCAGCCGCATTTACAAAAATGTAAACCGAGCTACTCAAACAATTGCAAAAAAGCCCTTGAAAAATTTGCTCAAGGATTTTATGCAATACAATCGTGATAAGTATTTTAAGGATATACGTGCACGACGTAATGTGCCCAGCGGCAGATTAACAGTTCCCAAAGAAGTTGGCAAAACAGATTATTTCCGCTTTCAGGCAAACCCCAATCCAAAAAGCTTCACCTATGCTGTTGTAGAGTACAAGCGTGGGTTAACAAGAGTAGTGCTCAATGAAAATTTTATTTCCGAAAAAGTATTATGGAAGAGCGGTGTGCGTAATCTGGAAGAACGGCCCGATCCTAATTACCCCATGCTTGCATGGGACCCCAAAGGCACACGTATAGCGATGATTGTGTGGGAAAAAGGAAAATTATATCTGAGTGTGTATGATGCCTTCAGAAGAACGAAAACAATTAAAAGTGCCGAGCTTCCCTTTGAACAGATTACAGATATGCAGTATATGCTGGACCCCAATACACTTATCCTGAGTGGTGTAAAAGGCGGGCAGAGCGATATTTTCGTTTATAAAATAGATAATCAAAAGTTAGAACAGATTACCAATGATGTATTTGATGACCGTGATGCCAGCTTTGTAGCTTTCCCCGGCAAAACAGGAATTATCTTTTCCAGTAATCGCCCATCACCCGATGCAGCAACAGGTGATACTGTTTTGCCACGTAACAGGTTCAATATTTTTTTAATTGATAACTGGAATAAATCTGAGTTCAAACAAATTTCCCAGCTTACCAATATAAAGTATGGTAATGCACGCTTTCCCAGCCAGTACAACACCAATCATTTTACATACATCAGTGATGAAAATGGTATCGGCAACAGATGGGCCGGCTTTTTCCGCACACAGGCTGCAGGTATTGATACCATGTACAGAATAGGCGAAGATATTTTGCGTAACCCTGAACCCAAAGAACTTGACTCAACACTGAAAGCATGGAATAAAACAGAACCGGATTCTATTGGCTTCTTCCGTCTTACAACGGATAGTACCTATTCTTTCCCCATTACCAATTACCAAAGCAGCGTATTGGAAACAAGAATAGCAGGCGATAACGGGCAGGTAACAGAAGTAAACAGACAGGGTGAATTTAAATTCCTGTACAAACTCAAAGTAGATGAAAATATCCTGCGCAAGCGGAATGTAACAGCAAGACCAACAGAGTTTATCAAGCGGAGTTCAAGGCTTGAAAAAACAATGAATGAAAACACACAGGAG
>ERZ1066133.719-NODE-719-length-12612-cov-8.997691_pt1 | contig 12612 bp, 10 predicted proteins | sample MGYA00382780_ERZ1066133 | MGnify/ENA primary metagenome ERZ1066133 (study PRJEB33369, sample SAMEA5778363) | biofilm metagenome | biome: Industrial cooling water; feature: Water cooling tower basin; material: Biofilm | place: United Arab Emirates | collected...
GGCCAGGGAGTGGTCTCATGCTCGTCATCACGCGTCGTGAAGGTGAAGAGATCGTGATCGGTGATCCGCGCAACCCGATCGGCGTGGTGCGAATCGCGTCGATCAAGGGTGAACGCGTACGCGTCGCGTTCGACTTCCCGCGCGAGGTGGAGATCCACCGCCGCGAGATCGCCGAGCAGATCGCCAATCAGGAACCCACGGTGGTCGGAACGATCCGGCCGGCGACCGGGACCTGAGCGGCGCGTTAGTCTGTTGCACGACGATACCCGGGGCGCTGCTCCGGGTTTTTCTTTGGACCGCCGAGCAATCGAACAGCCCGAACGTCTTCCCATCGCGGCGCCAGCACGTCGCCCACGCCGGTCGGGAATGTGCACGTCCGTGTTCGCGCCCTCGACCGCGGCGGTCCCCGCGGTCAGAGCTGGACCGCCGATGCATAGTGGCGGAGGCGGGTCCGTTCACGCCACGTGCCCGGGTGGAACACGTCGATGCCGATGACGTCGATGCGGACGGGGCGGCTGCGTCGGCGGAGGTGGGGGTGCTTGCGCAGCAACTCGAGGGCGAGGGTCGCGAGTTTGTCCTTCTTGTCCTCATCGACCGCGGCTTCGGGCGGCGGCGCGTCGGGGTGAGCTCCATCCGCGCGGCGCGATTTCACCTCGACCAGCACGAGGAGTCGCTCGTCATCGGTCTCGCAGACGATGTCCAACTCGCCGCTGGGGAGCACGACATTGCGATCGAGGATCCGGTAGCCGCTGCGGCGGAGGTAACGTGCCGCCGCAGACTCGCCACGCCGGCCCACGAATGCCGTGTCCGGGCTGATGTGGCCGAGGAGGACTCTGAGACGCCAGAGCATGAGTTAGGAACAGCGTTGCCCGGTCGGCGGTCGCCGCGGTTCACCGCGGTGAGCCCGCTTCCGTCGCTGGCTTTTCCACCGGAACATTTCCCGCCGCGACGTTGGCGGTCACACGCTCCTCCAGGATCTCAAGCAGGCGTCGTGTCATGGTGTCAAAGTCGGTGAACGAGGCGCGGCGCTTGAGTTTCTCGACGAACCGTCGCTGCTCGTAGTTGAAGCGGCCGTTGGTGAGCGAGTAGTCGAGGCCGATCTGGGCGTTGTAGAGGTCCATCGACATCCGCTGGATCTTCTCGAGCTTGATCCAGTAGGACGTGCCACGGACTTCGACGGGGCCGGTGTGCTGGCCGGGCTGGAGCGTGCGCACCGCCTCGTTGAGCTCCTTGGGGCCGAAGAAGTCGTGCTTTTCGTACTCGTCCTCGAACGACGCGACGAGGAACTTCTCCGCGTCCTTCTCCTCGTCGTCCGGGGCGACCTCGTCGTCGGCCGGCGCTTTGCGCGGCGGAAGGCGCTCATCGGCCAGCTTGTTGAAGTCCGCGCCGCTCGCGAGCGCCTCGGTGATCCGCTGCACTTCCGCGGCATCGCGCGTGTTCACGCTGAGCACCCGGAAGTACGCCAGCGGCGGCGGATTGAATTCACGGTACTGACGCTCGTACTGCATCTGGATATCGCGCCAGCTCGTGTTCACACGGCTCTTGATCCGCGTCTGCAGGATGAAATTGATGAGCTCCTGTTGCTCGCGGTTCTTCATGTACTGATCGAGCGTGCCGCCGTCTCGGGCGGAAAGCGTCTCGTTGGCGGCGGCCTCGATGCCGCGGTTCTCGGCCACAACTTCGCTACGGACGGTGTTGAGCCAGTTGAAGAACCCGGCCTTCTGCTCCGGCTTGAGGGAGTTGAGCGCCTCGGCGCGGAGGACCTCGTCCTCGATGATGCCGTTGAGCTTGCGCTGGACCTCTTCCGTCGCCAGTCGGCGCCACGCCGCCTTCCCGCGTCGCGGATCGGCCTTCACCATCTTGGCGTACTCGGTGGTGAGGCGGTCCGACATTTCTTCCAGGAACGTCGAGGCGTAGATGGCCCGGTTGTTGACGTCCCCGATCTTGGCATCCACAAAGATCGGCGCACCGATCTCGCGGGGCGCCCGGCTTTCCAGGTCGGGCGCACCGATCTCCGCAGCCGCGTCGAAGATTCCGTCGCTGGCGGAGACCGGTCCGGAGCGCAGCGGTCTCACAGTCTCGGCCGCCACGGTCCGAGTCGGGGCATCCCCCGTCCCGCCGACCGATCCCGCCGCCGCCGTCGGGGCCTTGAAGTCCGCCGCCGAAACTTTGGTCGTCGCCGACACGCCCTCTGACGAGGTGCACCCCGACAAGCCGATGGGTGCGCAAAGGGCGACCACGAGCGCTGCGGCGAGCCCCGACGCACGTCGCGACCCCCGGCCAACGCCGGCCGCGCACGATCGCGGCGCGTCGCCTTCATGGGCTCGCGCCGGGCGCTCGTTTCGGGGTGACGTAGACTTGAGCAGGTTTGTTCTCAAATGTGGTCCGCCTTCCGAGGCACGCGAGGTGTTCATGACGACTCCGCAGGGGGGCGACGCTCCCAAGATTATCATCGATACGGATTGGAAGAGCCAGGCTCAGGCGGAGAAGGAAAAGCTCGCCGCGCAGGAGGCGGCCAAGAAGGCCGAACGCGAGGCCAAGCAGGGCACTGGCGGCGGCGAGCCCGGTCAGGACGGTCCCATCGGGATCAACGATATCATCTCGATGTTTGTCAGCCAGGCGCTCATGTACCTCGGTGCCGTGCCGGATCCGGCCTCGGGGCGGGCGGTGGTGGCGCCGGAGTACGCGCGGCTGCACATCGAGATGCTCGCGGTACTCGAGGAGAAGACCAAGGGCAACCTGACCGAGGCCGAATCGAAGCTGCTGACCCGGGCGCTGCACGAACTGCGGATGGAGTACGTCGAGGTTTCCAAGTACGTCGCGCAGGCGATCAAGGAAGGCAAGATCAAGCCGCAAGGTGGGGGGCTTGCGGGAGGCAGCATCGGCCTGCAGGGAATCGGCGATCCGACGCCGCCGGGCGGTCGCTCCTTCGGCACGCCCGAGGCCGGAAGCAGGCCGTAGACGGTCGCGGACACGTGATCGGACGTCCTGCGCGTTGCGGAACGCCGGGCCGCGGCGTTCTCGCGACGCCGACACCAGAGACAACACACCGCCGCGCCGCTACCATGCGTCGACGGCCGTCGGATTTCGCGGTTCTCGCGAAGGCTCGGAGCGGCCGGAGAAGGATTCTGCGCGTGAGCCACAGCGTCGCCGCCGCCCCGGATCAGTCGTTTCTCGACAAGCACTACTTCCTCATTCGGCGTCTGCACTCGCTGACGGGCATTGTCCCCATCGGCGTGTTCCTGATCGCCCACCTGGTGACGAACTCCTCCGCCGCCTGGGGCGCCTTCGCGCTGCGCGAGCAGCTCGTCGGTGTGGACGCGCTCGCGGACAAAGGGCTGGCGTACTTCTGGAAAGAGGTGATGTGGATCAACACGCAGATCCCGCACCTGCTCCTGATCGAGATCACGCTCTGGGCCTCGATCGCGTTTCACTCGATCTTCGGCGTGTACTTCGCCCTCAGCGGCAGAGCGAACACCAATCGCTACTCCTACCAGGGCAACTGGCGCTACCGCCTGCAACGCCTCAGCGGGTACATCGGGATCGTGTTCATCTTCTATCACGTCGCGACCCTGCGGTGGGGATGGTCGTTCCTGGTCCCCGGCGGCACCAAGTGGAGCGCCGAGTTCGCAGGTTCGACCCTGGCCGCGGCTTTGCAGGGGTCAGACAACGGTTACACCCTCGGCGGCGCAATCGTGACTCTGCTGTACTTCCTCGGCGTGACGATGCTGGTCTACCACTTCGCCAACGGTCTGTGGACCGCGGCGATCACCTGGGGCATCACGATCTCAGCCGCCGCCCAGCGACGCTGGGGATATGCCTGTGCGGTGCTCGGCGCGGCCCTCATGCTTATGGGATGGGTCTCGATTCTCGTCTTTGCGGTGGTCAACCCCGAGCAGACCCGTTCTCTTGAGGAAGGTCTGAAGAAGAGCCATTCGTCCGTGGTTTCGACCCCCGGGGAGGTACTGGCGGCGGCGATTGCGGAACGCGGGGATCGGCTGAATCTCAACCCGAACCGGACATCGAAGGAGTAAACGATGTCTCAGCATCGAGTCATTGTCGTCGGAGGCGGACTGGCCGGCCTGAGCGCATCGGTGCGCATCGCCGAAGCGGGTCTGCCGGTCGATCTGTTCTCCCTGGTGCCGGTGAAGCGCTCGCACAGCGTTTGCGCGCAGGGCGGCATCAACGCCTGCAACGAAGTCGCACGCCAGCAGGGCTTCAGCGAGTACGAGCACTTCGACGAGACCATCTACGGCGGTGACTTCCTCGCCGACCAGCACCCGGTGCTCGAGATGGCGAACTGGGCGCCCAAGGTCATCGATCTGCTCGACCGCATGGGCGTGCCATTCAACCGCACCAGCGAGGGCAACCGAGACCTGCGTCTGTTCGGCGGTTCGCTCTTCAAGCGGACGCACTTCGCCGGCGCAACGACCGGTCAGCAGCTCATCTACGCCCTCGACGAGCAGGTGCGCCGCTACGAGGCCGAGGGCAAGGTCAACAAGTACGAGTTCTGGGAGTTCCTCGGCCCGATCATCCACGAAGGGCGCGCCGTCGGCATTGTCGCTCAGGACATGCGGACGATGCAGATCCGCTCGTTCCGCGCCGACGCGGTGGTCATGGCCACCGGTGGCTGCGGACTGGTCTACGGCAAGAGCACGATGAGCGTGATGTGCACCGGCGCCGCGGCGGCGCGGTGCTTCCGTGCCGGCGCGTGGTACGGGAACCCGGAGATGATCCAGGTCCACCCGACCGCGATCCCGGGCGCGGACAAGCTGCGCCTGATGAGCGAATCGGCCCGCGGCGAGGGCGGGCGCGTCTGGGTGCCCCGAAAGCCCAAGGACACGCGTGATCCCAAGCAGATCCCCGAGAGCGAGCGCTGGTACTTCCTCGAAGAAAAGTACCCGGCCTACGGCAACATCGTGCCGCGGGATATCGCGACGCGCGAGATCTTCGATGTCTGCGTGAATATGGGCCTGGGCGTGGGCGGCGAGAACCAGGTCTATCTGGATCTCACGCACCGCGATCCGGACTACCTCACGCGGAAGCTCGGCGGCATCCTCGAGATCTACGAGAAGTTCGTGGGCGACGACCCGCGCTTCACGCCCATGAAGATCTTCCCCGCGGTGCACTACTCCATGGGCGGTCTGTGGACGACCTACACGAAGGGGAGCTACAACCCCCAGGCGGCGTTGCCCAAACACAAGAGCGGCTCGCCGGCGCCGATCGATGCCAAGGTGGGCATGGGCATGCAGCTTGGCGCGCCCAACAACTCGATGACCAACATCCCGGGCCTGTACGCCTTCGGCGAGGTCAACTTCGCCTACCACGGCGCGAACCGGCTAGGCGCCAACGCGCTCCTGTCGTGCATCTTCGACGGCTTGTTCTGCGGCGTGTCGGTCTTCAATTACGTGAAGAACGAGGCTCCGGGCAAGGCTCCGGCCGAGGGGCTGGCGTCGGGCGCGTTCGACGAGAGCGTGAGCCGCGAGACGGCGCGGATGAAGGCGCTCATCGATAACGCGTCCGCAGGCGCGAGCGACCCGGCGACGAATCCGTACGCGATCGGCAAGGAACTCGGCGACGAGATGACCGCCGCGTGCACCGTGGTGCGCACCGAGGCCCGTGTGAAGCAGTGCCTGACGAAGATCGCGGAGCTGAAGGATCGCTACGCGAAGGTGAAGCTCTCCGACTCGGCGGGCTGGACGAATCAGTCGTTCAGTTACGCGCGTGCGGTGGGCGACATGTTGGCAGTGGCGGAGGCGATCGCGCTTGGTTCGCTGGAGCGGCGCGAGAGCCGCGGGGCGCACTACCGGTCGGACTACCCGGACCGCAACGACGCCGAGTTCATGAAGACCTCGCTGGCCAAGCACGAGGCGGGCAAGACAACTCTGGAGTTTGTCCCCATCGACGCGAGCCTCGTGGCGCCGACCGCGCGGACGTACGGCAAGAAGGACACGAAGAAGCCGGAGATGGCGGGGGCCGCGAGCTGAGAACGGTGAACGATGGCGAGCAGCGGAGACAACTCTCGTTCCAAACACCCGCGGTCGCGGGGAATGCCTCCGGGCGTGGACGAGATGCTGCGCCTCGCCAAGCGGGTGACCGACGCTTCGGACGCACCGGTCGTGGGTGGGATTGCGGTGCTGCTGCACGGGGGCGGAAGGCACACGAGGGACATCGACGTGTACTCGGCGGACTTTTGGGAGACACACCAGAAGCTCGAGGCCGCGGGGATCCTGTGGGATTCGAAGCATCGCGAGCACACGATCGACGGAGTCGCGGTGCACATGGTGCCGAGTGACTCGCTCGGCGGCGAGCCGAAGCGGATCAGCACCATTCGCGGCGTCAAGGTCATCGGGCTCGCGGATCTGATTCGGGCCAAGCTCACGGTGGGTCTCGAAGCCGTGAAGCGGGCAAAGGACATCGCTCACGTGCTTGATTTGATCGAGGCGGTGCCGCTGAAGAAGGACTTCGCGGCCAAGCTGCCGAAGCATCTTCGTCCGGCGTTCAAGGAATTGGTCGAACAAGTCCACGGCAAGCGGCACACCTATCTGCCTGCCGTCAAATTTTGGAAGAAGTACGCATGATCTCCACACTTGCTCCGACTGGGACCGCTCCGACCTCCGGCATGACCGACGCATCGCGTCGGCGCGCGATGGCCAAGGCCAATCGCGTGGTGACCTTCCGCATCAAGCGCTGCGACGGACCGGGCAAGGCCGCCTATTGGCAGGACTTCAAGGTCACCGTGCCCAAGAACGCCAACGTGATCTCCTGCCTCCAGCAGATCGCCGCCAACCCCGTGACCGCCGACGGCAAGCCGACGACGCCCGTGGTGTGGGACTCGGGTTGCCTCGAGGAAGTCTGCGGCGCCTGCACGATGGTGATCAACGGCAAAGTGCGTCAGTCGTGCTCGTGCCTCATCGATGACTACGCGCCCAACGACGGCGACGTCATGACCCTCGAACCGATGAGCAAGTTCCCGGTGGTCCGCGATCTGTGGGTCGACCGCTCGCGGCTCTTCCACAACCTGAAGCGCGTCCAGGCATGGGTGCCGATCGACGGCACGTACTACCTCGGCGCCGGCCCCAAGGAGTCCCCGGCCAGCCAGGCCACGCACTACGTGCTGAGCACGTGCATGTCCTGCGGCTGCTGTCTCGAGGCCTGCCCCCAGTTCAACGAGATCCCCGATCAGGGCTCCAAGGAAGCCAACGAGGCCGCGTGGAACAAGGGCTTCATCGGCGCCCACGCCATCAGCCAGGCACGCCTGTTCAACGCTCACGAGACCGGCAAGGAACTCAAGGAAGAGCGGCTCGACGTGCTCATGGGCACCGGCGGCGTCAACGACTGCGGCAACGCGCAGAACTGCGTCAAGGTCTGCCCCAAGCACATTCCGCTGACGGAGTCGATCGCGGTCATCGGGCGGCAGGTCACCTTCCACGCCATCGCGAAGTTCTTCAAGGGTTGATCCGCCCGTCCCCGCCGGTCGCTGTATCCGGTTACAGCGCATTTACATTCAGTGGGAATCCTGATTTTGGTCCGCCTCGCGGGTCGGGCTTGGTATTTTGGCTCCCGGCATGAACCGGGAACTTCCAGAAGCGAGCGGCCTCTACGACCCATCCCTTGAGCACGACGGCTGCGGCGTCGGGTTTGTCTCCCGCGTCGATGGTGTCGCGACGCACGAGATTCTGAGGCTCGGCTTGCGGGGCGCGGCGAATCTGGCCCACCGCGGCGCGGTGAGTGCGGACGGCAGCACGGCGGACGGTGCCGGCGTCTTGACGCAGGTGCCGCGGAAGCTCCTCTGCCGCGAGCTACGGGCGGCGGGGTTCTCGATCGACGAGGCGGACGTGGCGGTGGGCATGATCTTCTTCCCGCGCTCGCACGCTCCGGCGCGGGAGCGTGGGCTGGCGATCGTGGAAGAGGAAGTGCGCCGGGCCGGGATCATTCAACTGATGTGGCGGGATGTGCCGGTCGATCGCGCGGCGCTCGGCGATCAGGCGCGGGCGACGGAGCCGACGGCGCGGCAGCTCCTGATGAAGCGGCCGCCGGGCGTCGGCGATGACGACTTCGAGCGGATGCTGTACGTTTGCCGCCGCCGCATCCAGAAGCGTGTGGCGCAAGCAGGGTGCGATCCGTTCTATCTGTGCTCGTTCAGCTCCCGCACGGTGGTGTACAAGGGTTTGGTGGCGACGCCGCAGCTCGCGGCGTACTTCCGCGATCTGGCCGATGCAGACTTCGAAACCGCGGTCTGCGTCTTCCACCAGCGTTTCAGCACCAACACGTTCCCGACCTGGTTCCTGGCCCAGCCGTTCCGCATGATCGCGCACAACGGCGAGTTCAACACCTTGCGCGGCAACATCAACTGGCTGCGGGCGCGGCAGGGGTCGCTCAAGAGCGAACTCTTCGGTGAAGCGCTCGCGGACTTGCTGCCGGTTGTGAATGCGAACGACAGCGACTCGGCGACGTTTGACCGGGTCTTCGAGCTGCTCACGATGTCGGGGCGCGATCCGCTGCGGGTGCTCATGATGATGGTGCCCGAGGCCCACCAGAGCGTGGTGGACCTGAGCCCGGACGTGCGGGCCATGCACGAGTACAACTCGACGCTGATGGAGCCGTGGGACGGCCCGGCGGCGCTGGTCTTCTGCGACGGCCGCGTGGCGGCGGCAGCGCTGGATCGCAACGGCCTGCGCCCGATGCGGTACTGGGTGACGAGTGATGGGCTGGTGGTGGCGGGGTCGGAGGCGGGGATCCTGCCGCTGGATCCGGCGAAGGTGGTGGAGAAGGGCAAGCTGGCGCCGGGCGGGATCTTCGCGGTGGAAATGGCGAAGGACGGCGTGGGGGGCCGCGTGCTGCACAGCCGCGAGATCAAGGAGGGCGTGTCGAAGTCGCTGCCGTTCGGGAGGTGGCTTCAAGAGAACCGGGTGCGGGCGGAGGCGGCCCCGATTGCAGACCACATCCCGGCGGAACTGGCCACTCGCAATGACGCGGTGTGCACGCCCGAGGAACTGCTGCGGCTGCAGCGTGCGTTCGGCTACGGCAAGGAGGATCTCGATCGCATCCTCGGCCCGATGAGCGCGGACGGCAAGCCGCCGATCGGGTCGATGGGTGATGACACGCCGATCGCGGTGCTGTCGAGCAAGGCTCAACCGCTGTATCGATCGTTCAAGCAGCGCTTCGCGCAGGTGACGAACCCGCCGATCGACTCGATCCGCGAAGAAACGATCATGTCGATCCAGTCAGCGGTGGGGCGGCGCGGGAACTTGCTGGAAGACGCGCCAGAGGCCGCGCGGCTGATCCGGTTCCCGTCCCCGTTGATCTCGGGCGCGGAGCTGGCATGGCTGTGCGGGCGAGCGGAGGATGGGTTCCCGTCGGTGGTGATCGACGCGGTGTTCGACCGGGAGACAGGCCCGGAAGCGATGGAGCCGGCGCTGCAGCGGGTGTGCGCCGAGGCCGAGGCGGCGGTGGACCGCGGGGCGTCGCTGATCGTGGTGTCGGACCGCGCGGTCTGTGCCGAGAAGGTGGCGATCCCGATGCTGCTCGCTGTGTCCGCGGTGCAGCAGCATCTGATCCGCACCGGCAAGCGGCTGCTCTGTTCGATCATCGCGGACGCCGGTGACGTGCGCGAGGATCATCACCTGGCGTGCTTGCTGGGCTTCGGCGCGACGCTGATCCATCCGCGGCTGGCGCTCGCGACGGTCGAGGCGCTCGCCAAGTCGGAGGGGCGTGACGTGGCGGCCGCGGTGAAGAACTACCGCAAGGCCGCGGAATCGGGGATCCTGAAGATCATGGCGAAGATGGGCATCGCGGTGCTGCACAGCTACCGCGGTGCACAGCTCTTTGAGGTGATCGGCGTCAGCAAGCGGGTGATCGATCAGTACTTCGAGGGCACCCCGGCGCGGCTCGGCGGCATGGAGCTGACGCACATCGCCGCCGACCAGATCGCATTCCATCAGGAGGGTTTTGGCTCCGATCCATCGGCGGGCGAGGCCGGTCTGCCGGACCGCGGCATCTACCGCTTCCGCAAGGGTGCGGAGCATCACACCAACGCGCCCGAGGTCTTCACCGCGCTGCACAAGGCGGTGAAGTCGCAATCGCGCGAGGCATTCGACGAGTACGCCCGCCGGGCGGATGCCGAGCCGGCGGCGCGGATCCGCGATCTCCTCCGATACAAGAAATCTGAGACGCCAGTCCCGCTCGACGAAGTGGAGCCCGCGGCGGCGATCGTGCAGCGGTTCACCACGCAGGCCATGAGCCACGGCTCGCTGTCGCGTGAGGCGCACGAGCTGGTGTCGGTGGCGATGAATCGGCTGGGCGGGCGCAGCAACTCCGGCGAGGGCGGCGAGGATCCGGCGCGGTTCAAGCGGTACACCGTGCGGGAACTGCCGCAGCTCAAGGCGCGGTACAAGAGCGCGTGGATGCCGGAGGACGGGGACTGGGGCAACAGCACGATCAAGCAGGTCTCCACAGCACGCTTCGGCGTCACGCCCTTGTACCTGGTGGCGGCGTCGGAACTCGAGATCAAGATGGCGCAGGGTGCCAAGCCCGGCGAGGGCGGGCAGATCCCGGGCTTTAAGGTGAGCGAGGAGATCGGCGAACTGCGGCGGGCGGCACCGGGGACGACACTGATCTCGCCTCCGCCACACCATGACATCTACTCGATCGAGGATCTGGCGCAGCTCATCTACGACCTCAAGCGGGTCAACCGCTTGGCGCGGATCTGTGTGAAGCTCGTCTCGACGATCGGCGTGGGCACGATCGCGGCGGGCGTCGCGAAGGCGTACGCGGACACGATCCAGATCTCCGGGCACGAGGGTGGAACAGGGGCGTCGCCGCTGTCATCGATCAAGCACTCCGGCATGCCGTGGGAGCTGGGGCTGGCGGAAACGCAGCAGGTGCTGGTCAAGAACGGGCTGCGTGGTCGGGTGCGGCTGCGGGTGGACGGGGGCTTGCGAACGGGTCGGGACGTGGTGATGGCGGCGCTGCTCGGTGCCGAGGAATACGGCTTCGGCACGTCGGCCCTGCTCGCGGTCGGCTGCGTGATGGCACGCCAGTGTCACTCCAACACCTGCCCCGTCGGGATCGCGACACAGCGGGAGGATCTGCGGGCCAAGTTCCCGGGCAAGCCCGAGCACCTGATCTCGTACATGCTGTACATCGCGGAACAGGTGCGGATGATCCTGGCGGAGATGGGATGCCGCTCGCTGGATGAGATCGTCGGGCGGACCGACCTCTTGGAGGAGCGTCGCGAGGTGACGCTGCCACGGTGCGCTGGGTTGGAATTGAGCGGTCTCTTGGCGGCGCCGGTGCGATATCAGGTCGGCGAGCGTGGGGACGCGACGGTGGCGCTGCGGCAGACGACGCCGGCGAACGTGCGGCCCGAGACGGAGATGCCGCTGGACGAGCGGCTGCTTTCGGAAGCGTGGCCGATCATCTCGGCGGGCGGTCGCTTCGTCCGGACGTACGCGATCGGGAACTGCGATCGCACGGTGGGAGCGCGCTTGGCAGGCGAGATTGCTCGCCTCCGCGGCGAGGCGGGCTTTGCGCCGGCGTCCATCGACGCGACGTTCCGCGGCACGGCCGGACAGAGCTTCGGCGCATTCTGCACGGCCGGCATGCGTCTCACGCTCCGCGGCGACGCCCAGGACTACGTCGGCAAGAGCATGCACGCCGGCACCATCGTCATCGCACAGCCCAAGGAATGTCCGGTGGAGTCGCACCTGACCACCATCGTCGGAAACACCGTGCTCTACGGCGCCACCGGCGGCGAGGTCTTCATCGCCGGACGCGCGGGGGAGCGGTTCTGCGTCCGCAACTCCGGCGCGCTGGCGATCGCCGAAGGCTGCGGCGATCACGGCTGCGAGTACATGACCGGCGGCACCGTCGTGCTGCTCGGCGTCTTCGGCCGCAACTTCGGTGCGGGCATGTCGGGCGGCGAAGCGTTCGTGCTCGATCTGCACGGACATCTGCCGGAGCTGGCGAATCGCGAGATGATCGAGATGAAGAGGGTGGCGGCGGGACCGGAGTCAGAGCGGCTGCGCGGCTTGATCGAGCGGCACGAACGCGAGACAGGCAGCGCTCGGGCACGGGCGATTCTGGACACATGGAAGGATGCGCTGCCGACGTTCTGGCGGGTGACGCCCAAGGCGGCACCGGCCGCGCCGGAGGTTGTCGTTGTGAAGGCAGCGACGCGCGAGGCAGCCAAGGCGTGATCAGCCGCTGACGTCGAGGCTGGGCCGCGGCGGCCTTTCCGTGTCGGCCTGCGCAGTCGGGTTCTCTTCGTGGTCCTCGCGAGCTTCTTCCTGCGTGTTCTCGGCGAGGTTCTTCACGGCGTCGGCAGCCTGCGTGGTCTCCACCGTGTCGATATGCTCGGTCGAGTCGCGGCGCACCTCCTTCGCGTCCTTGGGAGCCCGCGCCGGGCGGACCTGCAAACGCTCGGCCTGGCTGATGCCGGCGATCGACTGGGCGATATTGGAGCCCACGGAGGACATGTTTCAAGTATCGGATAGAGCGTGGTTTGGGGAGGAAATCCTGTGCAGTTGACGGGTCAACGGGGTGAATCGATGGGGAGGGTGCGGGCCCGGGGACGTGGGAGAGGGCATATTCGGACCTCGCGCAGAAGGC
>ERZ1066133.724-NODE-724-length-12535-cov-7.380769_pt1 | contig 12535 bp, 15 predicted proteins | sample MGYA00382780_ERZ1066133 | MGnify/ENA primary metagenome ERZ1066133 (study PRJEB33369, sample SAMEA5778363) | biofilm metagenome | biome: Industrial cooling water; feature: Water cooling tower basin; material: Biofilm | place: United Arab Emirates | collected...
CCCTTAGCCCGCCTCGGGCTTCTCGCCGCCTTCCGCGCCTTCCTTCTTGTTCGTTTGCCCGCGGAAGGTGCGGCTAATCGAGAACTCCCCGAGCTTGTGCCCGACCATGTCCTCGGTCACGAACACATCGATAAAGATGCGCCCGTTGTGGACCTTGAAGGTGTGGCCCACAAACTCGGGGACGATCGTGCAGCGCCGGACCCAGGTCTTGATGGGCTCCTTCTTACGCGACTGGTTGAGGATCTCGACCTTGCGGAAGAGCTTCTCGTCGACGTACGGACCTTTCTTGAGACTGCGACCCATGTGCTGGTTCCTTGCGTTCCCTGTCGTTCGTGAGGCGTTTCGTCGGTGACTGATGAATCTCGGTACGGTCTCAACCGGGCTTACTTCAGCTGGCCGTAACGCGTGCTGACGCGGCGGCGGATGATGAGCTTGGTCGAGTGCTTCTTCTTGTTGCGCGTCGGGCCACCCTTGGCGAGGACGCCGGTGGGTCCGCACGGCGGGCGATTGCCCTTCGAGCGACCCGAGCCGCCGCCCAGCGGGTGGGCGTGGTGGCTCTTGGCGATGCCGCGGGTGATCGGGCGGCGACCCATGAGACGGGTCAGACCGGCCTTGCCGAGGCGACGCAGACGGTGATCGGGGTTGCCAACCTGGCCGATGGTGGCCATGCAGGTCAGCGGCACGCGGCGGACTTCGCCCGAGGGCAACACCAGCGTCGCAAACTCGCCTTCCTTGTTGGAAAGACGGGCGAACGAGCCGGCGCTACGGCACATCTGGGCGCCCTTGCCGGGAACCAGCTCAACGCAGTGCACTTCGAGGCCCGTCGGGATGTACGCGAGCGGCATCGCGTTGCCGACCGAGGGCTCCACCGGACCGTTGATCGAGGTCAGCACCTGCTGGCCGTCCTTGATGCCCGCGGGGGCGGGGACGTAGCGCTTCGTGCCGTCGGCGTACTTGATCAGGGCGATGTGGCACGAGCGGTTGGGGTCGTACTCGACGCCCGCGACGGTGCCCTCGATGCCCGCGCGATCACGACGCTTGAAGTCGATCTTGCGGTAGTTCTTCTTGACGCCGCCGCCGATGCCGCGGCTGGTCGTGACGCCCTGGTTGTTGCGGCCGCCGCTCTTGGAAAGCGGGGCGAGCAGGGACTTTTCGGGGTGCTTCTTGGTGACCTCGGCGTGCATGTTGACCGAGGCGTTGCGTCGGCCGGCGGAGGTCTTGTTGTAGATGCGAATGGGCATGGTCTACTCCGGATCGTTCCTGTTCCTGTTCAGAACAGCTCGATCGACTCGCCTTTCTTGAGGGTGACGATCGCGGTCTTCTTGGTCGGCTCCACGCGCACGCCGAACTTGGTGGCGCGGTGCTTGCCCTTCTTGGTCTGGGTGTTGACGCCGGTGACGTGGACCTTGTACAGCTCCTGCACCGCGTTCTTGATCTCGGTCTTGGTGGCCCGCGGATCAACGAGGAAGGTGTACTTCGCGAGCTCGTTCATGGCGAACGTGCCCTTCTCGGTGACGAGCGGCTTCTTGATGATGTGATGTGAAGCGACGTTGGCGGGCATTACTTAGCCTCCGCTTTCTGAGCCGCACCCTTGGGGGTCAGCTTCGCGTCCTTGCCGGTCTGCGACCACGGGCCGGACAGCCACGACTCGAGATCGCTCTTGGCGATGACGACGTAGCGGTGATTGAGCATGTTGAACGCGTTGAGATCGGTGGCGTGCACGAGCGAGATGTTCTCGACGTTGCGAGCCGACTTGCGGGTCGCGATCGTGTCGCCGGTGCCGCCGCCGAGGGCGACGAGGGCCGAGTCATCGACCTTGATGGCCTCGAGGAACTTGACGAAGTCGGCGGTCTTGGGGGCCGCCATCTTGATCGTGTCGATCACGCGGACCTGGTTGTCCACGAGTTTGGCGAGCAGCGCGTTGCGGTTGGCCTTGCGCCGCATCTTCTTGGGCATATCGAGGCGGAAGTCCTCGCGGGTCTTCTTCTTCGAGTGACCGTGGCCGCCGCCCTTCATCAGGTTGACCTTCTTGTCACCGTGACGGGCGTTGCCGGTGCCCTTCTGCTTGTACAGCTTGCGGGTCGAGCCCTCGACCTCGCGGCGGTTCTTCGTGCGGGCCGAGCCCTGGCGAAGGTTCGCGTGGTAGCGGACGTACGCCTGCTTGATCAGCGCGGCGTTGATCTCACCACCAAGGGTTTTTTCATCGATTGCCAGCTTACCGACCTGCTGGCCTTGCATGTTGTAGACGGGGACATCCATCACGTCTTACCTCGTCCTGACGCCTCGCCGCATACTCCGGTCCGCGGGTGCGGGGGAGATCGCGGCACTCACTCGCCTATCCGTCCGCCTCCAGTTCCCAACAAGGGAGCACGCTCGCGCGTGGGGGTCGGCTCGGAATCGACTCGGCCGTCCGGGTGTGAGGGTTCTCGCGAACCTCTGCACCCTTCTTTGTCGTTGTCCGGCGGTTTCGTTGGCGCCTTGCGGCGACGCCGACCTTCCGAACCCGCCGACCCCTGCCTTGGAGGGACCGGCGGCGAAATTCTCGAATCACGTCCCAGCAAGTGCGGGGTCGTGATTATTGTCTCACACTCGGCCCCGGACAAGTCCCGAAGCCAAATGCGTGAAAAACGCCTCGATTACTTCTTGGCGTCGGCGACCTTCTTGGCCTTGCTGCGGTAGAGGCGGATGGCCGGGCGGATCTCGACGATGCCCGTATTCGCCCCAGGGACCGAGCCCTTGACGAGCAGGAGGTTGTTCGCCTCATCGACCCGAACGACGTCCAGGCTGCGGCTGGTGACGCGCTCGTCACCCATGTGGCCGGCCATCTTCTTGCCCTTGGCCAGACCGCCGCCGAAGCCGCGGTTGGAGCAGAGCGAGCCGATCGAGCCCGGCGAGCGGTGCTTGCGTTCGGTGCCGTGCGACGCGTACTGACCCTTGAAGTTCCATCGCTTCATGGTGCCCTGGAAGCCCTTGCCCTTGCTGGTGCCGATGACGTCCACAAAGAGCTGGCCGGCGAGGTCTTTGACCGACAGGGTCTGGCCGAGGGTGTAGTTGGCCGCGTCCTTGGCGTCGATGCGGAACTCGCGATGCACGCGCTGCGGGCCGACGCCCGCCTTCGCGTCGTGGCCGATCACGGGGATCGTCGAACGACGGGGCAGGATCTCCTCGAAGCCGATCTGGACAGCGGAGTAGCCGTCCTTCTCGGGGGTGCGGATCTGCGTGACCACGCAGGGACCGACGGAGAGAACGGTGACGGGCACGTTGACGCCGGCGTCATTGAAGACGCGGGTCATGCCGACTTTGCGACCAAGAAGCGAGAGAGCCATGGAACTTTCCTTTCGAATCGATGCACTCGAGAGGCCCCTCCATCGGGGGGCGTCGGAGCTTGGAACTTCTCAAACCAACGAAAAAGGCCCCGCAAACAGGGCCAATCGTGCTTACGCCTTGATCTTGATGAACACACCGGCCGGAACCACCAGGCGATTCAGAGCCTCGACCGTGCGGGCGTTGGGCTCGATGATGTCGATGATGCGCTTGTGGGTGCGGATCTCGAACTGCTCGCGGCTCTTCTTATCGATGAACGGCGAACGCAGAACGGTGTAGCGCTCGACACGCGTCGGCAGCGGCACCGGGCCCGCGACCTTCGCGTTGGTGCGCTTCGCGTGCTCGACGATTTCCTTCGCCGAAGCATCGAGAGCGATGTGGTCGTACGCCTCCATCCGAATTCGAATCTTGCCACCGGTCATTGTGTCACGCGCTCCAGTTCGAGATCACTTGCCAGAGACCCGACAGGAACCGCGGTTCCGGTCGGGAGGTTCTACACGCTTCGGACTTGATTCTTGTCACCCGCCGATCCCCTGCCAAGGCCGAAGTCGAGCGGGTGCGGCCCCCACGGAAGTGCCCTCTCGGGCGCTTCCGCACAAACGGGAACCGTCAAGTGCGTAGCCCAGAAGGATAGCGGGCACCCGCGTGAGGTCAACGGGCGGGGGAATCCGGCGGCACGAAGCCCGGATTTTCCCTTCGGCCGTGCACCACGTTCCCGAACCGACCCGCGGGGCATGCGGATCGGTCAGGGCCCGGCATGCCGCTCGCCCAGACGCTACCGTCTTCATGCCGGTACTGCCGGTTCTGCCGATGTACCCGGACGGACCCCCACCGCTGGGCGGCCGATCGCGACCCGATGGACTGGGCCGCCCCGACTGTTTTCTGGAAGGAGCCACTGATGACCCGCTCGCCACGCCTGTTTGTTGCGGCCGCATCGCTCTGCTGCGGTTTCGCCGTCGCGCAGAGCAATCAGCCCGGCACGGCCAAGCCCCTGGCCCCGGCGGCGGGCGCGATCGAGTTCAATCCCAAGCCCTTCCGCGTGGAGAGCATGGGCCTCACCATTTTGCTGCCCGTCGGCGCCAACGCGAGCTCGACCTCGATCGGCGCTCAATCGGCCCTCGAGATCATCGGCCCCGACAACCTCTGGTATGTCGCGGCGCGGATCGTCGAGAGCAGCGATCTCAAGCTGAACCTGAGTGAGGTCGCGGAGACGAACCTCCGCAGCCAGTTTGGCGAGGGCGTTCTGATGGTCGGGAACGTCGGCTCGTCGGGCGCGACGCTGCTCGAGCGGGTGCAGAATCTCCAGGTTGGCACGCTTCCGGCCGAGCGCTTCTACGTCCTTGGACCGGCGGACGAGAAGGACAAGAAGAAGGTTCGACTCGTCTACGGCGTGACCTTCATCAAGCTTGGCCCGGGGCGATTCGCGTACTTTGAGACCAGTATGGGCGAGCCGCAGTTCGAACGAGGTCGGCCGCAGATCGAGGCGACCGTCGCGACCGCGCAGTTCGCGGACAAGCCGGCGCTGGAGGCGGCCCAGCGAGCGCTGTTCGATGCGGGGGCGAAGTTCCTCGAGAGCGTGAACGAGGCGAAGCTGCGCTCGGTCATCGAGGATTCCAAGGAAACCTGGTGGCGGCTGTATGTGCCGGCAAAGACGGGAGCCGACGCCGACGCTCGGGAGCTTGGGTACCGACGCATCCGCATGTTCATCGGCAAGCGCGGTCAGATCGACCCGAAGCGGGACCCCAAGACCTTCCGCGGCGCCGACAACGACGAGGGCTACCTCGTGCAGGTCGACTTCCGCGGCATCCTGGGCGACAACAACGAGATTCTCACCGATTCGCAGGGCATGTTCTTCCTGTCTCTGGATCGCTCGCAGGAGACCTGGGCGCTCACGACGCGGGTCCGCGACGGCAAGACCGACAAGACCAGCGACGAGATCGGGCACCGCATCGGCAATCAGATCAAGCTCAAGAAGGCGGACGGCCGCGACGCGACGCTGCTGGTGCCCGACAAGACGTATGTCTCCCGCATGGAGACGTTCGTGCTGCATCGCCTGCTGGTGTTGTCGCGGCTGACGACGGAGTTCGCCTTCAACACCTATTCGTCGGAGTCCGAACTCGTCGACATCCGTCGGGAATCGGTGGATCAGCCGGTCGACAAACCCGGAATCTACCGGATCACGTCAAGGCTCGGCGAGGGAACGCAGCCGCAGATCTCCACGCTGAAGGAGAACGGTGAACTGCTGTTTGCGGACATGGGCGGCGGCGTGCGCGTCGAGCCGACGAGCAAGGAGCAATTGCTGCGGCTGTGGAAGTCCAAGGGCCTGCCGCTGGACTGACGCGAAACGGGCAGCGGGTGATCGTTCCCGGTGAAAGGCACGCATGGCGACTGACAGGCTCATCTCCGCTTCGACGACGAACCCCGTGGAGGAGCAGCGCAACTGGGCGCTGCGTCCGACGGGAATCGATGAGTACGTCGGTCAGGAAGAGCTGATCGAGCGACTGCGCATCGCGATCCAGGCCGCCCGCTCGCGCAACGAGCCCTGTGAGCACGCGCTCTTTCACGGGCCTCCGGGCCTGGGCAAGACGACGCTGGCCCATCTGATTGCCAACGAGATGGGCAGCGGGATCCACGTGACCAGCGGCCCGGTGCTGAGCAAGGGCACCGATCTGGTTGCCGCACTCACCAGCCTGCGCGAGCGCGATGTGCTGTTCATCGACGAAGTGCACCGGCTCCCGGCGAGCGTCGAGGAGTTCGTCTATCCCGCGATGGAGGACTACCGCATCGACGTTCCGGTCGATAGCGGGCTCGCCGCACGCACGGTCCAGATCAAGTGCAAGCCCTTCACGCTCATCGCCGCGACGACGCGGGCCGGGCTGATCTCCAGCCCGCTGCGCTCCCGCTTCGGGCTAACGCACCACCTGCGCTACTACACAACCGACGAGCTCATGCGGATCGTCGGCCGCAGCGCCCGACTGCTCGCCGTGGAAGTTGCGGGCGAATCGTGCCTCCGTCTGATCGCCGAGCGTTCCCGCGGCACCCCGCGCATCGCCAACCGGTTGCTGCGTCGCGTCCGTGATTTCGCGTGCGTCAAGGGCGACGGCGTCATCCGCGACCGCACCGTGCACGACGCGCTCAAGCTCGAGGGAGTCGATGACTTGGGCCTCGACGATCTCGACCGCGGATACCTCCGGATCATCGCTACCACGTACTCGTGCGGCCCTGTCGGCCTTGAAGCCGTCGCCGCCACGATGAACGAGGACGCGGGCACGCTCGAAGACGTCGTTGAGCCCTATCTGCTGCAGATCGGCTTCCTCGCGCGGACGCGGCGCGGCCGGCAGCTCACCAAGGCGGCGTGCGATCACCTGGGCGTGAAGTGGCAGGGCGAGACGCTGTTTGATCCCAACGCGTGACGTTGTCAGAGTGAATCGACGTACGCCTTGGCTTCCGCGAGGCCGCACCCGGTGCGCTCCCGGTACAGCTTGATCGCCTCGATGGCGCGGCCGCGGCGCGCCAAGTCGCGGATGTCAGCGTGATCAGGCTCGTCGGTGCTCAGGCCCGCGGCCGCGAGCAGCGCGTCGAGCTTCTTTTCGATACGGGCGAGCCGCATCATGACAGTTGGGTCGGGGCCGAAGAGTCCCATGCAGGATCCGATCGGTCAACGGGCACGCGACAGACGAACATCAACGCTTGCCGACAGGCTCGCGCATCGATTTGGTCAGCTCATCGGAGATGTAGAGGATGCACTGGCACGAGGCGCATCGGGTGAGCCGGCCGGACACGAGCAGGCCGTTGACAGCCTCGATCGGCAGGGCCATCATGCATGAACCACAGTGGTACTCGTGGCGTTTGCGATCGACCTCTTCGATATGGGCCATCGCCTCGTCGCCTCGGGTCTGGACCAGGCGCTCGAAGACCGCCAGTGTGTCCTTGGGGAGTTCCTTCGCGAGTGCGTCACGCTGGGTCTGCAATTCGGCGAGGCGATCCTTGATCTCCGCGGCCCGCTGGTCGCGGTCGCTCACGGCCACCGCCTGCACCTTCTCGCGATCGGTCCGCTGCTTCGCGATGTCGTCAAGCTGCTTCTTGAGCTCTTCGACCTTTCCCATCTGCTCGAGGGCCGAAGTCTCCTGGCGGTCGCGCTCGGCCTTGATGGTGTTGACCTCCGTCAGAAAGGCCTTGTATTCCTTATTGGTCTGGGCCGAGTCCATCTGCTCGCGGATGGTGGTCATCCGGACATCGAGTCGTTTCATCTCGCCTTCGAAGTTCGCCGCAGCGGCGCTGATCTGCCGAACCTGCGCCTCGATCGACGCCTTCTTGGCATCGAGTTGCTCGATCAACTTGTTCTGCTCGGCGAGAAAGCGCTCGGCCGCGGCGAGGCGGGAGCGAAGCCCGCGGAACTGTTTGTCGACCTGAAAGACGCTGAGCAGCTTGGCCGTGACGTTCATGGGTTCTCCGCCGACTGCTTCAGTGTAGCCCGGCTGGCAAGGGCTCTTCAGACCCGCCGGTCCGAACGGGCTTATCCCGGTGGAAATAGCAGCCTGAGCCACCAGTACGCGAAGGGCGCGACCAGCAGGGGCGAGTCGAGGACATCGAGAATCCCTCCAAAGCCTGGCAGCGATCGCCCGGAGTCCTTGATCCCGGCGTCCCGCTTCAGCAGGCTCATCATGAGGTCCCCGGCCTGACCGAGCAAGGCGAACACGACGCCGGTCGCCAGGCCGAGCGCGATGGGATAACCCGGCTGGGACACGGCGCCGAGCCAGACACCCAATACCCCGAAGGCCGCCGCGAGCACCACGCCGCCAACCAACCCCTCCCAGGTTTTTCCGGGGCTGAGCCAGAAGATCAACTTGTGCCTCCCCAGCGATCGGCCCGTGAAGTAGGCGCCGGTGTCGCACATCTTGACGACGAGGAGCATCCACGCCAGCGTCCACGCCGAGTGCTCGCGCCGGATCGCGAGGAGGAAACCGAACATCAGCCCGAGATAAACGAACGCCAGGACCGCGCCGCCCGCCGCCGCGATCACGCCCTCGGTGTTCTTGTGACGCGAGTAGAACCGCAGGGCGGTGATCAGCACAAGGACGGCGGACGACGAGACGATCAGGCCACCCGTCGCCGCGTCCCACTCGCGCGGGATGAGACACGAGACGCAAAGACCGAACATCGCGGCCAGAGTCGTGATGCGTTTCGAAGCGTCGATCGCCTTGTCGTGCAGGATCGTCGCCAGTTCCTGCGACGCCAGCACGCTCAGACCGGCCATCACCGCGAAGATGACAACGCCCGGCGGCATGGTCGCGTGCGGATAGCCGATTGCGCCCAGCCACACCGGAGTCGGCAGCGCGTTCACATACTCGTCGAGCCACAGCAGCGCCAGGAGCGCCGCGATCAGCAACGGGCCGAGGATCAGCCGGTCACGCATCGCCGGCCCCCGGGACGCCCACGCCGCCCGACTCCTTGGCAGAGTCTCCCTTCTCGATGATCGAGAGATCGGCGTCCGTCAGCCCACCGAACCGACGCGTTCGCCGGGAAAAATCACGAATCGCGGCGTGCAGCTCCGGCGCACCGAAGTCGGGCCAGAGCACGTCGGTCACGTACAGCTCGGCGTAGCTGATCTGCCAGAGCAGGTAGTTGCTCACTCGCAGCTCTCCCGCGGTACGGATGAGCAGGTCGGGATCGGGCAGGTCCGGCGCGTAGAGGCGTGCGGCGACGGCACGCTCATCGACCTGCTCCGGCGCGAGCTTTCCTGCGGCGACATCGCGGGCGATTGACTTCGCCGCGTCAGCGATCTCGGCGCGAGAGCCGTAGTTGACGGCGACGCACAGCGTCGGCCCCTTGCAGTCCTTTGTCGCGTCCACAACGCTGTCGAGGGCGGCCAGCACCTCCGGCGGCAGGCCCTCCCGCCGACCGATCCAGCGGAAGCGGATGTCATCCCGGACGAGCGCTTCGCGTTCTCCTTCGCAGTACGCGACGCAGAGCAGCATGAGCGCCTGCACTTCGTCGGCGGGGCGGCGCCAGTTCTCGAGGCTGAAGGAGTAAAAGGTCATCGCCTCGACACCAAGGCGGCCGGCTTCTTCGACGGTCTCCCGGAGCGCCCGGGCCCCGTTGCGATGGCCGAAGATGCGGGGAAAGCCGCGCTGCTTGGCCCATCGTCCGTTGCCGTCCATGATCACGGCGATGTGACGGGGGATCTGCCGCGGGTCGATATCGGGCAAGATCGCGAGCGGGTTCGCCTTGGGATAGCGGGCCTGCATCTCGGCGATGCGGGCCCGCACACCGGCATCCGACGCGAACGAGGTTTGGCTCTGGAGCGTGGTCACGAGGAGATGAACACGATAGCGGGAAATGGCCCGTCGCGAAAGACCTGCCTCACACCCGACCCATCGTCTGCGCGCGATCCGGGCCGACGCTGAGGATCTCGACCGGCAGGCCGACCTGCTGCTCGATGAACTCGACGTACGCACGGGCCTGCGTGGGAAGTTCGTGCCGTGAGCGCGCGGCGCCGATTTCTTCGCCGAACCCGGGCAGATCCACGTAGTGGGGCTTGGCGTTGGTCAACGCCGCGGCGTCCGGAAGGAAGCGGTCGCTCACCTTGGTGCCATCGGCATACCCGGTGCAGACGCGGATCGTGTCAAAGCCCGCGAGGACGTCAAGCATGGTGAGCGCGATGCCGGTAGCCCCGTTGATCATCGCGGAGTATTTGACGGCGGTGAGGTCCAACCAGCCGACGCGGCGCGGGCGACCGGTGGTCGTCCCGAACTCGCGCCCGCGATTGCGGATGCGATCGCCGATCGCGCCGTCCGGACCCGGCCCGGAGAGCTCGGTCGGCAGCGGTCCGGCGCCGACGCGGGTGCTGTACGCCTTCATCACACCAATGACGCGGCCCACGCGCTGCACCGGTACTCCGGTGCCGATCCCGATCCCCGCAATCGAGCACGAAGACGCGGTGACGAACGGGTAGGTGCCGTGATCGACGTCGAGCAGCGTGCCGTTGGCCGATTCGAAAAGGATCTTCTTTCCCGCCTTGACGAGGTTGTTGAGCAAGTACGTCGTGTCACGCACCATCGGCGCCAGCGCTTCTCCGGCCCCGAGCGCCCAGTCCATGACCTTCTGCGACTCGATGGCGTCGGCGCTCCCGGCCAGATCGCGGATCAGGTCCATTTTGGTCGCGATCGCGATCTCGATCTTGTCCCGCAGCGCCGGGGCGTGCAGCAGATCACCGACGCGCACGGCACCAGCCCGGTGCGCCTTTTCCGCATACGCCGGGCCGATCCCTCGCCTCGTGGTGCCGATCTCCGAAACCTTGCGTCCGGTTTCTCCCGCTTGAGCGATCCTGACCCGCTTGAGCGCGTCCTCCCGGGCGGCGTCCTCGGCCTTGTGGTAGGGCATGACGACGTGCGCACGATCCGAGATCACCAGCCCACCGGTGTCGACACCGCGGGCTCTCAGGCCGTCGATCTCCTCGAGCAGCTTGTCGGGATCGAGCACGACGCCGTTGCCGATCACGGCAATCTTGCTGGGGTACAGAATGCCTGATGGGATCAGGTGCAGCGAAAAGCGCTCGCCCTTGACCACCACGCTGTGACCCGCGTTCGCCCCGCCGTTGTAGCGCACGACCGCGTCGTGCTCGGCGGCGAGTATGTCCACGATCTTGCCTTTGCCTTCGTCGCCCCACTGGAGGCCGACGACGGCGGAGCAACTGGAGATCGGACGGGCGGTGTTCTCGGACATGCGCGGCTCCGGTGGAATCAGAGCTAGACCGTAGCCGCCGGCCCGCCCAGCCGTCACATCCCGCATGAAGAACGCCCAGGAGTTGGGGGCAAATCGCATACCCGCGAAAGCATCGGGGCCGGCGGGTCGATAGATCCACCGGAAGTCGCGGCGCGGCCGCGACCGCGGATCGGCCTTGCGCCGGTCCATCGAAACTCTCAGGGTGAGAACCGGGACATGGCCGCAGAAACCGTCCGCATCATGTGCCCCAACCTGACCTGTCGCAAGGTTTTGGCGGTGCCAGAGAATGCCCGCGGCAAGACCGTGCGCTGCAAGGGGTGCGGTACCAACATCCGAGTCCCACCACCCCGCGGGGTCTCCAAGCCCGACGCTCAGCAGAAGCCCCATGCGGCCTGACTGACCGCGCACAGAAAAACGCCCCGGCGGGCGTTGCCACGATTCCTTGGTGTCGTTGACGGACCGCCAGGCCGGAAGCGTCAGAGCTTCGGCTCGTCCTTCTCGTCAAGAAAATCGAAATTGAACTCGTCGCTATCGTCCGGATCAGGGGTCCGAGTGACGGGCTCTCGGGTCGGAAGCGTGTCTTTTCGAGGAGCGGGCTTTGCCGCTGGCAGTGGTGGAACGGCGGACGGAGCCGGCACCCCAACCGCCACTGCGTCCTCGAGGACCTCCTCGGAATCGATCGAGCCCGGTTGGCCGTCGATCCTCACAACAAACAGAAAAGGCCCGATGCTGATCGTGTCGCCGGCGGAAAGTTCTGTCTGGCTGATCCGCCGCCTGTTCACGTAGGTCCCGTTGCTGCTTCCAAGGTCCTTGAGGACCGGGCGGCCCGAATCGAGTTGCAGCTCGCAGTGCTGCCGGGAGACATTGGGGTCGGGCAACCGCATCGTGGCGTCGGCTTGGCGGCCGATGATGATGCGGGCCTTCTTCAGCGGCACCTCACGCTGCGTGCCGTCGCGATTGACTAGAACGAGAGACGTTTCCAACTCGCTATCCTTTCCCGCCACGAGCGTCGCACGCGGTTCCGATCACGGGCCCGGCGTCGGCCGCCGCCCGCCTTCGGGCCGCGAACCTGACTCCAGCCCGTCCCGCATTCACTGCGGACACGGCGGAATCGTTGCGTTCACGCGGCCGGCCCAGCCGTCCACGGGCCGAACCAAAGTCGTCCTGACCGGCGATCGTTCCACGACCGCCCGTCCCCCACCACGCCGATCAACCCCTTGCCCAATCCAACGCACAATACCCTAATCTCTCTGCCGCAGCAAGGGGCACCGATCGGAAACCGCTCGGAACACCCCCTGCACCGAAGCGAACCGGTCGGCGCGCATTCCGGGCGCGATCGTTCCAACCATCAGTCCGTTCGCTCCCTGTACATCCATGTTCCGTTCTGCTCGCACAAATGCCACTATTGCGACTTCTACAGCCTCGTGGACACGCAGGATCGGCAGCGCATCTTTGCCGATCGCGTGATCCGCGAACTGAAGGCACT
>ERZ1066133.728-NODE-728-length-12509-cov-7.862293_pt1 | contig 12509 bp, 9 predicted proteins | sample MGYA00382780_ERZ1066133 | MGnify/ENA primary metagenome ERZ1066133 (study PRJEB33369, sample SAMEA5778363) | biofilm metagenome | biome: Industrial cooling water; feature: Water cooling tower basin; material: Biofilm | place: United Arab Emirates | collected...
CGGGGTCGGCGACCGAGAAGGCCAAGTCAGCCTGCGCCGCGCCCGCGAGCGCGAACACCGCTGCCGCGGCCGAGATCTGGATTGCATTCTTCACAACGAACCTCTCTTCCCTTAAAAGGCGGACCACGTGCGCGAAGCCGCGCAGCATGACCCAAAACCCCACGACCGCGCAGTGCGGTCGCTCCAGACAGAACATGCCTCAGGAACGGCACGATGCCAGTAAAGTGGAAGGAAAATGCTGAATTTCTCGCGGGCGCGGGATTCGCGGCCTGTGCCGGTTCGTTCGGCTCGAGGTCGGTGCAGCGACTGTGTGTGCGGGCCCTGCCTTGTCGGTCGGACGGCAATCGACAGCGGTGCCGCTACGGGTGTCGGCTCAAAGGCCGGACGTTTCCGCCCCGGCTGTGGGTGTTCCGCGTCGGGACCAGGACGCGCAGAAAGCCAGCGGGCACGCCGCAGCGTGCTCGTGTGCCTGACCTCGCAGAGCCACGTCAGACGCGGGTACCAAAGAGCGAGAGCGATCGCACGCGGTCGATCTGCACCTCGGCGAACGTGTGGGTCAGATCCGCTCCGCCCGCGCTTGGGGACGGTGCGTCAAAGAACACGATCATGTCTGTATCGCTGCGGCCGCAGTACTGCATGATCCGTTCGCCCGAGTCGCCGGGCGTGCTCGGTCGGCTCGGCGTCGATGGTGCCGCGTCTCGCGCGCTGATCGTGAGGGACACGGTTCCGCCGTGAGACGCAGCGCCGCCGGCACCGGCCTGGCGAGCCTGCGCCTGATGCTTCTTGCTCGGTCCCTCGACAAAGACCCGCAGCTTCTGGCCGATGTACTCCCGCGCCACCAGATCGGAAACATCGTTCTGAAGCGACAGCAGTGCGGTGTTTCGGGTCCGCTTCACCGGCTCGGGCACATCGTCGGCGAGCTTGTCGAAGGCGACCGTGCCGGGGCGGGGTGAGTACTTGAAGATGAACGAGTTCTTGAAACGGGCGCGACGTATGAGCGCCGCAGTGGCCTCGAAATCCTCGTCGGTCTCGGTGGGGAATCCGATGATGAAATCGCTGGAAATACCGACCGGACGGGCGATCTCCGGCTGGTGAAGGAAGTGACGCACGCGATCCACGAACTCCAGATACTCGCTCACGGTGTAGCCGCGGTTCATGAGCTTGAGGATGCGGTCGGAGCCTGACTGGGCGGGAACGTGCAGGTAGCGGCAGATGCGGGGGTGATCGCGAATGACCTCAAGCACGTCGTCGCCGAAGTCGCGGGGGTAGGACGTCACGAACCGCAGCCGCTGGATCGCCGGGACCTCGTCGTGAATGCGGGCGAGCAGGTCGGCGAAGGTGGTCGTCTGTTCACCGGCGAACGGATCGCGACGGTGGCCCCCGGTGAACGACCGGCCCTTCTGCGGCTGGGTGATGCCGCCGACCGTGACGGCCGCCGCGTGCTCGAAGCGGTAGTGATTGACGGTCTGGCCCAGGAGCGTGATCTCGATGACGCCGCGGTCGGCGAGCATCCTGCACTCGTCGATGATGTGCTGCGGCGGGCGGTGGATCTCGGCTCCGCGCGTGAAAGGGACGACGCAGTACGTACAGAACTTGTTGCAGCCGCGGGTGATGCGGACATACGCCGACTTGGAGGGCTTGTCGGTCGGATCCAGGGGCGAAACGGAGCGGGAGAGATCGAGCAATTCGAGCGAGTCGGCGGCGGCGGCGAGGGTGCTGCTGCGCCGGGAGGCGCCGCCCTGCAGGGCGATTTCCCGTGCCGAAACCAGGCCTTTTCGTGCGTTGGGGTCGTCCGGTGCCGGGTCCGCCGCCAGTGACTCGCGGGTGCGCAGGGCGTTGTCCAGCAGATTGGGAAGCTTGTCAAGTTCGCCGGGCCCGACCAGCACGTCTACGACCGGCATCCGCTTCACGAGGTCCACGCCGTCGCGTTCGGCAAGGCAGCCCAGCACGCCGACGACGAGGTTGGGGTCCGTGGACTTTCGCTGGGCGAGCTCGCCGAGACGGGACCAGACCTTCTGTTCCGCGTGCTCCCGGACCGAGCAGGTGTTGTAGAGGACAATGTGCGCGTCATCGGCGGAGGTGGTGAACCGATAGCCGAGGGCGTGGAGCTGCCCGGCGACGAGCTCGGAATCGAGCTCGTTCATCTGGCAGCCGAAGGTTTCGAGATAGACGCGCCGGGAAGACATAGGGGAGAGTTTATGCGTCGGGCCGTGGAACTGAGCGGCTGCGCAGGGTGCCGCGGTGAGGAGGTGATTAGACTTGCGGCGTGTTCCGAGGAATCTCACTCGCCAACAAGTGTCTCCTGCTGTTCGGCGGTGCCGTCGCCGCGATCGTGCTGGCCGCGCTCATGTTTCCGTTCTTTCGCATGAACTCGCTGGTCGACGAAGGCCAGCTTGAGAACTCGCGGCAGATGGTGGACCACTGGGAGCAGGCCGAACGCCAGATCAAGGCGGCGATCATCGCCTTGGGCGGTACCAGCGTGATCTCGTCGCGCCCGCCGCAGCCCGAGCGCTACGTCTTCGGCGACGCGGAGCCCAAGCCCGGGACCGAGGGCTACGCGGGCGTGCCGGCCGTGCGGATCGGACTCGAGGACGCCCGCAAGACGGCCGAGAAGGACCGCTTCGTGGCCCGTGCGCTCGACGCCCTTCAGAAGGACCCAAAGCGCGCGGATTTTCAGCAAGCGCGGTGGCAGGGCACCAAACGCGAGTACCGCTACGCCAAGGCCGTCCGGGCCGAGGTCGATGGCCAGCAGCAGGTCATCGGTCTTGTGCTCCTGGATCGCACGACCGGCGAGCCGCTGCGGCTGCTGCTCATTAACACCGCGTATCTCTTCTCCGCGGGGCTGTTCGTCTCCGCGTTCGCGGTGCTGGTCTTCTACCTGATCACGCACCACCTGATCCTGCAGCCCGTGCGAACGCTGAAGGAAACGGCCGAGAGCGTGCGGCAGGGCGATCTGAAGATCCGCTCCGAGATCAGCACCGGCGACGAGTTTGAGGAGTTGGCCGAGACCTTCAACCACATGCTCGGCGATCTGGAAGACCAGCAGGCGCAGCTGCGTGCCATCAACGCGGCGATGAATCTGAAGCTGGACGAGATCACCGCATCCAACAGCGCGCTCTACGAAGCGGCGAAGCTGAAGGGCGACTTCCTCGCGAACGTCAGCCACGAGCTCCGCACGCCGCTGAACTCGATCATCGGCTTCGCCGACCTGCTGCTCGAGATCGCCAGAACCGAGCTGGCGGCTGGCGATGATTCAACCCGCCTCGCCAAGCGGGTGCGATTCCTGGAGAACATTCTGAATGCCTCTCGTGATCTCCTGGAGATGATCAACGGCCTGCTCGAGATGGCGAAAATCGAGGCGGGCAAGTACGAGCTCCGGATCGAAAAGGTAAACGTGCACGACACCTGCGAGGCGCTCGCGGGTCTGATCTTCCCACTGGCCTCGACCAAGGGCATCAAACTGAATCTCGAGATCGCGGGCGATCTGCCCCTGATCGAGACCGACGCGAAGAAGTTCCGGCAGATCGTCTTCAACTTCCTCTCGAACGCGGTGAAGTTCAGCCCCACAGCCGATGAAGCCGGCGCGAAGGCGGTCGTCACGCTGCGGGCGGAGAAGATCGTGACCACGCGGCCGGGCGAGGCACCCAGTGCTGCGGAGTCGGACCGGGTGCGGATCAGCGTGATCGACAACGGGCCGGGTATCGCGCTGGAGGATCAGGGCAAGATCTTCGAGAAGTTCTCGCAGCTCAGCCGCGGGCACACCAAGGAGCATGCCGGTACCGGCCTGGGCCTGACGATCTGCAAGGAACTGGCGGGCGTGCTGCAGGGCGAACTTCAGCTGGTGAGCGACCTGGGGCGCGGCGCGATGTTCAGCCTGATGGTGCCTGTGACGCTGGACACCAACCGCCTGCGCGAGACCGAAGCGGAAGCGAAGTTCCGCGGGGCGCTGAAGCGGGCGACGGCGGTGGGATGAGGGGACGGGTCAGGGCGCTGGACTGGGGTCTGAGGACTGAGGACTGAGGACTGAGGTCTGAGATCTGAGATCTGAGATCTGAGATTTGGAGTCTGGGGCCTCTGGTGTCGGCATCGCGTCGCGCCCTTCGCGCGTGGCGCGAAGTCCCGATCAAGAGGGTGTGCCCGAAGCGAACGTGTCGGCGATGATCGCTGCGGCGCGGGCGAGCTCATCCCGCGTGGTGAGCACGTCCGGCGCGAAGCGGGCGTGGCCGAGTCGGGCGTCCGCGATCACGGAACGGGCCTTGAGTCGATCGCAGAACGCCGTCGTGTCGCGGTGGGGGAGCAGCAGGTACGCGCCGGAGTGTTCGGGATCGGGGCCCCCGCGGCGGACGGGGATGTTGTGGCGGCGGAGAGCATCTTCGAGGAATGCGAGTTGCTCAAGGGCGTACGCGCGGAGGCGATCGACGCCGAGGGCGAGAGTGAGCTCAAGGCCGGACTTGGCTTGGTACAGCGGCAGGATCGCCGGCGTCGCTTCCATCCACGCGTCGCCACCGGTGGCGAGCAGCGGCTGCTCGGGTCGCTGAAACTTGAAGGTGTCGCGCTTCGCGAACCAACCGGTGTCGAGCGTGCGGAAGGGTGGTTCGCTGTGGGCGTCGTCGCGGAGGTGGCGCGGGTGGATCATCAGCCAGCAGGCACCGGGCCCGCCGCGGGCGTACTTGTACGAGCCGCCGATGGCGAAGTCGGCACCGAGTGATTCGAGCGCGAGCGGGATGACGCCCGCGGCGTGGTAGCAATCCAGTAGTACGAGCGTGTTCTTGGCGTGGGCTGCCTCCACGACGCGGGGGAGCTGGTCGAGGACCTGTCCCGTCGCGTAGAAGACGGGCGAGACGACAAGCAGATCGAACGACTGGCGCTCGAGTGCGGCGAGGATGTCGTCGGCGCGGAAGCGCGGCGGCTGATCGGGCTCGGTGTGCGGCTCGATCCATGTCACCTCGGCGCGGCGGCGCGGGTGGGGGTGGTGGTAGGTCTTGAGGATGAAGTCGATGGAGTCGAACTCGCCGCGGGTGGTGAGGATGCGGGGCGTGGCCGACGGCAGCGCGTTCAGTACGGCGCGCAGACCTTGGCCCGCGGAGGTCTTGGGGACCACGGCGTCGGCGCGAGAGACGCCCAGCAGGCAGGCGATGTTGTTGCGGAAGGTGTGCAGCTCGTCGAGCCAGAAGCCCCACGCGTCATCCATGTCGCGGTACCACGCGTCGAGGGCGGCCTGCACGTCACCGGACATCTGATCAAGCGGGCGGCCGAGGCTGTGATTGGCGAGGTAGATGCCCGGACGCTCCAGGATGCGGGAGAAGAGCGGGAAGATGTGGGTACGCAGCGCGTCCTCGCGGAGCGGGTCGGGGCCGAGCGCGGCGACGGCTCGCGCGATCGCGGCGCTGATGCGGGGCGTGGCGATGCGTGATGCGGCGTCGGGCGTGTTCAAACGGGTTTTCCGTGGTAGGTCTGGCCTGTGTCAGGGCCAACCATGGTGCGGACGTCCCAGAGTTCGGGGAAGAGCGGCAGATCGACGAGGGTCTTGAGGTAGTTGACGCCTGCGGTGCCGCCGGTGCCGCGCTTCATGCCGATCACGCGCTGGACGACTTTCAGATGGCGGTAGCGCCAGAGCATCATGGTCTCGTCGATGTCCACGAGCTTTTCGGCCATCTCGTACGCGTCCCACTGACCTTCGGGCTTGTCGTAGATGTTCTTGAAGACGGCGAGCACGGCGTCGCTGGGGGTGTGGGTTTTGGTGAGATCGCGCTCGAGCACATCGCGGGGGATGGCGTGGCCGCGGCGGGCGAGGTAGCGAAGGAACTCGTCGTAGAGGCTGGGCGCACGAATCGCGGCGTCGAGTTCCGCGAAGATCGCGGGCTTGTGGCGGAAGACGTCGAGGTAGCGGATCTCGCGGTTTCCGAGGAGGTACTCGATAAGGCGGTTCTGGTGCGACTGGATGCCGCTGGCGGGGCCGAGGACGTGGCGGAACTGGACGTACTCGGTGGGGGTGAGCGTGGCGAGCACGGACCACTGGCTGAGGAGCTGGGCCTGGATGTGCTTGACGCGTGCAAGGATCTTGAAGGAGGGCTCGAGCTGGTCCTTGGCGACAAGCGCCATCGCGGCGCGGAGCTCGTGGATGACAAGCTTGAACCAGAGCTCGGTCGTCTGGTGCTGGATGATAAAGAGCAGTTCGTCGTGGTGCTCGGGGCGGGAGAGCGGGCGCTGGGCGGCGAGCAAGGGGTCGAGTTGGAGGTAGGTGGCGTAGTCGAGCTTGCCGTGGAGATCGGTGATGACGCCGGCGGCTTGGTTGGTTGGTTGGGTCACGGGGACAGTGTGGCGGGTGCGGCGGCGGAGATCAAGCCGGGCCAGCGAATGGGAGGACGAATCGGGGCCGGCGCCGGGCGGGCAGCGCGCGCCGGACTGTCCGACAGGTTGACCTCCTGGCAGGTCAGCCTCCGGTCGTCGGAACGATGATCCGGCCGGAAGCCGGGGCGACGGACACTCATTGCTTGTCGGGCTGCGACTCGACGGACGCGAGCGGAGCGGAGGGCCCCTTATCGCCGGTCATGATCTTGTCACGGTTGGCGAGGAGCGTGCCGTCGCCGCTGCTGGACGGCGTGATCTGAACCGCTCGGGTTTGCAGGTACTCCTCTCGCGGTGAGCACGTGCAGCCGGCAAGCGTCGCAAGGGCGACAGTGGCAAGCGTGGTTCGAAGGGTGCGGCGTCGTTGCATGATCAGAGGGCAGGATGCTACCGCGGCCGCGGCGGTCGCGCCGCCTCGCCGGGACAGAATGGTGATCGTACTTTGTTCGGAATTCGCCGGAATGGGCGCCGCCGCGGCGTGATGAATCGCTCCAGTCAATGCGTCGGTCACGTGGGGTCTCCCGCAATCCCTCCACGGAGTCGCTATGCTCCGTTCCCGTACGGTGCGCATCGGCCGTCCGGGCCGCGGGAATCGACCTTTCGAGGCAAGTTACCGTCCGCTTACCGATGGCATGACGGGTGGGAGGGCGGCAAACGCCGATCTGGTCGTAGGCTGTCAGGGGGCGAGAACTTGGTGGTGGATAATCTCGGATATCGGATGCCCAATGCCACGTCCCAATGCCACGTCCCAATGCCCCGTCCCGATGCCCCGTACCAATGCCCCGTACCAATGCCTCGTGCCCAGTACCTATTGCCTTCGTGGATCACACAATGAAGCTCGCGTTCAGCACAGTTGCGACCCCGGAATGGACTCTTGAGCAGGTGGCCGCGTTCGCGGAGGAGGTCGGCTACGACGGCGTGGAGCTGCGCACGTTCGGCAGCGGGTCGTCGCAGTTCGCGTGCGATCCCGCGCTGACGGCTCCGGAGAATATCCGCAAGATTCTGGCGCCGACGGGCGTGGGTGTGGCGTGCGTGGCGACGAGCGCCAGCTACGAGGCGCCGGTGACGCCGCCGGTCATCGGGCACATTCTGGGCGGCACTCCCGCCGGTGTGAAGCTGACGGGCTGGGCGGTCGATCTCGCCGCCCGCGTCGAAGCGCCGCTGGTGCGTGTGTTCCCGGGGACGATTCCCGGGATGGACACGCGCTGGACCGGAACGAACCGGATCGTCGAGCGATTGGAGCTCGCGGTGGCAACGGCGCGGAACACGGGCGTGCAGCTCGCGCTCGAGAACTCCGGGTCGTTCACGACCGCGGTGGCGCTGAGCGAACTGCTCGATCGCGTGAACAGCCCGCTCCTGGGCGTGGCGTATAACCCGGCCATCGCGGCGCTCGACGGCGAGGACCCGGCGAGCGCGATCAATGTCTTGGGCGAGCGGCTCTTGTCCGTGAAGCTCCGCGACATGCTGAACGCCAAGCCCGTGGCGCTGGGTGAGGGCACGCTGCCGACGCGGAAGTTTGTCGAGGCACTGGCGAAGTCCGGCTATCGCGGCTGGATCGTCCATGAGCACGACGCGGCGTGGCTGGGCGAGGGACGCGAGGATGCCCGCTCGGTGCTGTCGCGCTCGGCAAAGGCGGTGGCGTCGTGGGGCGTTGGAGCGATCGCGGCACGGGGCGTGGCGCGGGGTCCGATGGCGGTTCGGTGAGCGCGAAAGACGTTGCACAAGTTGATGCAAGGCGGTGATGCGATGCGGACGCCGAGGCTGACGAGTCTTCGAGGAAGCCTCGGATCGGGCACGGTGGCAGTGTGCGTTCATCGAGAACGATTTGATCGCGGCGGCTGCAGGCGATCCGAGGTTTCGTCGCGAAGCCTCCTCAGCCTCGGCGTCTTCGGATGGGCACGGTGGAGTGGTCGTCCGCGTCGTGGAGCGACGCGGTGAGCTTCGTTCCTGCCAGCGTGATAGCGGGGCGGTGCGAGCGGTTGGGGTTTGCGCTGTGCGGGGTGTGCGGCGTAGAGGAGAGCGCTCGGGCGGCGGAGTACGACGCGTGGATCGCGGCCGGGAAGCACGGGTCGATGGAGTACCTCGCGCGGAACGCCGAGGTGCGGAGGCGGCCGGAGTTGTTGCTGCCGGGGGCGAAGTCGGTGATTGTGGTGGGGGATTTGTATCGGGCGCGAGAGGTGGCGGGCGGACATGGTGGTGCAGGTGCCGTTGGTGATCCACTCGCCGGGATGGAAAGCCCGCCCTTCCCCCTGCCCCTTCCCTCCGGGAAGGGGGGAACGCGAGCGGTTGTTCCGGGGCGGATTGCGCGGTATGCGCAGGGGCGGGACTATCACAAGGTCATCAAGAAGCGGCTGCACGAATTGTGCGATGCGTTAGCGGCGGGTCATCCCAGTGCCGCGTTTCGTGCCTTCGTCGATACCGCGCCGGTGATGGAGCGGGAGCTGGCGCTGCGGGCCGGGCTCGGCTGGATTGGAAAGCACACGCTGCTCATCCATCCGCGGCTGGGGTCGTACATGCTGCTCGGCGGCGTGATGACGACGCTCGAGATCACCGAGAAGGCCGCGACCATCGAGCCGGATCACTGCGGGACCTGCACGCGGTGTATCGATGCCTGCCCGACGGGGGCCATCACGCCCTACAGCGTGGATGCGCGTCGGTGCATCTCGTACCTGACGATCGAGCGGCGGGGGGCGATCGACGTTTCGCTGCAGGCGAAGATGGGCGAGTGGATCTTCGGCTGCGATGTGTGCCAGGAGGTGTGCCCGCACAACTCGGTGCGCCCGGCGGGGAGTGATGTGGGGGTTGCGCACCAGGCGTACGCGCCGACGCGGGAGACGCTGGACGCGATCGAGGTGCTGCGTTGGACGGAGGAAGAACGCCGGCGGGGATTGGCGGGGACGGCGATGACGCGTGCGAAGCTCGAGATGCTGAAGCGCAACGCGTTGATCGTGGTGGGGAATGCGGCGGTAGATGCGGAGACGCGGCGTGCGCTTCGCGTGGCGGTGGCTGGGGTAGCGGAAGAAGTGGGGGCGAGCGCGGAATTGGTGGCGTTGGCGCGGCGGGTCTTGGCGAGTCTGTCGTGAAGTGGGGGAGTCGGATTAGACGTTTGGGGTTTTGATCCACGCCCTCGTTCCCCTCCCCGGTCTCGCTGCGCTCGACCACCCCTCCCCGCTGCGCGGGGCGGGGAGGCGCGGGCGGCTTCGCCGCACTTAGGAGCGCGTACGGGCCGCGGCGGCGATGAGTACCACGCCGAGGCCGATCGGCAGCCACCATTCCTGTTTGTGCATGAAGCCCATGTAGAATGTGGGTGTGGCGAGGGCGCACGCGGCGAGCCAGACGATGTAGCTCGCGAGGGTCGGTGTCGTGGTGGCGTGGCGCCGGGGAATGATCACGAGCCAGACGTAGGCCGGGAGCAGCAGGCCGTAGGCCGACATGAAGAGGCGATAGCCGAACTCGAAGGTGGGGGAGATGCCGGGGCCGTCGCTGATGCGGGGGAACTGCAGCCCAGCCGAGAGCGCAAGCGCTGCGATGGTGGCGAGGGTGAATGTCGCCGCCCGACGCGAAGATGTCGGCGACTCGTCGGCGCCCAGCAGAATCGCCTCGCGAATGTGCAGTCCGATGGTGTAGCCCGATTGAATGAGGATGTGAAAGACGATCGCGGCGGCCACACGCGGACCAGCCGCTGCGGTGCCGAGGAAGTGGCCCGCATAAGCGAGCGTGAAGAGGATCATGGAGAAGAAGACCACCCCGAAGCCGAGGGCGAAGGCGAGCTTGGACTCCCGCGGCGTGGTGGAGAGGCGGGCGCGGAGGAAGGTGGCGTCGAGGTAGGGGCAGAAGAGGAAGCCGAAAACACAGACCGGGGCGAGGTACAGGAGCGCGGGAAGTCCGAGGAAGGTGCGGTTTGGTGCGTCGGGGATCTTGAACTCGAGCCCGGTGTAGAGCGCGAACGCGGCGATGGCGAGGCTGAGGAGATAGACCGTGCCCGCGTCAGCCGGTGAGCGGGATCGCACCCCTGAGAACAGAGCAAAGGCGACGATGGCGCTGACGACCCACGGCCAGAGCGTGCCGCCCACGTATCCGGCTTGCGAGAGCCACCAGATGAGGTACAGGTGGAAGAGGACGGTGATGGCGGAGAAGAGGCGGACGGCAAGGGCATCGCGGGTGAGGATGCGTTGGGCAGAATCAGAGGAGCGGAGGACGAATCCCATGGCGGCGGCGCCGAGGACGTTGGGGATCGCGAAGACGAAGAAGGCCGCGACGCCATAGTCGCGGACGAGGAGGATGGGGAGGAACATCCCGATGCACCACGTCCATGAGACGCCGAGATAGACGGCCCAAGAGGCGGCGCGGGGGAGGTTGGTGGGAGGGTTGGACACGGGGCGCGAGTGTACGGGATTCGAAATGGCCAAATGGCCAAAGGGCCAAAGAGCTAAAGGGCCAAATCAGAGCGACGATCGGTGATCTGAAATTTGGCGCTTTGGAACTTTGGCCATTTGGCCCTTTGCCTCTACCCTCGGTCATGGTGCGATATCGGTGGAAACTGCTGCGTGCGGGGAAGTTCCGGCTGGACGGCGGCTCGATGTTCGGGCTGGTGCCGCGGGTCGTCTGGGGCAAGACGGTGCCGACCGACGAGCGTGGGCGGATCGAGGTGCAGCACAACTGCTTGCTCCTGGAGCGATGCCACGAGGATCCGGGTGATCCGCCGGGACCCAAGCTGGTATTGCTCGAGGCCGGGTCGGGCAACAAGCTCGACGCGAAGAGCCGCGACATCTTCGCGCTCGAGGAGCGCTCGATCATCGACGCGCTGCACGAGGTGGATTGCCGCTGCGAGGATGTGGGCGCGGTGCTGGTGACGCACTTGCACTTTGATCACGCGGGCGGGCTGACGCGCTTGCCGAGGCCGGGTGAGAAGGGCGTGGGGGAGTTCAACGCGGTGCCGACGTTTGCGAACGCGGAGATTTACGCCCAGGCGAGGGAGTGGCAGGACGCGATCGCGAACAACAGCGTGATGACGCGGACGTACTTCAAGGATCACTTGTTGCCGGTGGCGGATCAGATGAAGCTGATCGATTCGCCGCGGCCGTTTGTGAGCGGGTACACGCCGGGGCGGGATGAAGCGCCGGCGGTGCCGGCGACGCAGCGGATCACGTGGCTGCACGGGCTCAAGGGTGTGACGGGCGTGCCGGGTGTGGGAGTGATGCTGGTGCCGGGGCACACCTGGGGCCAGCAGGCGATGGTCTTCACGGATGAGCGAGGCGAGACAGTCGTGTTCACGCCCGACGTCATGCCCACCGTGAACCACGTCGGTCAGGCGTACAGCCTCGCGTACGACGTGGAGCCGTACACCAGCATGGTCTCGCGGCGGTGGCTGCTGGAAGCGGCGGCCATGTACGGATGGACGCTGGTGCTCGACCACGAGCCCGGAAATCCCGTGCAGCGGGTGAAGCGGAAAGACAGCTGGTACGAACTCGACGCCATCACCGCCAAGCCATGATGGGCAAGACGTCCCGCGAGGATCGTCGCATCGGAGCCGAAGCGGCAGCAAGCGACCGGCGTTGTTGCTGCGCGCCGTTGGTTCCCTTGAATGGGTGGCGTGGGCTTTTCGCCCGCTCGTCACCAGCCTTCGTATGATCATGTTGTGACTACCACTGGAACAGCCGACCCTGCAGCCCTTCGCAGCCGTGTGGAGAAGGTGATTTCGCTCATCCGCCCGGCGGTCCAATCCGACGGCGGTGATGTGGAGTTGGTGGCAATTGGGACAGACGGGGTGGTTGAAGTCCGGCTCCACGGGGCTTGTGTCGGCTGCCCATCCAGCACCATGACGCTGCAGATGGGCCTGGAGCGCAACCTCAAGGCGCACGTGCCGGAGGTCAAGGGCGTGCGGGCGGTGAATTAGGCGTCGGGCCAGACGACCGGCCACACGACCGGCCGGACGACCGCCAGAACGGGTTGACAGACGGTCAATCGTCTTCTATAGGTTTTTGTCAGGATTGGGAGACGCGGCCTATCCGGCGTGGCTTCGCCGGGAAAGTTACGGCTTCGCGCTTTTGGGGCTCGGCGTGCCGTGGTATAACTTCATCGGTGGTACCCGCCATGGTGGAACGCGGCGGGGTTCGTTCCGGTGGTGCGCGTCATTCTGCGCCCAGGCCAGGGAGTGGGCT
>ERZ1066133.729-NODE-729-length-12487-cov-9.735682_pt1 | contig 12487 bp, 11 predicted proteins | sample MGYA00382780_ERZ1066133 | MGnify/ENA primary metagenome ERZ1066133 (study PRJEB33369, sample SAMEA5778363) | biofilm metagenome | biome: Industrial cooling water; feature: Water cooling tower basin; material: Biofilm | place: United Arab Emirates | collected...
CCGACAGATCGGTGTACAGACCCGAGTTGACCGTCGTGAGACCCGCCGCCGCGGTCCCGGCGATCGCCACGAGCGCGATCGCGCTCACACCCAAAGACGAAAAACGCATGTCTTGCCTCTCTCAAACAGGGCCGTCACGCTGCCCTTTCGGGCCGCGCTCAACGGCAGGAACAACGCCCCGCGGCCCCCTCCTACAGGAGCCGCTGCCGGACGAAACAACGTTTCAACTGATGCCGTCTCCCACCCGAATCTCCCACCAACTCTCCGACGCAATCCTACGTAATCGCAGCCCCAATGGACAGGAAATCTCCGCCCGTCCGAGCGTGAATGCTCGCGAAACGCCAAAAAGAACAAACGCGCCGTCCGAGAACGACGCGTTTCCAAGGATTCCCTTGACCGTCGGACGGTCTACTTCGTCACTTCGATCGTGCTCGGTCGCGGCGGCTGCTGCTGCTCCGGCACCGCCGCCGCCGGCGACGTCGGGATCGAGACCGGCGGCTGCTGCACCGGCTGCGCCGGCACGTTCTGCAGCAGATCCACCCGCACCGGGTCGATCACGTTCAGCCGCAGCTCCTTGTCCACCGCCGTCTCGCCGATCACGCCCACCAGCATCCCAAGCTTGCTCTCAATCGCGAACTTCGGATCAGGCTTGATGTACCCAAGCGTCCGCGGCACGCTCGTGCCCACGCTCTGAATCCGATACATCAGCGGCAAGGTCTGCCCGTTGTACACCGTGCTCGGCTGCAGCTGTCCCACGATGTTGTACACCCGCGTCGATTCCACCTGCGTCACCCGCTGCAGGACCTGCAGGTTCTGCTGCTGCGTCGTCGACGACTCGTTCAGGAGCGCCTGCTGCTTCTCGCGCAGCTCCTTGCGGAACTTCAGGATCTCCAGGCGGCCTTCGAGCTGTGCCTTCTGGCGGGCGCTGAGCTGGCCCGACAGCTCCTCGATGCTCCGCTCGTACTCCGCGATCAGCGACTCATACTCCGCCTCGCCCAGCGGCTGGGCGTTGACGCGCGAGAAAGCCGCGTCCAGTTCCCGGACCCGCGCCGCCGTCCGCATCGCGGGGGAAACCGGACGGACCACAGGCTCGGTGACCGTCACGGGCGCAGGTGTTGTCGCAGGTGTTGTCGCCGGGGTCGCCACCGGAGTCGTCGCGCTCTGATCGATCGTGACCGGCGCTGGCGTCGTCTGAGCCGGCGCGGCCGCCGGCGTCGCCGCACTCGTCCCGCCAGCGGGTGCACCCGCCGTGCCGTCGGTCTTCATCGGCGCGACAAGACTGGTATCCACCTTCGGCGCCGGCACGCTCGGCTGCCCCGACGGCGGCGTCGACGCCTGCGTGACGGGTTGCGTGACGGGTTGCGTCTGGGGCGTCGCGCTCGGTGCGGCAACGATCGGCTTGCTCTCCGCCGCCGCGCTCTTCGAAAGCTCCGCCACCGTGCCGCCCTTGCCGCGGAACGCGTTCACTTCCTCCTGCGTCGCACGCCGGAGATTCTGCGATTCCGTGAACGCACGCCCCTCGGCCGGAACCGGCACGCGGTACGCGATCACACCCGACGTCCTGGCCTCATCGACCTGCAGAACGTTCAGCGACGTACCCGCCGGCAACGCCGTCGTGAGCAGCGCCTTCCAACTGCCGTTCATGCCCGACGTCTGGTTCGCCGCAAACAGCCGGCTCGCCTTCGTCAGCGTCAGCTTCTTGGTCGCACCGTCGTACGTCGCATCGTCCGCCCGCACGAACGCGAACGATCCCGCCGGATACGTCACCCGCGACCACGCCTGGCCCTCCCCGTCCACGATCAGGATCGTTCCCTGATTCGCGGCACCCACCGAGTAGAACTGATTCGTCTCACCCGCCCGCAGCGGCGCACTCGCCGTTGTCACGATCGCGTAGTACGGGTCGACGTCCCTGAGTTGAGCACCCGCAAGCGGCGCAAGACCGGCCACAAGCACCACGGCAGCGACGCGACAGATCGGATTCGAAGTGAACATGTCAGACTCCATTCCGAGATGAACAAACGAGCACCTGAACGCGGCGGCCCTGTTCTGCGGCCACGCCCCGCGCAGATACAAGTTTACGCCCCCCATACCCGCCCACACTGCATCGGGCCGTCCGCTCGCATCATCTGAAATTGGCAAGAGTTGCGCGTCTGGCTCCGCTACGGGCCGCAACAATCACCCGTGCCCGATGCCGCCCATCACGCCCGCGCCATCGCCCGCGCCGCCCAGCATCTCCGCCGCGGCGGCTTGGTGGCGTTCCCCACCGAGACCGTCTACGGCCTCGGCGCAGACGCCTTGAACCCCGATGCCGTCGCTCGGGTCTTCGCCGCCAAAGGACGCCCGAGCAACAACCCGCTCATCGTGCACGTCGACGGCGAAGCCATGGCCCAGACGCTCGTCGAACGCTGGACCAGCGATGCCCGCAAGCTCGCCGCCGCTTTCTGGCCCGGCCCCCTCTCGATCGTCCTGCCTCGCAACGCCTCCGTACCCGACGTCGTCACCGGCGGCGGGCCGAACGTCGCGATCCGCTGCCCCGACCACGACCTCACGCGCGAGCTGATCCGGGCAGCCGATCGCCCCCTCGTCGGGCCCAGCGCGAACAAGAGCGGGTTCGTCTCACCCACCGCCGCCGAGCACGTGCTGCGAGAATTCCCCGACGCACTCCTGCTGCCGGCCGCGATCCACGCGGAAAACTCCGGCGACCGCACCGAAACGCCTCTCGACACCATACTCATCCTCGACGGCGGCCCATGCGCTCGCGGCATCGAGAGCACCGTCGTCCGGCTGCCCGTATCCATCGGCGATCACGTCGTGATCCTGCGCCAGGGCTTCGTTTCCGCGGATCAGATCGCGGCCACCCTCGGACGCAGCGTCGAGATCGCCACTCCGAATACAACGATCCGCGAGCAACCTCACGAGGCGCTCGAGAGCCCCGGCCTGCTCGACCGGCACTATGCCCCGCGCACGCCGGCGTTCCGATTCCCGCCGGAACAGTGGCCCGACGTGCTCGACCAGATCATCGATCTCGAAGCACCCGATGGCCTCGAGGCCCGGGCCGCCGTGCTCACGCTCGGATCGCGGTCCGTGCCGTCGCCGCACATCCGCATCGCGATGCCCACCGACCCGCGTCAGTACGCCGCCCGTCTGTACGCGGCCCTTCGAGAGGCCGACGAACAGGGGCTCGCCGCGATCTACATCGAGACCCCGACGCAGACACCCGAACCGCTGTGGCAGGCGATCGCCGACCGCGTCCGTCGCGCGACGGTCACACTGCCGACACCGCCAAACGCCTGATGGGGTGCCAGATCGGACGCAAAAACGGAGGCCGAATCGGGCGCCTCACCGCGCCAGCACGCCGTCCTTCCACGTTTCCAGGTTCTCAAGCCGGTCCTTGCTCATGTGCTTGGCGTGCCCATCAAGGAACAGGCTGTTCGAGCCCAGCCCGTGCTGGGTGGGATTGAGGCGGTAGTCGTCCGGGCGCACGCCCGCCTGCACATGGTGCGGCAGCCAGATGTCGTACACCTGCCCGAGCGTGATGTCGTCCTTGGCGAAGCTGCTCCACGACAGCCGCATCAGCCCGCCGGGGTCCTTGGCAAACTCCGTCAGATACATCATCGTCGACGGGCTGGGGATGCGGTCCTCCTGCATCGGCCCGCGCCGGAGCGGGATGTGCCCCGGGCCCTCGCCCCGTCCGTCGACGGTCCCGTCCGCGAAAAACGCGAATCCGTTCACCGCGTAGTGCACCGTGTGCGCGTCCAGCGGGCGGCTCGGACAGCGGAAGTATGGCGCCCGCTCGAACATGTCGTTGGGATCAACGATGGGCGCCACCGTCGTGTCGAGCTGCGGCCGGTACGCCACGTTCCACGAGATCCGCTCGCGGTAGTTCTTTGGCGTGTCGCCGGCGCTCCCCTCACGCGCGATGAAGCCCCGATTCTCCCCGGCGTACAGCGTCATGGCGAGGTGAATCTGGCGTTCACGCGAAAGGCAGATCGACGAACGCCCGGCGTCGCGGGCATGACGCAGCGCCGGCAGCAGGAGCCCGATCAGCACCGCGATGATGGCGATGGCAACCAGCAGCTCAATGAGTGTGAACGCCCCGAAACGCTGGGCCCGCACCATCCGCCGCAGACGACGCGCCCCGACACTCCCACCGCTCCGCAGACCCTGCTGGGTTCCGATTCGCATGCTGCCTCCTCGCCGCCGTGGCTTGAGAACCGACCGTTTGGTTTCGACAACGAGGCAATAAGGATCGGTCAGCGGAAAGCCGCGGCGGGCGCGGGCGATCGATCAGGGCCACGAAACAACAAGCCCGATCGCGTCGTCCGCCGCGGGAATCGCTGCACCAATCTGCCGTACTGCCGGGTTGTCTGTTCCGCGCCGCTCCAACGACGCGTGGTTCGAAGTTATCGAACATCGCGCCGCGACGCAAGGAGATTTTCCGGGATCGCCTAGAAGTTTTTGTCCCGCCCGATGGGCAAGAACACCGAGCGCCGGCGCTCACGCGAGCGTGCGCGCGATCTCGTCCCGCATCGCGTCCATGAACACACACTCGGAGAATCGCTCCGCGTTCGCGCGGCACGCCCCGGGATCGACTCGCAGCCCCTCGCAGCGCAGGATCGCCTCCGCCAGATCCGCGACCCGCTGCTCCGCGAAGTGCACGCCGGTCACGCCGTCACGCACCGAGTCAAGCGCGCCGCCCCGACCCAGCGCCACCACCGGCGTCCCACACGCCTGCGCCTCCAGCGCGATGATGCCGAAGTCCTCAAGCTGCGGAAACAGCAGCGCGCCGGCCCGCTGATACAGCGCCCGCAGCATCGCGTCGCTCACGCGCCCCAGCATGCGAATCAGTTCCGAGCCCGCCGCGGCGTCCGCCAGCCGCTCACGCTGCGAACCGCTCCCGGCCACGACCAGCGGACGCCCCGCCCGCGTCGCCGCCTCCATGGCGAGATCCGTCTTTTTGTACGGCTCCAGGGCCCCGGCGCACAGCAGGTACCGGCCCCCGCGCTCCATCGACCAGCGGTCCAGTTCGTCCAGCGTCCGCCGCTCCGCATCGCTCAACGCCGCATCCGTCACGCCGCTCCGCGCCGTGAAGTACTCTGTCCGCACCGGCGGAAACACCACCGAGGCATCCCGCCCGTAGAACCGCCGGATCATCTCCCGCGTGTGCGTCGAGTTCGCCACATACCGCGTCACCCGCGCCGCCCCGCGCGCGTCCAGCCGACGCAGCACCGGCGAGCACACCCGCAGCCCCAGCCCCATCAGCCCGCCCGAGTACTGCTCGCCCAGATGCCAGAGATACCGCGGCGGAGAGTGGCAGTAGCACAGATGCGCCACATCCCGCGGCGGACGGATCGCATGCACCGCCGCCGACGATGTCGACACTAGCAGATCGACACGCTCCCGCGCATCGTCCGCCGCGAGCATCGACGACAGATGCGCCACGCCGATGTGATACACCGGCAAGAGCCATCGCCGCGCCCGCTTGGCCATCGGAACCCGGTTGAGCGCCGATACCCGGTGCACCACGTCGTCGATGGCCGGCGTCAGCGCCCGGCCGTCATCAAACAGCGTGTACAGACCGCCGGCTCGATACTCGCCACGCACCATCCGCGCCAGGCAGTCGAGCACCCCCTCGCCGCCCCGGTAGCCGACGAGCCAGTCGTGCGCGAGCGCTACCCGCGCGGGCTGTGATTGCAGAGCCGACGCCATCGTGCCAGAGGCTAGCGTCGTTCGTCACGCGGCGGCGTGATACACAAACCGGTCCTTGCCGCTCTTCTTCGCCCGGTACTGGCACTCGTCGATCCGCGCCAGCAGTTCATCCACGCTCGCCGGCGGCGTGTCGAACGTCGCGGCGCCGATGCTGAACGTCACGCTCCGGTCGATGGCTTCCATCGCCCTCGCGAGCTCGGATTGCAGGCGGGCCACCGCGAAGCGGCCGCCGACGCGATCGGTGCCGGGCATGATGAGCACGAACTCGTCTCCGCCGACCCTCGCCGCAAGGTCCGTCGGACGCGTGCTGTTCGTTAGCACGCCCCCGACCGCCTTGAGCACCTGATCGCCCGCCGCATGACCGTCGGCATCGTTGATCTGCTTGAAGTTGTCGCAGTCGATGTACGCCGCCGAAATCGGCGCGCCGTACCGCTGCGCGTTGGCCAAGAGGCGAGCCGCCAACTCCCGCAGCGCCCGATGGTTGGCAAGGCCGGTCAGCCCGTCCGTCCGCGCGAGCTTCGCCTGCCGCTTGAGCAACTGGCGCACGTAGGTCGAAACCTCCGCCATGAGCACGAACGCCCCGACCCGCGAGCACGCCGCCCAGATGAACACGCCCGGACCGGTGTCGCGCGGAAAGATCTGATAGTCCGCCGCAAACCAGCAGACCCCGGCGATCACCCCGTACGTGTACGCCACCAACCGCCCGCCGAAGCAGGCGACGAGAAACACCGGCGCGAGCGACAGCACGCTGAGCGAAACATACGGCCCGAGCTTGAGATCCGCCGACACGATCGGGATCAGCGCCAGCAGCGAGAGTGCAAGCACGTCAAGCTTGCTCCGCCGCTCGAGCCAGCGCACCGTCTCCTCCGGGCTGCTGACGCGCATCAGATGTCGCCACGGTGATGCCATGGCCTGAGATATCGGCCCCGGCGTGACGCCGCCGAAGCCCGGGTTCCCCAAACCCGTTGGCCGCCGCCTGTTATCGCAGCGCCGTGCGCAGAACTGCCCGCTCAGCGCCGACCTGCTCGGGCCGTCTTTGCGCGTTTGGCAGCCTGGGAAACGCTCCGGCTCGCCCCGGTCGCCCGCAGCTTCTTGATCGCCGCGTTCAGCTTCGCCGCCGTGAACGCACTCCCCGTCGAATCCCGATCCCACGTGTGCGCCGGACCGTGGATCGACTCGTAGTGCGTCCACATCTCAAACCAGTAGGAGCGAAATGCCTGATCGCCGAACGGCGCAAAGTGCCGCTTCACCCGCAGCATCACCTGCTTCGACCCGCCACGGAACCCGAGCACCGTCCTCCCGTGACGCACGCTCTCCGTATCCAAGGGCAATCGCGAGTATCGGCCCAGCAGTTGCATGATGTTCGCCGCCGCGTACGGCCCCACGCCCGGAAGCCCCAGCAGGATCTCATGCACGTCCTCGTCGCTCGTGCCCGGATCCTCGATCGCGCCAAGCGTCCTGTCCTTGCTCGCAAAGATCGCGCCCAGCTCGACGATCCGCCGATCCCGATAGCCCACGCGACACCGCTCCCGCAGCAGCAGCGGCGCGGCCTCCGCGATCGTCGCCGGATCCGGGAACGACCGCACACCGCCCGGCGATTCCTTTCCCAGGACCTCCACCAGCCGCCGATTCATGTGCACCGTCCCCGGCCACGTGACGTTGCAGCTCGTCACCGTCTTCAGCACATCCTCAAAGAGCGTCGGTGACCGAAACAACCGCCCCCGCCCGCTCTTCTTCCACCGCGGATCGACGCGATGAAACGCCCGGATCTGCGCCGCGTCCTCGTCCAGCCGAAGCATCCGCTCAATCTGCGCCCGCGCCTCGGCCCGGTCTGTGCCGCTCAGGTCGCGATCAAACTCGCACCGCAAGGGTGCCCCGTCGCCCCGTGCCGCCGTCGCGCCCCGCTGTGAAATCACCACCCCGACCGACTTGCCACCGACCAGAAGCGCCCGCGTCAGCGTCTGCTGCTCGATGCTCCACCGATTCGGCGCCAGCAGGAAGTACCCGTAGCTGCACACATCCCGCGCCAGGCGATAGTCACGTGGAGGTGTCAGCGTGAGCATGGTCATGCAGCCTCCATCGCAGCGCCGCGAGAAGCCGGACGTCGATCCCTCCGTCCACGGTCCGCACCCGCATCAGGCCGTCAGCTTGCGCTGCAGCGGGAACAGGTACGTCGCCAGATTCACGCACAAACGGTCGGCCACCACGCTGAACCGCGCATAGTGCTTGTCCAGCTGCGCCCGAATCGCGCTCTCGCTCTGGCCCGTCCGCGCCAGGAAGTCACCCTCCCGCGCCAGGATCGCCTCGATCATCGCGCGATCAAACTCGGGGTGGAACTGGAACCCGTACGTCCGGATCCCCGCTCGGTACGCCTGTACCTTGCAGTCCCTGGTCGACCCCAGCACCGTCACACCCGCCGGCACCTGCTTCACCTCGTAGCCGTGCGTCTGGTACATCGGGCTCGACCACGGCACACCCGACAGAATCGTGTCCGTCTGCCCCGCCGGGTTCAGCACCAGATTGTGGAACCCAAGCTCGGGTCGCTCCATCGGGCCAACCTGCCCGCCCAGCGCCGCCGCGATCATCTGGCTCCCCAGGCACAACCCGATCAGCGGCAACTGCCGTTCGTGCGCCGCCTTCAGAAACTCCAGCTGCGGCTTCATCCACGCGTGATCCTCGCCCACGTTCTGCGGCCCGCCGAGCGAAACCACGCCGTGCACATTATCAAAATCCCGGGGAATCAACGACGACTTCTCGAAACCCTCGAGCGCGTGCTGATTCAGCGGATGCTCCAGCGGCAGATCGAGCCTCCGGATCGAAAGCTTGAAGCCGTGATCGCGCAGGGTCACGCCAAGCCGCCCGGGTCCGACATCCGCCGCATGCTGAAAAACGATGATCGCCATAGGGAGGCCAGTGTATTCGCCGGGATGCATCGCAGTCGGATCACCATCCCTCACTCCCTCCAATCCGGCCGCTGGAAAGCCCCGGTATGCTCTCCGTGATGACCCGCACACTCACCATCGTCCTGGCCGCGGCCGCCCTCCTCACCGGCTGCGCCTCCCGCTACGACCAGCTCCGCGCCAAATCCGGCCGCGTCGAATCCGCCCTCGTCGCCGAGCGCACCAAGGTCGCCGCCGCCGAATCCCCCGACCGCAGCGCCCGCCTCTCCCACCTCTCCGACCTCCGCGCCACCCTCTCCGCCGCCAACGTCGGCCTCGGCGCCACCCGCTACATCCCCAGCGAGCAGCGCGACGTCGCCTACGACATTCTCGACGAGGTCTTCGGCACCATCGAGTGGAACATCCCGCTCGGGCCCAGCGACAAGAAGAAGCCCCTCCCCTCCAGCTTCAACGCCGACGGCACCCTGCGCCTGACCAACTAGCCGCTCCGCCACTCCGTCTGTCCGTGCCTCCGTCCCTTCGTCTCTTCGTCTCTTCGTCTCTTCGTCTCTTCGTCTCTCCGTCCCTTCGTCGCTTCGTCCCTTCGCCTCTCCGTCTCTCCCTTGCCCACCTTCCTCCTCATCCTCCGCCCCACCCGTCTCGAGATGCTGACCCACGGTCCCACCGACGCCGAGCGCCAGGCCATCGCCGCACACGTCGCATACCTCACCACGCTGCACGCCCGGCACGCTCTCACCCTCGCCGGACGCACCTCCAACAACGACGAACGCACCCTCGGCATCGTCATCTTCCACGCGGCCGATGATGCCGCCGCCCGCGCCCTCGTCGCCGCCGACCCTTGCGTTGCCCGCGGCGTCATGACCGCCGAAATGCTCCCCTTCCGCGTCGCCATTCCCGGCGACCCCGCCGCATCAGGCTGAATCCGCCCCGCCCACGCCACCGCGACCGGTCCTCGCACCGACCGCGAACATGCGTGATCTGTTCCGTGCGCGCCGGTCCGCAAACCCGCGTTCGCGCCCGCTTTGCCACTCCGCACACCGGCGCCGCTTGCCGCCCGCCGATGCTCGCCCGCGTTCCCGTCGCCCGCCACGGGCGCCAACCCGAACGCTCAAGAGGTATGGACATGGGTGGTTTCGTCAGCTCCCGCGCCCCGTTGCTTCTCGGACTCGCTCTCGCAGGCACCGCTCGCGCCCAGCTCGCCAGCGTCGAGTTGAGCGAGCCCCCCGAGTCCATCGGCGGCAACCCCACCCCCGCCACCCAGCCCAACGTCGCCCCGCCCGTCGAACTTCCGCCCAAAGAAGGTGAGCAGCCCGTCAACACCGGCAAGCTCCACTTCACCCTCGGCTTCGACATCCCCACCAAGTACTTCTCCCGTGGCATCATGTCCAAGGACCGCGGCTTCATCGTTCAGCCCGCCGCCAGCCTCGCCATCGATCTCTACCAACACGAGCGATTCGCCCTCATCGCCGACCTCGGAACCTGGAACTCCTTCCACGGCGACACCCGCGGCTCGTCCGACACCGCCTCCGGCTCCACCCGAAACTGGTTCGAGTCCGACCTCGCCGCCGGCCTCACCCTCTCCTACGACATCGTCGCCTTCCGCACCGCCTACGTCGCGATGATCAGCCCCTCCAACGCCTTCTCCACCATCGAGGAACTCAACTTCACCTTCACCCTCGACGACTCCGGCTGGATGGGCAAGTGGGCTCTCAACCCCAGCCTCCTCTTCGTCCAGGAAATCGGCGAGCACGGCTCCGACGGCGACAACCTCGGCGGCGGCTCCTACCTCGAACTCGGACTCACCCCCGGCTTCGACCTCGACATGCCCGTCGTCGAGAAAGTCCGCGTCAACTTCCCCGTCATCGCCGGCTTCGGCCTCTCCAACTACTACGAAAACGCCGCCGGCGCCGGCCAGGGCTTCGGCGTCTTCGAGTTCGGCACCCGCGTGCTCATCCCCCTCCCCGTCAACCGCCACTACGGCCAGTGGACCCTCTCCGCCGGCGTCCGCTTCATGTTCCTCGGCGACGGCGCCCGCCAGTTCAACACCAACCAGGAGGACTTCGAAGTCCTCGGCATGCTCGGCCTGAGCGTCGTCTACTAAGTCCCCCCACACACCCACCCCCACACCCACCCCCACCCCCGCCGAACGCCTCACCCGCTCGCCGGTTCTGATGAACCCGGCAGCCTCGGCTCCACGGCCCGCACCGAGCTGTTCACCGGCTTGAGCTCCGGCAACTCCTTCGCCCCCTTCACGTTCGCCTCTTCAAACTTCCGCAAGGTCGGCTCGAGGCGAGTCTCGTAACTGCCCACGAACTTGTTGAAGTGCTCCCCCGCCGACTCGATCGCCTTGCCGAGCTTGGCCACGTGCTCGAACGCCGCGCTCGCGCGCTCGTGCAGCTCCGCGCCCAGCCGGCGCAGCTCCAGCGCCTCTTCCGCGAGCGTCTGCTCCTGAAACCCCACGTGCACTGCCCGCAGCAAGCCGATCAGCGTGCTCGGGCTCGCGAGCAGCACGCGCTGGCTCGCGGCAACCTCGAGCAGATCGGGCCGACGCGCGAGCGCCGCATCCACAAACTGATCGCCGGGCACGAACATCACCACGAACTCCGGCGCGTTCTCGTAGTGCTTCCAGTATCCCTTGCGCGCCAGCGCGCTCGCCTGGTTCGCGATCCCGTCCGCAAACGCCTTCAGGAAGGCCTCGACCTGGGCGGGATCCGTCGCTTCGATCGCATCGAGGTACGGCTTCAGGTTCGCCTTCGCGTCGATCGCGACCTCACGCTTGTTGGGGAGCTTCACGATCATGTCGGGGCGCAGGCGGTTGCCGTCGGCGTCCACCGTCGTCGATTGCTCCGTGAAGTCACAGAACGCCCGCATCCCGGCGAGTTCCGCCACTTTCTTGAGCTGGATCTCGCCGTACTGCCCGCGCACCTTCGGATCGCGCAGCGCGCGTCCGAGCCTTTCCGTCGCCGTCCGCAGCGCCTCGCCACCTTGCACCATCTGCTGCACCTGCGTCCGCAGCGCCGCGTAGCTCTCCGTCCGCTCCTTCTCGATCGCCGCCAGCTTCTCGTCCGTCTTCTTCAGCGTCTCGGAGATCGGCGCGAGCAGCCGCTCCACCGCCTGCTTCCGCGCCTCGATCTCCTGCTGCGCGATCGTCGTCTGCCCCTTGAACTTCTCGTCGGCGATCTTCATCAGCTCGGTGCGGGCCTCGGCCAGCGTCGAACCCGCGAGCGCCTTGAACGTCTCGCCCGACTGCCGCCGGATCTCCTCGAGCTGCTCGCTCCACTTCTGTTCGATCAACTGCTGCTGCTGCGCCAGGCTCTCGCGCTCCCGCACCCGCGCCGCCTCCGACGCCGCCACTTTCTCGCGCTGCTGCGCCTCAAGCGCCCGCAGCTCGCTCGCTTCCTTCATCACCGCATCCAGCCGCGCCTGCAGCTCCCGCAGCCGCGTATCCGCCTCGCGCTTCTCAACCTCCACCGCCCGCTCCGCCCGCGCCACATCCTCCACCAACCCCGCGCGCCCCTCCTCCGCCTGCGCCGCCCGCGCGAGCAACTCCCCGCGCTCCGCCAACAGCCCCTGCGCCTTCCACGCCGCCACCCCCGCCGCCACCAATGCCAGCAGCGCCAACACCCCCAACACAACCGCCACAACATCACTCATGCCCCGAGTGTACTGACGCCACCCCCCTTCCCGGAGGGAAGGGGCAGGGGGAAGGGCCCTGCCTTCTGCCTCCACTCCGCCTCAATGCCTCGATCCCCCGACGCCTTCTTCCCCATCACCACCTCTTCTGCCATTTCGGCACCCCCCCCCCCCCTCCCGCCCCCCCTCCCCCCCGCCCCCCCCCCCACCCCCTCCCTCCCCCCCCCAACCACCCCCCCCCCCCC
>ERZ1066133.730-NODE-730-length-12479-cov-6.992756_pt1 | contig 12479 bp, 11 predicted proteins | sample MGYA00382780_ERZ1066133 | MGnify/ENA primary metagenome ERZ1066133 (study PRJEB33369, sample SAMEA5778363) | biofilm metagenome | biome: Industrial cooling water; feature: Water cooling tower basin; material: Biofilm | place: United Arab Emirates | collected...
ACCTTTGGCAATAGAATTTTCAGATGCATATCTAATTAAACCTCTTGGCTTTCCAATTTTATCCATGACATTATCACACGCATCAATACATGCTGTACATCCAACACACTCCAATTGCACACCATTTCGAATATCAATACCAGTTGGACAAACCCTTACACACTGGTGACAATCAATACAATCGCCCAATGAAGAAGCATCAGCAACTTTTTTTGCATTACCTCTAGGTTCACCACGCACATAATCGTACGCAACAATCATAGAATTTTTATCGAGTAATACACCTTGTAACCTGCCATAAGGACAAACTACAGTACATGCCTGCTCCCTAAAAAAAGCAAACACTGCATAGAATACCCCACTAAAAACAATGATAGAAGTAAATCCGGTTAAATGTTGTGTAACAGGCTCTGTAATAATTTTCTTCAACTCATCCATACCAATGATATAGGCAAGGAAGAAATTAGATATCACAAATGAAAGCGCATAAAATAATCCGTGCTTCAATACTTTCTTTCTAATTTTTTTTCCATCCCATGGTGCCAAATTTAATTGTCGTTGTGCACCTGCATCTCCTTCAATCCAATACTCCACTTTACGGAACATCATTTCCATAAAATTAGTTTGCGGACATGCCCAACCACAAAAAAGTCTACCGAATGCAGCTGTAAAAAGAATAATAAAGATCACAAATGTGATCATGGTTAAACCGAATATGAAAAAATCTTGTGGCCAAAATACTTTAGAGAACAATATAAATTTTGCCTCTGGAATATTGAACATAAACAAGGGCCTTCCATCTATTTTTATAAATGGAAGACCAAAGAATACAACAAAATATAGAATACTGAGCAGTGTCCGAACATTGTAGAAACGGCCTTTTGGCTGGTAAGCATAAATCCATTTCCTTTTACCTTCCTGATCAATTGTTGCCACACGATCTCTAAATTCCTCTGTAGAAGGTTCATTCACATGCTCAAAATTGCTAATCATAACTCAAATTTATTAGCTCATTACTGAGCTGGTGGCGTAGCAGGTGCTGCTTCGGGTTCTGCGTACAATTCCCCTTGAGGCTCTTTAGGGTTGGTTGCTTTTGTTCCTTTCAATGACTTAATAAAACTTGAAACCTGTGCAATTTGAACGGGTGATAAATCATCTTTCCAACTCTTCATTCCTTTCTCAGGCACTCCATACTTCACAGTTTTGAATATATCTTGAATGCTACCACCGTGAAGCCAATAATCATCTGTAAAGTTGGGTCCTACAGTACCCCCACCGTCAGGACCGTGACAGGCAGCACAGTTAGCTGCATATATTTTCTTGCCTTCTAACATAGCAGTTGCATCCTCTAGATACACCACTGTATTTTCATCAACTTTATTGGCTGCTAGTTTTAGATAAGCTTCTTTTTCTTTTTCAGCCTTTTCTAAAGCTATTTGCAATTCTTCTTGACTCAAAGGTGCTGAATGTACCACATGGTATCTCCACAAATAAATTCCAGCAAATACAATAGTCACATAAAATCCGTACAACCACCATGGTGGAAGACGATTGTCTAATTCTCTAATACCATCATAATTATGGCCTAAATCAATTTGAGCCTCCTCTTTCATTGGTCGGAAGCTATTTGCTTTATCCCACCATACTTGCCATGAAGTTTCTTTTTTAGGCGCTGTAGCTTCAACACCAGCAATTACAGTTTTTTCAGCAGAAAGCAGTCGCTTTAAGTTGTAGAGCAAGAAAAACATGATCAACAACTCTAGTCCAATAACAGCAATTAAAGAATAAAAAGTATAAGCTGAGAGTCCTGCGAAATGTGTAACCGATGCTGTTGCCTCAGCAGGAGCTGCGTCTTGCGCCATTACACTTAAAGACGACAAGAGCAAAATAGCAATTATTGGAAGTGCTTTTGCAGACTTCTGATCTGTTTGATAGCGCTGAAGAAAATTCCCTGCAGCGCCCATCACTACATTCGCTAATAATCCAATTGCCAACAATAATCCAAAGATGATGACAATAAGAACTTGTGCAAGCGGGTTCGACAGCTCGCTTTCTTTAGGAGGACCTTGTGCTATTGAAGCAAGTGGTAGTGCTACAACAAGTGCCAACATTTGTAGCTTTTTAAGAGGATTGGTATATGCTTGAAACAAACTTCTCATGTTAGGTTGTTTTAAGGGTAATTAAGGTTGTTTTTGATCGAATGGAATTTGACTCATTTCATCAATCAATTTCTTATCTGCTTTTAGTGCCCATGCTGTCATGAGTAAGAAGAAGACAAAGAATATCATAAATGACGCCATTCCGAAGATGTCGACTTGTGAAATTTTTTCGAGATAATTAATGAATTTCATAGTTGATTATTTAAGCTCAGCTAATTCTTTTTTCTCTCCTTTAATATCTGTACCCACACGTTGCAAATAAGCGATCAAGGCAATGATTTCTCTATCTGACTGAATCTTAATCTTGTCTTTTGCTAAATTTTCTGCAACTTGTTTGGCCTGCTTTTCTAAATCGGCACGCGCTAATTGATCATATCCTTCCGGATAAGGCACTCCTAAAGTTTGCATAGCCCTAATCTTAGCTTCTGTTGTAGATGCATCAAGTTGATCATCTAGTAGCCAAGGATAAGGAGGCATCACAGATCCTGGACTCATACTCTGAGGTTCGAGCATATGATTATAATGCCAACTGTCTGGATACTTACCACCTACTCTCGCCAAATCTGGCCCAGTACGTTTACTACCCCATTGGAAAGGATGATCATACACAAACTCACCCGCCTTACTGTATTCACCATAACGTGCTACTTCATCGCGGAATGGGCGAACCATTTGAGAGTGACAAGTATAACAGCCTTCTCTAATATAAATATCTCTACCGTGTAATTCAAGAGGCGTGTATGGCTTAACTGAAGCAATGGTTGGAATATTACTTTCAATTAAAAAGGTTGGAACAATTTCTAAAATTCCACCAATAGCAACCAATACAAAACTCCACACCAACATTTGAACTGGCTTTCTTTCAATCCACCTGTGCCAGTACTCCTTACCATGTGCTTCAATTACTTTTGGTAATGGCGCAGCTTCTGCAGGTTCATCAGCTATGAGCTTACCAGTAGCAACAGTTTTCCATAAATTATATACCATTATAAATACACCCACTAAATACAATGTGCCACCAATACTTCGTGTGATGTACATTGGAATGATATGTGTAACTGTTTCTAAAAACTGGAATTTCAATTGTCCTTCTGGAGTAAACTGCTTCCACATCATAGCTTGTGCAAAACCTGCCCAGTACAACGGAACTGCATACAAAACAATACCAATGGTTCCAATCCAAAAGTGATTTGTTGCTAGTTTTTTAGAATATAATTCTGTACCAAAAATTCTTGGGATTAACCAATACAAAATACCAAAAGTCATAAAGCCGTTCCAACCTAATGCACCTATATGCACGTGTGCAATTGTCCAATCGCTGAAGTGTGAAATTGCGTTTACATTCTTCAAACTCAACATAGGACCTTCGAAGGTGCTCATACCATAACAAGTAACCGCTACCACTAAGAATTTCAAAATTGGATCTTCACGCACTTTATCCCATGCACCACGCAAAGTGAACAATCCATTTAACATACCACCCCAACTAGGTGCAATCAACATTACGCTGAATACGGTACCTAAGCTTTGTGCCCAATCAGGCAATGCAGTGTATAACAAGTGGTGTGGACCAGCCCAGATATAAATAAATATCAATGACCAAAAGTGAATAATAGATAAACGATAGCTATATACTGGACGATTAGCCGCCTTTGGCAAGAAATAATACATGATGCCCAAATAAGGCGTAGTTAAGAAGAACGCCACAGCGTTGTGACCATACCACCATTGTACCAATGCATCTTGCACACCAGCATACCAGCTATAACTTCTCATAGCGGTATAAGGCAATTCAAATGAGTTCACAATATGAAGCATAGCTACAGTAACCCATGTTGCTATATAAAACCATATGGCTACATATAAATGGCTTTCACGTCTCTTTAAAATGGTACCAAACATATTAATACCAAACACCACCCAAATAAGTGTGATTGCGATATCAATTGGCCACTCTAATTCAGCATATTCCTTTCCGGAAGTATAACCTAACAATAGTGTAACTGCAGCAGCAACAATAATTATCTGCCAACCCCAGAAATGAATTTTACTGAGTGCATCGCTGAACATACGGGCTTTACACAAGCGTTGTAAAGAATAATAAACACCCATAAAAATTCCATTACCCACAAAAGCAAAAATGACTGCGTTGGTATGTAATGGACGAACACGACCGAAAGTGGTCATAGGGTGACTGAAGTTGGATGCTGGCCAAAAAATTTGTAAGGAAGCCAACAAACCTACTGTCATACCTACAACTCCCCAAAGTATGGTGGCGTAGGCAAACATTTTGACAATCTTATTGTCGTAGTAAAACTTTTCTACTTGCATGGTAGTCCTGGTTTTAAGGGTGTTTGGTTATTGAAATTGTATTAAGAAGTTTTTTTTGAAGGTTGATCGTCAAATAACATACGAACGGGTGGACTCATTTCATCTTCATATTGTCCAGACCGAACACTCCAAATAAATGCTCCTAAAAAAAGAGCCGCAACAGAGATACTGGCTATTAACAACATGATTATGACGCTCATTTTCTGCTATTTAGGTCCAAAAGTATTTTTGATGGCTTCTCTTGCCTATGACATAACTCAATGACCAATATGATTTTTGTCATGTTTTTGTCATGGGTTTTGCCTTCAAGCTATTTCTGTTTAATTATTCTGAAACAAAGCGAATAAAAGCCTCATCATTTCATCCCGAGTTTCCATCCATAGAATTGACTTAAACCATAAGTAATGAGTACAATACTGATGCTACTGGCTGGCATTAATATAGCGGCAAGCATAGGCGATAAAACACCTTGAACCGCAAATGATAATCCAATGATGTTATAGAGGATTGAAACTACAAATGCAACCATCACAATATGTTTATTGATCTTACACAAACGAATGAATGCTGGCAGCCTTGGTAGCTCACTTGCTGCTATAATTACATCACTGGCTGGAGTAAAAGCATGCGTATCTTCTGCAACTGCAACGCCAACATCTGCCTGTTGTAAAGCGCCTGCATCATTCAATCCATCACCTATCATCATAACGGTTTGTCTGTTTTGCTGAAGGGTTTCAATAGCAGTTAACTTATCGTTTGGCTTTTGATTGAAAAGAATGGCAGCATTCCAACCTAACAACTGCTGCAAATAATTTTTTTCACCTGCATTATCTCCACTCAAGATAGATATGGCAAACCTCTTTTTAAGTTTCTTCAACATACTTGGAACATCTTTCCTGTATTCATTTTGAAACTTAAAATGCCCAACAAGTTTGTTATTAATTGAAACATATACTGCAGAAACACGCTCTTCGTCTAACTCGTCCGAATTGGGCATTACAAACGTTTTAGATCCTAACCGAATCATTTGTTCAGCAACCACGCCTTCAATTCCTTTACCAGTATGTTCTTCAAAAGAATGAACAGCTAATTTACTACCGTATTGAATATAACTGGCTATTGCTCGACTCATAGGATGCATACTTTGTCGAGCTAACGCTGCCACTCGTTGCCATACAGCTGGTTCTAAATCAGTTCCACTATATTGAATAGCTGCATAACGACCAGTAGTAAGTGTTCCTGTCTTATCAAACACTAAGTGATTCACTTTTGAAATATCTTCAATAGCTTGTGCGTGACGTAAATAAAACTGGTTTCTACCTAGTATTCGAATAATATTACCGTTTGTGAATGTATTGCTAAGTAACAATGCGCATGGACAAGCAATAATTAATACGGCTGTTACAGAAGGCCAAATTAAACTACTATCGTTCATCCACCAATATCCAGCTGCTGATAATGCAATTGCAAAAACGACCCATGTAAAATAACGTGCTAATAAATGAACAAAAGATCTTTCTTCATCTGGAACGGTAGTGGCTGCACTACCACGGTTCCAAAGTTGTGTTAAGTAACTTTGAGCAACTTCTTTTACTACCAACAATTCTATATTACCCCCCATTTGTCGGCCACCCGCATACACCATTTCCCCCATTTGTTTTTCAACTGGTACACTTTCTCCTGTTACAAAACTGTAGTCAATAAGTGCCTTTCCTCGTGTAATAATACCATCGGCTGGAATGAGTTCTTGGTGGTGTATTAACAAAGTATCATCCAGTTGAATATCTGGAAGAGATACAGTTTGCTCATCATCGCCATTTAATTTAGTAACAGCAATTGGAAAATAAGAAGTGTAATCACGCTCAAAGCTTAACTGCTCATAGGTTTTATCTTGCAGCACTCTTCCTACCAACATAAAAAATACTATGCCGCTCATTGAGTCGAGATAGCCACCGCCTTCACCCATTAATATTTCAACAACACTTCTTGCAAAAGTTACCCATACTGCTAACACAATAGGTGCGTCAATATTTAAGAAGCGATGCTTCAAACTTTTCCATGCACTGCTATAAAATTCAGATGCACTATAGAAAAAAACAGGTAAGCTGAGTAAGAGATTAAGGTAGCGAAATAAATTAGTGAGGTTTTGCTCTTTTGCATCAATACCTAAATACTCAGGAAAGCTCATGAGCATGATATTGGCAAAACAAAATCCAGCAACCCCTAACTTATATATTTTTGAGCGATCAACCTTTGGACGCTGACCTTTTAATTGTTGCAGACTAATATAAGGCTCATAACCAACAGAAGTGAGTAATTCAGCAACTTGTCGTAGGCTAACCTCTTTATGTTTGAAAATAATTTCAGCCTCTTTCCTAGTAAAATTCACGGCACTTCTCACCACCCCTTCATTAATCCTATGTAAGTTTTCCAATAACCATAAACAACTGCTACAGTGCATTTGAGGTAAGTAAAAGCGTACATGAGTATGCTCTTCATCTTGATAATGAATGAGTGCCTTTACTATAGCGCTATCATCTAGAAATGAAAATTTATCGGCTCTTACTTTAATTTTTTGAGAAGCACCTGGGTGATTGGTCAGCGAATAATAATCGCACATACCAGTTTTATTCAAAATCTCAAATACACTCTTACAGCCTTCACAACAGAATGCTTTATCATGTGCTTCAATTAGTTTTTCTTTACAGGGTTCGCCACAATGATAACAAGCAGTTGCTGTTTGTGCTTCTGTTAGTTTTGCCATGAATGAATATCGAATAGAAGTTAATTGTATAGGAAGTCGGGCTTATGTTCTACCACCTTTGGATATAATAAAGTTTGCTCAATATGTATCCACTGAAATATTTTATTCTCTAATTCAAACATATCATTCACACAATCTTTCCATTCAGGTGTGCTATAAGAGAGTGGAGAATAATTATTCAATACCTGACGCATTTTTTGTAGAAGCTGAATGATTCCCTTTTGTGTTTTATTAAGGCTATCAATCACCTTAGCGTCTATACCCTTTGATTTTCCAACGCGCATGGTTCCTGCGAATGACTGTTTGATAAACGGAAATAGTATGCCCTTTTCTTTTCTGAACAAATGATCCAATTCGTCTTTAAGTTTGATGAACATTAAGGCAACCAATTCGGCCGATACAGGATCTGCTTTCGTATGAATATTCTTATCGAAGTATTTTTGTATATCTTCTAATGAGAGCTGAATATCGGGAATGAAATCCATTTCTATCAGGTTACACAATCCCTCAGGTGTCAGCGCTTCCTGCGAATGATTATCAATTTTATTTAAAAACATATTCCCTCCGGTTTATAGGTGCAAGTTATTCGTATGCAAAAGGAATAAGCATGACCTTACTCAACACGGGATATGATTTTTATCATGTTTTAACCAGCTCTGTTTCAATTTTGAAATGGATTCCGGGAAAAAATTCAAACAAAAAAGCCGGTCGAATAGACCGGCTTAATATTCCACGTAAGATTTTATTATCCTAAAGCTACACGCTTGAAAGTGTTCACTGTAACACCGCCAGCTTGTTTCAAATAAGCTTCAACAGTTAAACTGCCGTCCTTAACAAAAGGCTGCGCCATTAAAGTATTTTCTTTAAAGAAAGCATTCAATTTACCTTCTGCAATTTTAGCAATCATATCCTCAGGCTTACCAGCCATTTTAGGATCATTCTTCATAGTCTCAATTACAATGCTTCTTTCACGTTCAACTACATCAGCAGGAATGCTATTAGCATCAACAGCAAGAGGATTCATTGCAGCAATTTGCATAGCTACATCTTTTCCAGCTTCAGCAGCTTCTGAAGACAAGCCAACTAATACACCCATACGGTAAGCGCCATGAATGTAAGAAGCAACATATGGAGCTTCGATGCGCTCAAATTTTGCAACACCTATTTTCTCTCCAATAGAAGCCAACTTATCATTAATCATGTCAGCAACTGTCATTCCATTAATAGTTACCCCATTCAATTCGTCAACCGACTTCACATCGTTGGCTACAGCAGCGTCTGCAATTGACTGAGCAAAAGCAACGAAATCTGCATTTTTACTAACGAAATCAGTTTCGCAACTGATACAAATTACAAAACCAGTTTTGTTATCTGCACTAGTTTTGGCAATAACAACACCTTCTTTTGCTTCGCGATCACTTCTCTTAGCAGCAACTTTTTGACCCTGCTTACGCAACCAGTCAATAGCAGCTTCAAAATCACCGTTGGTTTCAGTCAAAGCTTTGCGGCAATCCATCATACCAGCACCAGTTGCTTGACGAAGCTTATTGATTTCTGCGGCCGTAATGGCAACATTTGTACTCATGTCTTCTATAATTTTTGTTCTACAAATTTCTATAGGCTTTCACCTAACCTATTTGTTGAACAGGTTATCAATTTGTAATGTTTCAGTTAGATAAGAAAATTATTTCTTAGCTGGTCCACCCGCAGTTCTGCGACTAGCACCACCTGCAACACGACGCTTAGGCTGGCCACCAGGACCTTCATTACGAACTCCACCGCGACGACCGCCACGAGCTGCTTCTTCTTCAGCTTCAGCTTGTAAGCGAGCTGCTTTTCTTTCAGCTTCGTTGTCTGTATCTTCTACTTCATCATCTTTAGAAGCTTGACGCTCAGCCAAACCTTCTGCAATAGCAGCAGTGATATAGTTAGTAATAATTGCGATACTCTTAGTTGCATCATCGTTTGCAGGAATTGGGAACTCAACTTTGTTAGGATCACAGTTGGTATCAACCATTCCAAAAGTTGTAATACCCAAACGCTTAGCTTCAGCCAAAGCAATGTGCTCATGACCAATATCTACTAAGAACAAAGCAGCAGGAAGGCGACCCAATTGAGAGATACCACCTAATACTTTTTCCATCTTATCCTTATCACGAGCTAAGGTTAATCTTTCTTTCTTAGTTAAGCTATCAGCGCTACCATCTGCCAACATTTTTTCAATGCTCTGCATTTTTTTCACACTCTTACGAACAGTGTTGAAGTTTGTTAACATACCACCTAACCAACGTTCAGTTGCATAGGGCATGTTTACACGTTGTGCACATTCGCTCACGATTTCTTTCGCTTGCTTCTTTGTAGCAACAAACATGATTTTCTTTCCACTCTTAGCAATTTGCTTAAGAGCAGCAGCAGCTTCCTGTAGGTGATCTACTGTTTTGTTCAAGTCAATGATGTGAATTCCTTTCTTCTCCGCGAAGATGTAAGGTAACATCTTAGGGTTCCACTTCTTGCGCAAGTGACCAAAGTGTACACCAGCTTCTAGGAGTTGTTGTTGAAGTGAAGTGTTATTTTCCATTTTTTCAGATTATGGGCTCTTTAGCTGATGTTCAGTTGAGGAGCCATCGTTTTTGAATGTTAGGTTCTTGTCGAGTAAGGATGAAATTGCTGATAACAAGACCAGCAACTTCGATCCAAGATGATTAACGCTTGCTGAACTGGTAGCTTCTTCTAGCTTTCTTATGACCAAACTTCTTACGTTCAACACCACGAGGATCACGCTTCAGGTATCCGGCAGCTTTTAAAGCTGGGCGGAAATCAGGGTTGATTTCAATCAACGCTCTAGATACCGCAAGCTTAGTTGCTTCTGCCTGTCCTTTTAATCCACCACCTTGTGCATTCACAACTACGTTGTATTTTCCAACAACATCAGCGGTTTTTAAAGGAGCTTCCACTTGGTTCTGAAGATATACCAAAGGGAAATATTCTTTGTAGTCTCTACCGTTTACAGTAATACTGCCTTCACCCTTGCTCATAAAAACACGGATGACAGCTTCCTTACGACGGCCTACTGCATTTTTTTGTTTTTCCATTGTTCAATACTTATGCTCTGGTTGATGACCAAAACTGGTTAAAAGGTAAATTGTTTAGGATTCTGCGCTGTATGCGGATGAGTTGCGCCAGCATATACAAATAACTTCTTGTACATCTTGCGACCCAATCTGTTCTTAGGCAACATGCCCTTAACAGCACGCTCAATGATCACTTCTGGACGACGCTTCAATAAATCACCAGCAGCTTCTTCTCTTAAACCGCCTGGGTAACCACTGAAGTTTTGGTAAACTTTGTCTTCTAACTTGTTTCCGGTGAATGCAACCTTGTCGGCATTAATCACAATTACGTAATCTCCGCAATCTACGTGAGGAGTGTAATACGCTTTGTTCTTTCCGCGCAATACAGCGGCAATCTTAGAACACATCCGACCTACGGTTTGATTAGTACCGTCCACAACGTACCAATTACGCTGCACGGTAGCCGCATTCGCATGTTTGGTGGTGAAATGTAATTTGCTCATATAATTTTTTTTAATGATGCTGTCGCTATCCCAACAGCTCGGAACCCTATTTTTAGGGAGTGCAAAGGTAGGAGCATTTCTGAGCAAAAAATGCATTTTTATCCTTCTTTTTTAAATCGAACCTACACAAGTGATTGATTTTCAATAAAAATTTTGTCTCAGTTTTTATATTTATACCTCAAATGCCCAATTTTACTGCAATTTGCCTTCCCTTACCTTTACAACTTCATCTACCATTACGTGAGAAAGATTACCGCTTCGCAGATATTCGATGGACAAAAATGGCTTACAGAACAGGCAATTGTTTTGGAAAACGATGGTTGCATTGTAGACATTATTCCTGCTGATGAAGCGGGAGTAAATCTCGAAGAATTCAAAGGCATCTTATCACCCGGATTTGTAAATGCGCATTGCCATGTGGAACTCAGCCACATGAAGGATGTTATTCCCACAGAAACTGGACTAGTAGGTTTTATTGAGCAAATACTGAAGAGAAGAGATTTTCTAAGTCAAGAAGAGCAATGGGGGTATCACACGAAGGCCCTGCAATTGATGTGGGATAATGGTATTGTTGCTGTAGGTGATATATGTAATGGAACTTCCAGTATTGTTCCGAAGTTAAAAAGTCCATTAAGTTTTCACCACTTCCTTGAAGTCAGCGGATGGGTTCCTGCAGGAGCGCCTATGCGCATGGAAAAGATAAAAGAACTACAAACTAGCTTTGCTGAACACTTTAACCCAAAGAATATCAGCATTGTACCTCATGCGCCTTATTCTGTTTCATCGCAATTATGGAGTGAATTAAAAAACACTTTCGCCAATCAAATTATTTCCATTCACAACCAAGAAACCAAACCAGAAAACGAACTGTTTGAAGATGGAGCTGGTGCGTTCATTGATTTTTACAATCGACTCAATTTGCTGAATGCCGAATTTAAGCCAAGCGGAAAAACGAGCTTCCAAACCGTTGCACCCTATCTACAACAGGCAAAGCAGGTGATTCTTGTTCACAATACGGAAATTACTGAAAACGATCTTTTACTCATTCAACAACTAACACAGGTACATCCTATCAATTTTTTTGCGTGCATCTGTATTGCCGCTAACTTATACATCGAAAATAAAGTGCCCCCAATTTCGCTTTTACAAGATGCTGGTATACCTATTTGTTTAGGCACGGATAGTTTGGCAAGCAATACTGAGTTGAACCTACTTCATGAAATTCGACTGATTCATGAACAGTTTCCTAGTATCTCTTGGGAACAAACCCTGCAATGGGCCACGTGGAATGGAGCGCAAGCAATAGGAATGGCTGACCAATTTGGAAAGTTAGAAGTAGGCAGAAAGCCTGGTATTTGTTTGATTGATCCGAATTCTTATTCTGTACAAAAGCTTGCCTAGTCAAGTTCAGTTTTAAACAACCGAAGCGCATTTTGTGTGGTTGTAAGAGCAATTTCTTCCGGCGACTTTTCAAGCGCATTTGCTACCTGATCTAACACCAACCTTACATAAGCACTTTCATTTCTTTTCCCCCTATGCGGTACAGGCGTTAAATAAGGTGCATCGGTTTCTAGAATGAGGTATTCTACAGGTATATGGCGAATAACCTCCGGAAGTTTGGCCGACTTGTAGGTAATTACCCCGCCAATAC
>ERZ1066133.731-NODE-731-length-12478-cov-6.722692_pt1 | contig 12478 bp, 16 predicted proteins | sample MGYA00382780_ERZ1066133 | MGnify/ENA primary metagenome ERZ1066133 (study PRJEB33369, sample SAMEA5778363) | biofilm metagenome | biome: Industrial cooling water; feature: Water cooling tower basin; material: Biofilm | place: United Arab Emirates | collected...
TAATTCAGGCCATTTTGGCTGAAAAAGTTCGGTCAATGTTGGAATTCTTGCATAAATGAGTATTTTTACTCACCCCCCTGAGATTATATTTAAATTCATTACTTTGAAAACTAGGGTATTTTTTATTCTTTTTATTTTGTTGTTATTGAGAGATGATGCTGCGTCACAGCGCTTATCAATAAGAGCTGGTCTGGGGACAAGTTCATATTTCGGCGACTTAGTTCAAGGTTTCCCAATTTTAAGTCAAACCTCTCCATCTTTCAATCTCGGGGGAGTTTATGATATAACTGAGCAGTTTAAAGCTAGAGTTCAGTTTAGTTATTTGAGGGTTCGTGCAGATGATAAAAACAACAAACGGGAAGATTATAGAGATAGAAATTTGAATTTTAAAAGCAATGTCTTTGAAACCGCGGTTTTAGGTGAATATGATTTTCTAAACAAAGAAGAATACTTTATTGTACCATATGTTTTCGGAGGTATTGGTCTATTTACATATAATCCAACTACCACTGATTTGAATGGAAATAAAGTTAATTTAAGGGATGCTAGGACAGAAGGTCAGGGATTTCCTGCATTTCCTGATAGAAAACCATATTCTAAAGTTGGATTGAATATTTCAGCTGGATTAGGAATTCGAATGGAATATTCTGATGAAGTTGCTTTTTCATTAGAATATAATTATCGTCAGCTTTTTACTGATTATCTAGATGATGTCAGTAAATCATATCCCGATCCTAATATTATGCCTGCCGATTGGGTAGCTTCTAGCTTTTTACTTAGCTATCGTGGTCATGAACTTGGAAATACTTTTCCTGGATCGTCAAGACCAAGGGGGAGTCCTAGAAGGAAAGATGCATATTATACAATACAGTTTACAGCTACTTTTAGGCTACATGGACTTCAAATAGGTAAAGATTTATCCTTCTACGGTTCAGGAACTAGAAATAGAGTTAAGATGCGCAATCCAAAAAGGGTATATTAAAAGAGGCATGATTTTCATGCCTCTTTTAAGGTGTGTAATTTTAAAATCTTTCTAACTGTGAGAAAAAGAAGTTCCCTTCTATAACTGCATTTTCATCACTATCGCTTCCGTGAACAGCATTCTCTCCTACAGAAGCTGCAAAGCGCTTTCTAATAGTACCCTCTTCAGCCTGAGCTGGGTTAGTAGCACCAATTAATTTTCTAAAATCAGCTACAGCATTATCTTTCTCAAGAATGGCAGCTACAATTGGGCCGCTACTCATAAAATCTACCAACTCTCCAAAAAATGGACGCTCACGATGGATATCGTAAAATAATCCAGCTTGCTCTTTAGTCAATCGTGTCCATTTCATTGCTTTAATTGTAAAGCCAGCTTCCAAAATTTGTTGCAAAATAGCACCCGTGTAACCCTTTGAGGTAGCATCAGGCTTAATCATAGTGAATGTTCTATTACTCATATTTGTTGTTTTCGGCCGCAAAAGTACAATGGAAATGCTGCTTTAAACGCCTTTTCTTCAATTATTCTTTGCACCATGCCCCATTTGATGCATTTTTGCATCCTCATGATGCGTCCTATACAAGAATTCTATTCCCAATTACCTATCAATCAGTCTGTTGTTATAACTACCCACCAAAAACCTGATGGAGATGCAATGGGCTCTTCTCTAGGCTTATACCATATGTTGAGAGCATTGGGAACCGATGTAACTGTAATCTCTCCTACTAACTGGGCGCGCTTTTTGAATTGGATGCCAGGTTGTGAACAGGTGCTCGATTATGAAGCAAATAGAGCCAAAGCGCTACAGCTTATCAAATCTGCATCCTTTATTTTTTGCCTCGATTTCAATACACTTTCCAGAACCAGAAATATGGCCTTGCCTATTGCCCAATCGGCAGCCAAAAAAATCTTGATTGATCACCACCAGCAACCCGAAGTTGAAGCTTTTGCTTTTGGGGTAAGCGATACTTCTAAAAGCTCTACCTGTGAAATGGTGTACGACTTTATTGTAGAATCAGGATATGATCATACAATTAATGAGCAAATTGCTCAGTGTTTGTATGCCGGTTTAATGACAGATACTGGATCATTTAGATTTCCCTCTGCAGGTGCATCTGTTCATAGAATGGTTGCTCGATTGAAAGAAACGGGCTTCTCTCACTCAAAAGTTCATGAAGAGATTTATGATAATTTTTCTGAAAGTAGGTTGAGGTTTATAGGGCATGCACTTTTGAATAGAATGGATGTCATGTATGAGTTGAATACTGCATTAATGTATATATCCAAAAAGGATTTATTGGATTACGAAATTAAGACCGGAGATACTGAAGGACTCGTTAACTATTTGCTTACTATAGAAGGAATTAGACTTGGGGCGATTGTAGTTGATAGAGATGAAGAGAGGAAATGGAGTTTTAGAAGTAAAGGTAATTTTGATGTTAATACTTTTGCAAGAAAACATTTCGAGGGGGGAGGACATTTCAATGCAGCAGGAGGAAGAAGCAGCAAATCTCTTGAAGAAACCAAACAAGACTTTTTAGAAGTTATACAACAATATCATTCAGCACTTAATAATTAAAAACAAATATGAAAGCGATTCTTGGTTTTGTTACCGCAGCATTTTTACTAACTGCTTGCAACCAGTACGAAAAAACTCCTTCAGGCTTTGCTTATAAGCTTGAACGAGGTGGTCAAAAAGAAAAATTAAAGCACGGCGATTTTGTAAAGCTCCATGTTGAATATATCTTAAAAGCAAAAGATTCTGTATTGAATTCTTCTTTTGGAAAAATTCCAGTTTATTTCCAAATTGATTCGACTAGACTTGGAAAGCACAACTTTACAGAAATGTTACTCGATTTGGGTGTGGGAGATAAAATGACCTTTAGTATGAGTATTGACAGTTTGGTAAGATTTGGACAGCTTCAATACAATGAGTATTTCAAGCGCAATGACATTATTTCTGGAAGAATGGAAGTATTGGCAAAGTTTACTAGTCAAGATGATGTTACTGCCGACTTTAACAAAGAAGGTGAACAGCAAAAAGCTAAAGAAGTAAAGCAGCTAGAGGAATATGCTAAGAAAAATAAGCTTACAACTGTAAAGGATTCATCAGGCATGTTGATTTGTATTGAAAATGCAGGTCAAGAACCTAAGGCTGTTGCAGGTACCGAAGCCACCGTTCGTTATATTGGTCGCCTTGAAAATGGCTCTATGTTCGATGCCAATATGGGTCCAGATGCAGTTAGAAATGACCCATTTAGCTTTATTGTTGGCAGCGGAAGTGTAATAAAAGGTTGGGATGAAGGATTGAAATATTTTGGGAAAGGTGGGAAAGGTAAACTTTTGATCCCTGCAATGATGGGCTATGGTCCTCAGGGTTCTCCTCCTATTATTCCTCCCTTCAGCAACTTGGTATTTGATATTCAAATTGAAGATGTGAAAATTAACCCAACCCCTAATCCGGCTCCAGTGATGCCAGGTGGGCAATAAGATAAGCATCTTAAATATTTCAAGCCGTTGATGAATTATCAGCGGCTTTTTTTATTTCCTGCCATAAACGAATCACTTCCTTTGCTGGAGCAACATCATGCACCCTTAGCATAGAAATATTATTTTGCAATGCCCAAGCATGCATAGCAGTGGTACCCAACAAGGCATCCTCAGCCATTATGCCAAGTGTTTTGTAAATCATTGATTTTCTAGATACACCAACTAATATTGGGCATCCTATAACGTGCAGGGCTTTCATTTCAGCAAATAACTGAAAATTATGTTCTATGGTTTTTCCAAATCCAAAACCTGGGTCTATGATTATATCCTTAATACCTGCTTCTTGGCAAGCAATGAACTTATTTGAAAAAAAATTTATAACCTCGTTGGTTACATGACTGTAGGTTGGGTTGTCCTGCATATTTGCAGGTGTGCCTTGCATATGCATACATATATAAGGCACATTCAATTTGCCAACCTTTGTAATCATTTGATGATCAATATTGCCTGCACTAATATCATTAATCAAATCGGCCCCAGCATCTATAGCTCTTTCAGCAACTTCACTATAAAAGGTATCTACAGAAATCAAAATTTTTGGATGTTCTTTTCTAATGACTATTAATGGCTGTTCAATTCTATTCCATTCTTCCTCCCAGCTTAATTGGTTACTACCAGGTCTAGTTGATTGTCCGCCAATGTCCAGTATATCGGCGCCTTCCTGCACCATTTTTAAGCTAGATGATCTCCAAACCTGTTCAGACAACATTCTACTGGTCGAATAGAATGAGTCGGGAGTGATATTAAGAATGCCCATTACAAGTGGGCTTGTAATAGTTATTAGTTTTCCTTGGCAGTTCAGGGTGTGCATGTGCTAAATTGAGTTAATTTGCAGGAAGTCAGGAAATTTTATGAGTGAAACAAATAAACAATACCAAGCGCAAGTTAATAGATGCCGAGAAATATTCTTAGCTAAAACAAAAGACTACGGTACCTCATGGCGGGTATTACGACCAATTTCTATTGTTGACCAAATTTTTATAAAAGCACAACGTATTAGAACGCTACAAGAAGTAGGAACAAGTAAAGTTGGAGAAGGTATAACAGGTGAATTTATTGGAATAGTGAATTATGGTATCATAGGACTTATACAAATGAATTTGGGCGATACTGCAGTTGAAGATATGCTTCCCAATGATGTTCAAAGATTATATGAAGAGTCGCTGCAACTTGCCATGAATACCATGGACAAAAAAAACCATGATTATGGAGAAGCATGGCGTGATATGAGCCAAGAAAGCTTTGCAGATTTAATTCTGGTAAAACTTTTGAGAATCAGACAAATTTTACAAAATGATGGAAAAACTTTAATTAGCGAAGGCATTGATGCTAATTATGTGGATATCATCAACTATGCAGTATTTGCCTTAATCTTAATTGAAGAAGGAAAACATAGAGCTTAATGAAAGTAGTTTTACATATTATACGTTTTTGGGTAGGTCTTCTATTTATTGTTTCGGGTTTATTGAAGGCTAACGATCCACTTGGACTGAGCTACAAAATGCAGGAGTTTTTTGAAGTGTTTCAATTGCATTTCATGAATGGGCTCGCTTTGCCATTCTCGTTGGCAATGAATGTTGCTGAAGTGGTAGCAGGAGTTGCACTTATTCTTTATTGGAATCCTAAATGGGTGTTACGATTTTTACTGGTACTAATTCTGTTTTTTACTTTCCTAACAGGCTATGCAGTTTTCTCTGGTAAAATAAAAACTTGTGGATGTTTTGGTGATTGTGTTCCTTTAACAGCTATGCAATCCTTTATAAAGGATTTGCTTCTTCTATTTGCAGTTCTTTTACTCATTTTCTCTCATATTAAAGGGTGGCTCAAGGCTAGCAATTATATTGCCATTAATTGGTTAATTGCTTCTGCAATTATTACCTCTTTGTTTCAATGGTATGTCTTACATTATTTACCCGTATTAGATTGCCTGCCATATAAAACGGGTAACCATATTCCAACACTCATGCAACCTTCGAAAGATGCAGTTCCTGATAGTGTAATTATTGAGTTTACTTATTTGAAAAATGGTAAGGAAGTAAGTTTTTCGGCAACCGATTTTCCGGACGACTTCGATAGCTCATATATTTTTCTTGGTAGAAAGGATAAAATTGTTCGAGAAGGAAAGGGTGGCCCGGTGATTAAAGATTTCTACTTAACATCTGTTTTAGATACTGATACTACAACTGCAGTTTTAGCATTACAAGAGCCCATATGGCTGCTTGTTGTTAAAGAAAACTTAGAAGAATCATGGTGGAAGACCCAATTCCCTTCAATAGTAAAAGATTTTGAAGTAAATGGTCAAAACTACTTTGTAGTCTCTTCTAACTGGGAGTCTTTACAAAATTATGTGCGAGCGAATCATCTGTTAAAGGCAGATGCAACATTAATAAAGACAATGTCTCGTACAAATGCAGTCTGGTATAAATTACAAGCAGGAAAAATAATGGCTAAAAAGCCTATTTCTTCACAAGTGTTAGCACCCCTTTAAATCTATCTATGTTTCAAGCATTCTTCAAAAAATTCTTATACGGATTAGGGGTGATGCTTGGTGTAGTTGTATTGGTTTTTTTCTTGTTTCAGGGATTGGGTGATCCGACAAGATTGATGATTGGACAAACAGGAGATCAAAAAACCATTCAGCAAATGCAAAAAGAGTGGGGACTTGATAAGCCTTTGCATCGACAGTTCTTCCATTATTTAAAAGATCTTTCGCCTATTGCTGTTTACAGTAGTCAAGAATTAGAGAGTTCAAATATGTCGGTCATTTATTCTGTTGGTTCAGAAGAGCAACTGGTATTTAAATGGCCATATTTACGAAGTTCTTATCAAAGTAAACAACCTGTTGCTTCGTTAATTACTTCAGCATTGTTACCTACTTTTTTGCTCGCTGGTGTAGCTATGTTGTTTGCTATAATTTTTGGAATTCTCTTGGGTTGTGTAGCTGCTATTTATAAACATACATGGATTGATCGTGCATCAATTATGGTGAGTGTATTAGGAATATCTGCTCCCTCATTTTTTATAGGATTGGTTATTGCTTATTTGTTTGGGTTTGTTTGGAGTAATTGGACTGGCTTGTCTATGACCGGAAGTTTATTTGAAGTAGACCCAGTTACAGGTAAAACAATAGAATGGAGAAATATTATTTTACCTGCAATTACTTTAGGTGTTAGACCATTGGCCATTATTACTCAAATAACCCGAAGTTCAATGCTTCAAGTAATGGAACAGGACTTTATACGAACTGCCTATTCAAAAGGATTAACAACATTCCAAATTGTAAGAAAACATGCCTTAAGAAATGCACTCAATCCAGTTATAACCTCTATAACAGGTTGGTTTGCAGAGCTACTGGCTGGTGCTTTTTTCGTAGAGTATATTTTTGGTTGGCAGGGCTTAGGTAAGCTAACCGTAGATGCTCTTGAAAAGCTAGATTTTCCCGTTGTTATGGGGTGTATTTTGTTAGCAGCGTTAATATTTGTAATAGTTCAGTGGTTAGCAGATCTGTTATATTCCATTATTGATCCAAGAATTGAGATTCGTTAAAATTTTATTGAATGACTTTTGTCATTTTATCTCTGTTTGTTTAAAGAGAAATTTGGAGTAATTCTTCACCAAAATCTTTAATCATGCGCTCCATAAAACAAATTATTGAGGGTAAAGGACCTCACTTCAACTTTGTTGAAGGGCATTCTAAAGTTATTGATGCACTCACATTAATGAAGGCAGAAAATACAAGTTATGTGATTGTATTAGAGGATGGTAAGTATAAGGGATTAATGTCTGAACATGATTATGCACAAAAGGTGATTTTATCTAACCGTCATTCCGACCAAACAACTGTACTAGAAGTTGTGAGTAATGAAATTCCAGTAGTTAGCACCGATTCTAGTCCCGAGACTTGTTTATTGTTGATGAGTGAGTGTAAGACAGGTTATTTACCAGTCTTTGATGCGTTTGATTTTAAGGGTGTATTAACTATTAATGATTTACTTCAAGAAGTAATTCAAGATAAACAAGCCCACTAATCCTATGCTAGCGTATAACTACTTCCTGAACAGCGCCACTGCCTAAAATTTCATTGAGCCGCTCTATTATTTTTTCTTTTTGTAGCACTAATTCATGTTTTAGGGGTGCAACTTGAGTATTAATGAAGAGTGTTTGGTTAACAAGTTGAATTTTGTCGGTGTATTTGCTTACGGTTTTACCCATGATATTTTCCCAAGCCTCTTCAATTTGAACTGCTTGAAGTCCTTTCTTGAGCCTACTGTTTCCAATAAAGTTGTGCAATGCATCACCAATTTTATATTCACCCATAGTATGCAAGGTAAAAAATTAAACCATACTCATCTGAAAGTTAGCACCAATTTTATTGAATAGGTTTTCTACTCTTTCTACATCAGTATCGGTGATAAAAACCTGTGCTCCACATTCAAATGCAACCCAACTAAGCAGTTGATGCAGTCTATCTATATCTAATTTTTCAAATACATCATCTAGGAGCAAAATAGGCGGATAGTTTTTGTGCTGTTTAATTATATCCCATTCAGCCATTTTCATAGCGAATAACAAACTTTTTCGTTGTCCTTGAGATGCCATGATTTTACAGGGTTCTTCACCCATACGCATCACTAAATCATCTCTGTGTATTCCTTCAGTTGTTCTCTGTGCTGAAAGATCTTTATGGTAATTTACTTGTAAAGTTTCTAGCATTTTCTTCTGATGTAAACTGCTTTCGTATTGAATGTTTAATTTGTCGTTTGCCTGTGCTAGAAACTGATAATAGTAAAGAATTTTTTCTATAAGCAAAGGGATAGATTTGTTTCGAGATGAATAAATTTCATCTCCATGTCGTGATAGCTGGTCATCAATAATGTCTAACAAATCTCTATTTGGCTGATTGGGCCAAGTTTGTTTCAGTAAACTATTTCTTTGCAATAAGAGCTTGTTGTATTGTATGAGGTGTTGTAAATATGTTGGTGAGGTTTGAGATAAAAGGGCATCTATGTATTTTCTTCTAAGCTCACTTGATTGTGTAATGATGGAAGTATCATCTGGTGTAACCATTACAAAAGGTAACAAACCAATATAGTTGGTTATTTTTTTGATTGGTTCTTCATTTACAATTAATTCTTTTTTTCCGCTTTCTCGAATGATGACTTCTACTTTGTAAGGCTGATTGTTAATGATGAATTGACCCTCAATTCGCATACCTTGTTGGCCCTGCTGTATATTTTGAGCGTCGTTTTTAGGAGTATAAGATTTGGTTAAGCCTAAATAGTATAGAGCATCCAGAAGATTGGTCTTCCCAGTTCCATTTTTCCCGCAAACAGCTTGAATACGGTTTCTGAATACCCAATTTTGTTGGCTGTAATTTCTGAATTGTACTAGTTTCAACAACTCTACCTGAAGCATAGAGCACAAAGGTGCAGATTATACATTAATTATCACCGAGGTTGCCTGAAAACGGTTATTTTTATCCAAAAAAAGGTGAGAAATATATTGTCGGGTAAACAATTGGCACTCACAGTCCAACGTCTAGCACAGCATATTCTGGAGGATCATCTAAATGTATCTGAAATTGTGCTGATTGGTATTCAACCAAGGGGAGTACTATTTAGCGATAGGCTACATCAAGCTATTCAGACAATTGATCCCTCTAAAAAAGTTAATTATGGGAGGTTAGATATCACTTTTTATCGAGACGATATCAGAAAGGAGCTGCATATTGCAAATGCTACAGACGTGAACTTTTCAATTGAAAACAAACAAGTGGTTTTGGTTGATGATGTATTATATACAGGCAGGACCATTCGTTCTGCTTTTGATGCTTTATTGGCTTTTGGAAGACCTGCGGGTGTGAAGCTTTGTGTACTTATTGACAGGAGGTTTAGTAGAGAGTTTCCCATTCAGCCAGATTATGTAGGAAAATCAATAGATTCACTGTTTTCTCAAAAAGTCAAGGTTTTTTGGGAGGATGATAGCTTGGAGGGGCGAGTAGAATTTCTATGAAACAAGCTAATTTATTCTATTAACTTTGTTCCTCAATGAAAAGCGCCGTTCAACACTTGTTGGGAATTAAGGACTTGCACCAAGAAGACATTTCATTGATTTTGTCGACCGCAAAGCAATTCAAAGAAGTTTTACAAAGACCTGTTAAAAAAGTTCCCTCATTAAGAGATATCACTATAGTGAATCTTTTCTATGAAAACTCTACTCGTACACGAATGAGTTTTGAATTAGCTCAAAAGCGTTTGTCGGCTGATGTTATTAATTTTTCTGCTTCAACCAGCTCAGCTAAAAAAGGAGAAACCCTCTTAGATACTGTCAGGAATATCCTGAGTATGAAAGTGGATATGGTGGTAATGCGACATAGTGCGAGTGGTGCTCCACATTTTTTAGCTCAACATATTCCAGCAGCTATTGTAAATGCAGGCGACGGTATTAATGAACATCCAACACAAGCTTTATTAGATGCCTTTTCTATGATTGAAAAGTTTGGGGATCTAAAAGGTCTTAAAGTTGCCATTATTGGAGACATTATGCACAGTCGTGTTGCGCTTAGTAATATGTATTTGCTTAAGAAGATGGGTGCTAAAATTAAAGTTTGCGGTCCGCCTACTTTAATTCCAAAGCATTTGGTAGAAGCTTTGCAAGTTGAAGTGACTTATAGTGTAGAAGATGCTTTACAATGGTGCGATGTTGCCAATGTGCTTAGAATTCAATTAGAGCGGCAAAACCAACCTTTGTTTTCTTCTTTACGTGAATATAATTTGGCTTATGGTATTACCAGGGCTAAACTCGATAAGCTTCAACAACCAATTACAATCATGCATCCTGGTCCAATTAATCGCGGCGTAGAACTAGATAGTGATGTAGCAGATGGACCACATTCCATAATTTTAGATCAGGTTGAGAATGGGGTAGCGGTTAGAATGGCAGTCATGTTTTTGCTTTCTAATCCTAACCGTTCTTAATCAAATACCCTTGCCTAATGAGTAGAATTTGTCTTTTCCCAGGAACGTTTGATCCAGTTACACTTGGACATGTAGATATTATTCAAAGAGCGCTTCCCTTGTTCGATAAAATTTATGTGGGTATAGGAACCAATTCTGCAAAGAAGCCAATGTTTAGTGCTGAACAGCGTGCTAAATGGGTAAAAGAGATTTTTGTAAATGAACCCAAAGTAGAAGCAATTATCTATGAAGGATTAACCATTGAATACTGTAAGCAAATAAATGCATCTTTTATACTTCGCGGTATTCGTTATGTAAGCGATTTTGAATATGAGAAAACAATTGCTGATGCAAATAGAACTTTAGACAGAACCATTGAAACTGTTTTCTTAACAGGAGAGCCAAAATATACATCTGTAGCATCCACCATTGTTAGAGACATTATTGCAAATGGGGGAGATGCTAGTCCGTTTTTACCCGATTTAGTTGCACAATATCTTTACAAGAAATAATTATGGCGGAATCAATTTGGTTTAAATCTGACTTGAAGTTGGAGGATTTAAGTTTTTTAGGTAAAGGAACATTAGGAGAGCATTTGGGCATGGAATTTTGTGAAATTGGTCCCAGCTTTTTGAAGGCAACCATGCCTGTAGATCATAGAACCAAGCAACCCTATGGACTATTACACGGAGGTGCATCTGTAGCCTTAGCTGAAACCATGGGAAGTGTAGGTGCCGCTTTAACTGTAAATCCAGAAAAGTGGATATGTGTTGGATTAGAAATTAATGCGAATCATGTTCGTTCAGTTCGATCAGGATTTGTAACTGGTGTAGCAAAACCTAAGCACAGAGGTGCAACCACTCAAGTATGGGAAATAGAAATTTTTGATGAAAAAGGAAAATTGGTCTGTATAAGTCGACTTACAGTGGCTGTCCTAAAGAATCCAAATACTATTCAATCTTAAACTCGAATCCATTTTCTCTGGTTAGTTTCTTGCCATGCAACTGAGGACCAAAAAATGCAGCAGCACCAGCCCCAATAAGCCCACCTGCAAGTGCAGGACTGTAGTTCATGGTACTTTCATTGCTTGATATATCTAGTGCTATTAATGAACCAGTAACAGCCAAAATAGTTCCAAATGCAGCACCTAAAGATCTTCCAGTTCTGTTAAATGATCGAATGGCTGTAATATCTTTTAGTGTGATTGTATCCCTGAAATTACTGTTTCTGTTATATCCTCGAACAATTAAAGAGTTGGTATTCACATTAATTGCATCAATTTTACCACTGATTCGTTTTTCTCTATCGCCTTCTTCAAAATACAGTCGTACATTCTGTCCTTTTGAAAATGTATAAACACGCATGTCTTTTTTGACAATGAGTTGTTGCGCATCTACATAATAAGATGCGGTAAAACAAATAAGCAATGCAAATAAGTTTTTCATACAGGGGATTACAATAGGCGAAAGTTACTGCTTTTCAGTCTCTCATAAAAAATCAGTTTTCAGTTTATTTGCCATTTTTTTAAATCTTACATTTGCACCATGACACAAGAGCATTTGAAAGATATGAGGGACCGAGTTCAGGTCCTGAGGAGGTTTCTTTGACTACGAAAACCGACAAGTAAAAAACGAACAAGATAAGCAACTATCGCTTTCACCAGGATTTTGGGACGACAATAAAAGGGCCACAGCAATACTCAAAGACATAAAGGTTAATGAGTACTGGATGCGCATGTACGATGATGTGAATGCAGCAGTAGAAGATTTTGCCGTTTTACTCGATTTTTTTAAATCGGGAGATGCTTCAGAAGAAGAAACAAAAGACGCTTACGATAGCGCACTCAATAAAATAGATGATGCAGAATTTAAGAGCACTCTTAATGAACCAGAGGATGAATTAAGTGCTGTTCTTCAAATAAACTCTGGCGCTGGTGGTACTGAGAGTCAAGATTGGGCAGAAATGTTATTGAGGATGTATAGAATGTATGGAG
>ERZ1066133.733-NODE-733-length-12469-cov-5.235138_pt1 | contig 12469 bp, 22 predicted proteins | sample MGYA00382780_ERZ1066133 | MGnify/ENA primary metagenome ERZ1066133 (study PRJEB33369, sample SAMEA5778363) | biofilm metagenome | biome: Industrial cooling water; feature: Water cooling tower basin; material: Biofilm | place: United Arab Emirates | collected...
GCCATTCCTTTTGGGTATAGCGCCGTGTCGCCCCAAAGCACTTGGAAGTTATCAAAACGCCGTCGATGTCCAGGAAGATGACTTTCATTTGGAGTGCCCCGTACAGCAAAATATCTCGCGCTCAGATTCGCCCACAAACTCTTGAGCGATTGGGCAAATGTGCAAATCTTTGCAGTTATTGCACGCCCGAACCGGACCATTACTAAAAATCCTGTCACTCCTGCCGCTGAACGCCATAAACATGAAAGCCGTTCTAAGCTCAGGCGTCACGGTTATTTGGCTACCGACAGGAAGATTGCTCAACGCAATCAACTGGTCATGGGAAAGCGCCTTACTCATTCAAACAACCTTACGAAGTCGTCGGAATCGTTGTAGCCTCCATGCTCAAAAACACTGCTGGTCAAATCGAAAGCTTCGATGTTCGCCGCATACTGCTCGCCCGGCTTCAACCCCCTCGAACCCAGCGCTGGAGTAAAGGGATGCAGAGCGCGGTAGGCATACTTCAGAACGCGATCCCGGCCCGAATAAGCCACTTTCACCCTACCGGCCCCATAGCCAAAACCATCGCCTTGGCTGCGTAGCTCATCGTATGGGACAGCCGCACCGGCAAGGATGACCTTCTGTACCGAGCTATCCGTGTTTCCTTCGAGCGCCCGGAGCGCCACAGCGCAGCCCAGGCTGTGCGCTGAGATCGTCACAGGCACATTGATGGTATTCAGCCAACCCAGAAGCGTTCTCAGGCGCTTGGCGGCCTCGCGTACTTGCGCCTTCGCCGTGATCCAGCCAATCGGCCCCGCCGTGAGCCCACTCGGCCACAAATAGCCGATCAGGCAATCGTACCGGGCTCCCGGAATCGTTGTTGACGGCTTGGTCTGCCAAGACTTCGGAGTCTGGGTCAAATATGGACCCATGTAATCCCGGTAGGCAATCTGCTCTATCAACTGCACATATCGGGCCTGAACACGGAGCCAATCGCTGTTGTAGCCATGCACGCACAACAGCACCCGGCGATTTGGAGAATAAACGGAAATGTCGGGCGGCTCTCCACCGGCCAGATAGGTAAGCCGTGGCTGGATGATATCCCCAAATTGCTCAGTAAAGCCGCTCCAGGCCGAACGCGAAGGCCCCTGCCCAAACAGGTTGTTAATGCCAAACCCGATTGCGTCTTTCACGTCGTCGGCCTTCACGTCCGCAAACCCAACCTGATCGACGAATCGGCTCCGGCAGCTTATCATCAACGTCGGTATCTTCGGACTCATCATTATCCGATTTCCTCCGTCTCGTCCGGCTTCACATGCTGATCGGTGACAACAAACTCATTCCGCGAAGTCGCGTTACTCGGCTTGCCGCTGGCTCCGCGATACTTGCGGAACGCCACCAAAATCTTAGAAGCCGTCTCCAAATCCATGCCAAGCTCGTTTGTCGAGAACAGGGTAAAGATAGCGTCAGATTCGGCGGCCTCCGCTGCGGCGAGAAGGTTTCCGGCGAACTCGCGTGCCAGTTCAACCGTAAATTGGCCGACGACCCTATCATCCTTCATCAACTGGACAAACGGCTCAACACCATCTTTGCGTTTCGCAATCCCGCTTTGCGCCCATATGACGCTTCCAAGTTGTTCATTCTCAGGCTGAGACATATCTTCTCCTAAATTTCCGAGTCCAAAAATTCATGGCAGTAGCCACAATAGCGATGCTGGACATCTTGAGGGTGCCAACTTACGCGCGTGCATCCCTTACACAAAATCGCCGGGCGGCCAGCCTCGTCTTCCAAAATTTGAAAGCGGTCCTCATCGCGCTTGATTATCGTCTTGCTTGTCGCTTGCTGCATTGAAATTGCTCGTGATCGGCTCCCGCCGTCTTACCCTGTCTTTCGTGTCCGCGCCGCAATGCTGGCACAGGTTATTACGCTTGGCGCACTCCAGGCACAGCACGTCGATGCAGGTATTGCCAGAATGCAAAGTGTTATCGCACAACGAACACTCGGAGCTAGTTACGGCAGAGCCACCGATGCGGCTAGTGGCGTAGTAATAGCAATACCGGCAAAGGTGCTTCTTGTCACCCAGGCGAACATCCTTTTCGGCATCGGCCTCGTACCGGCCAAGACGCGCCGCAATGTCTCGAACATGCCTCAAATTCTCATCCGTTCGCCTTGAGACGCTTACTGAATCGACCGGTCTGCGCTTGTAGTGCATGGCTTTTGTAGCTCCAAAAATGCCTGTTTTAAGCCTTTTTTGGCCGTTTTAATGGCTTTTTTGGCTGTTTTATGGGTTTAGCGCTAACAGGCAAACCCAGGCGATCCATTACTTCGTCGATTTCATGCGCAACCGTAAAACCGTTACCATTCTTGTCTCGAATGATAGTTGGCCTTACCTTGGGTCCTTCTTTTGGCAACAAATGGCTAAAATCGTGATAGATACTGGCGACCATAGACGGCCTTATGAAAAAGACACTCGTGCCATAATATCCTTTGAATTCAACAAGCGGCTCCTGCTTCTGATAATCCTCAGATCGTGTTCCAGCAGGTTGAATGGATTGCAGCGCCTCGCGCTCTACCCTTTCTTTTTCTATCGCCTTGCGGGCATCCTCAAAGAATTTTTTGATGTTTCCGCCATAGGTGCGATGAACCTCCCGGACGGCTGCGGCCAGCCTCTTGTCGCACTCGGTTAGCTCATATTTTTGTTGTCTAGCCATCGCCAAAACTCCTCTTTGAACAACTTCTGCGCCAACTGCGAGCGCTCTCTTGCCAGATTCTCCGTTTCCTCGCTTGATTCCAAGCCGCGCTCTTTCCTGCAACGCCAGCATTCGCATTCACGATCCTCCGGCGGGAGAACATGAGCTATGCCACTGTAACAGTTAATAGAGAAAGTAATTTGCAAATCGTTCGCTTGCAATATTCTCGCCAACTCTGGAATCCACGCACCCGGCTTCTCGGCCATGCTACACCTGCGCTTGCTTTAGACTTTCAATCCAATCGTTTTTTGCAATCTCGATCCGACCGATAACTTCGTCGTAGGATTGCGTAGTCAGGATTGCGCCCAAGTGCATTGTCAAAATGGAAGCTTGAAAACCTTCCGGGCTTTCGTGACAAAAAACTGCAAGGATCTCACCAACATTCAAGCTCATCTTGAAAGGCGTCACAAATTGCGTCATCGTCATGCTTTTCACGCCAACTTCAATGTAGATCGGCAGCATCACTTGTTCGCTCATACAAGCAATGCTACAACAGCGTAGCGTTACTTGCTGAATATTTTGAACGAAATAGTACCAGGACCCAAAAAAATGCCCGCGCTTGGCGAACCTTGCGCGGGCGGAGTGTTTGGAGGGAATCTAATGCGCCCAGCCAGTCTTCCACGACTTATCTACAACAGCGATGTTATTGAGCACATCACCGCCATGCTTTTCGCAGTACTCCGGCTTTTCGTCGCGCCTGCCTACCCAGGTACAACCGCATCTATACTCGGTCAAAATCCGATCCGAACCGTTGCGTGCCAGCAACTTGTTGACAGAACTTAATTCCGGCTTCACGGATTCACATACTCCTGTTCAGCATCGCCATCCGGCCTGCGCCGTCCGCTTTGCGGATGCCGCATCCAGCCTTGCGGCTCCGGCTGAGAATCTGGATTCCATACTTGCGCCGCGACGACCGCCACGGTTGGAATGTCGTATCACCAAACGTCGGTATACATATCCGGCGAACCGTCGCTGAAGTTTGGGCCTCGAATTCCGATCCGGGCTCGGCCAAACGTCAACGGGATGACATCGATCCACCGGCCATCCGGCAGTTCCCGGCTAAAAATCGATTCTGTATTTCCCATCAGCAAGCCTCTTGTTGAACTCTTCAACAACCAAACGCTGATCCGACTGCCACATAGTTGCGCTTGCGCCTATGCCGCCCTGATCGACCGGCAAGCCGGTTTTGTGCCATTCCCACCACTTTGCGCCCGCCAAGAATATGTCCCGAAACATCTCTTTCGCCTTGCGGTAGCGGGCTTCGTAGCGGTTGTTCGATTCCAGCAAGTCGGTAATGCGTGCTTGCAGCCCAGCAATTTTCGCATCCTTTGCAGCCTCAGCGGGACGGCTATTCCAGGCGTCGATCACCTTTTTCCTGCCGTCTGGATCGGATTGAGGCCGAAAACCAGAATGAGCCCCGCATCGACCACAACCAACGGCGTGACACATGGTCCCGTCCTTGTAATGATCGTCGTAGTAGCAAACCACGCTCTCCCCTGGACCACAGAACGGACACGGCTTCAAGCCGCCGTCTGGCGCTTTGATCTTCACACGGTCTCCAACATGGGCAGCTTGGGCTGCTCTGGCGTGTGATTCGCGCAGCACCATTTGGCTGTCGCCCACTGGTGCGGTTCCAGGTCGTCGATGCTCTCACCATCTTCCGACTCCCAATCGGTCCACCTTTCGCCATCTTCGTCCGGGTCCAGGTTGGAATCCCAAACGACAAGGCCGTTGCAGTTCGAGTAATCAACGCGATGGCGCTCATTCAACAAAAAACCATCATAGTGGGCTAGCAATTCGAGCATCTTGGCGGCTTCCTCGATGCTCGCCACCGGCCAAACGAACGACTTTCCAGGAATTTGCGGGTTGTGCCAGATCCGCATGTCGCCGTGCTTGGGCTCCCGCCACTCAGACTTGTCCTGATGTTTCACAGGAAACATTCTCGGCTCTTCTATGCGCTTTCTTGATGTCGGCATCTACTTAAATTCTCCTGCTTCTACTCGTCTCACCAACTCGTCCACGATGTCTTGCGGCGCATTCCAGAGCCCAAGAGAGCCCTTGCAAGGAATCGGCTTCGCCAGGATGCGAGGCTCCCGCAAAACCCATCCAAATGGACCAACGAACCACGGCGATTCCGATTTCTGCACGCAATCGACAATTTCGACCGTGCCGATGATCGCCCCCGTCACAATCTCGCCGGTATTGACCATTCGAGTAAGATCCCACTGAGCATCGTTTAGAACGTGATCGAGAACATCTTGCGCATCGACAATATCTTCCCTCTTGACGTACTTGCTCGCATGAATGGCAATTCGGCCACGGAACCTTGTTAGCCAAGTCCGGTTTTCGATGTCCTTGCCGTGATGCAGAATCAAATGCGCCCACGGCTGAACAATGCTGATAGCTTTCATAACGATGGCTTTGCCTTGTTATAGATATTGGATTCGGCCTCAAGCTCTTTAACAAGATTCTGAAGATATCCAATCCTGCCCGCCACTTGATCCTTGACCAGCTTCAGGAACTCATGGGAAACCTTGTTGGTAAGCTGTGCTCCAGCAATGTTGCCGATCTCGACCACCAAATCCCGAAGCTCGTCGCGCTCCCGACGCACGGCGGCGACGTTGGCGCTCATCGTTGGAAATGCCGCCCAATCTTCAGGAAGCGGCACCGGCTTATCGACATCCCAAGGATCTGTCAAACCCAAACCATCGACGGCGATTGCCCTCATGGTGTCCCAGAATTGACCTGCATTCAAAAGCACTCCTTCGTTTTTAAGTACCTGAACGCATCGGTCGTCGTATAACTCCAACATCGCAAAATCTTTGACGTTGGTAACTGGCAATCGCACGCCGATGTGCTTTTGTGCCCAATCCTGAATGATCGTGGCATCGGCTTGCCGTCCGTCGCTCACGCGAGCGGTGAAGATACGGACTTCAATTCCATCCGCAAGCCATTCCTTCACACGCTCGACCATTGGCATAATCGGCTCTCCTATGTGATGACTCCCGCGCCAATGATCGTAATGCGCCAGCGTGCCATCCAAGTCAACACCGATCCACCCGCGCCGCTTCGTGTCTATCTTCTGTACTTGCTCGTCCATGCTATTCAAGCATAGCATTTCAAGAAAAGATGGCAAGATATATTTGACGCAATTAGTACCAGAACTATTTAGGCGGAAGATACTTCATGAATTTCGCCACCATTTCACGAAGTTCTTTCAATGCTGCTTCTGGATCTTTATCTTGCGCCGCTAATTCTTCCAGGCTTGGCAGGCCGCTTTCTACGCTGTCCAGCACTTCGTCTTGTGTCGCCGGTCGCGCCTCTCGGAACCACTCGACCATCTCGGGCTCGCCCATTTCAATGAGAAAACCTCCCCCGCCGGGCGGCTGAAATAGCTTGTAGCTCTTCGTAGTCCACAGCATCGTCACGCCTGGATTGCGCGGCAAGCACACACCGGCGGCGGTTTCGACAAGCTTTTTATTGTCGATCAGGTCGTCTTCCCGCCGGACCATTTGCGGCTTGGTGAGAAAGGGGCAGTTCTTGGCGCTCCATTCGGCGCATTCGTGATGCGACGGCGGCTCCGAGCTTGTTCGATTGATGCCGCACATCGGCCCGGCAACAAACGTCATGCGCACACCCAGCTTCTCTCCACAGACCCAGCAAAGGCGCTCTTTGACAGCGTGAACAAGCTTCTTCGCGTCCATCGCCCGGAACTCTGGATATGGCTTGCCTTCGGAGTCCGACAGCCATTGAACGAACCAGGGAACCGGATAGCCGCGCTTTGGATCGACCTTCAACGCCCGGATTCGGGCAGGTAGCGTTTCAGGATCGAATCGCCGTGCAATTGTTTCTTGGTTGCTCATTAGTCCTCATCATCCTCCGCTTCGGATGTAACAGCAAGCCCGTTCATTTCTTCGTATTTCCGAAGAGCGGCGGCGCGAGTCTTGTGGCTCCAGCCGTTGCCATAGCTCTGATTCTCAGCCTCTTCTGCATCAACCCACATTAAAATCGACGCATCATGCTGGCTAACGCGAACCTCGGCTAAAACCTTGATAGCCTTCCGGTAGCGCTTGATGAGCTTATCCTGAATCTCGCGCTCCTTTATATCTTTTGAAGGGGTATAAGCACTGCACTGCGTAACAACGCCTTTCAGCCTGCCTCGCGTTTCTGGGTTCTTAAAAGTGTCGTACTCGCAATACCACTCGACCACTCCGTTCACCTGTCTGCTCTCGCCTTCCATGCAATCTGGGCAAAGAAACTTATTCGACACGGCTGGCGTGTCCATCAAAATTCTCAACATACTCAACCTCTTTTTGATTTAAGCCTTGCGCGGCTTCTTCGTTTTGGTGGGCTCGATATACGGCCTCATGTAAGTCGGCTTGTCCAGTTCTTGCAACAAGTGGTCTCGACAAACCGGCGTCAATGGCAAATGAACCATGCCGTGACTCTGGATGAATCCGCCGATGCCCTTCGGAAAAATCTTCGCCTGGAACGCGACTATCATCGACCAATGATGCTTAGACATTCGCCCGCACTCGGCGCACGGAACGGCGGAACTATACCGCAAGAATCGAACGGCGGCCCGCTGGCGCTCGCTGAACAATTTGTTCGGCTTGGCTTCAAATACACCCTGCAAAATCAAAGGCTCGATCAGGGGCGGCTTCTTTTCCTTGCGCTTCGGGACCGTCTCACTCTGAGGCGGTTTCTTGACGAGTACTTTGGCTGGCTTTGTCATTTTGTCTCTTTGCGACTCTCTTCCAGGTTTTCTGCGTCTTCTTTCTTTCGCTTCTCCAGGCAACACCGGATCGCGGCATCGTAGGAATGATACAAGCGCCCACAGTCAGGGCAAGCAAGCTTTCCAATTCTCAGCATTGTTCTTCTACTCCACCATTTTCAACAGCGGGTTTTGCATCAGGCGATTGATTCGCCACTTCGTCAAGGCCATGAAGCCTTCCGGCGACGGGATGCGCAAAAGTACCTCGTAGGGCCACAGAGTTTCCTTGCCCGGATCGCTCAAGCCCTCATCGCTTCCAAACGTCCTGAAGCCACGGTTGTCATCGTTGCGAATAACTATGTCCAATTCGCCTACGAATTGATCTAGCCGATTCGGAAGATACCGAATGACATAGTAGCCGCGAGCCTCAAATTCTGTAATCGGCTCGATCTTGCCGTCGTCATCAACTTTGCAATAGATGTCGATTTCGGTCGGCTCTTCGTCTTCCTGCAAAATCGGATCTGGCCGGGGAGCAATCTCCACGTCTAGGTCGTCAACACGAGCCCGGCTCAAATTAGCGATGCGATCCATTTCAGCGCCGATCAGAGCACCGGCCTTGGCGAGATTGCGAATCGGGTCCTTGCTGGGCTTCCACCATTCTTTATCCCAGGGCCACGCCTCGCTCAATGCGGTGCCCCAGGGATGCAAAGGTGAGCCCGTCGCACTATCGATGAACTGCTGAGGCAGCGCAACCGCCGCATAGCGGATCGCAGCACGAAGCAACTCAGCATTGACGTACCTGGAATCAGAAGCGAGCGTAAATCCCTCGCCCCCCGTAAGGCGCGGCATGTATTGCCGGATGCGCTCCTGCACAATCGCCTCCAGGCCGACATACTTCCCATCATCAATGCTTTGATCGATCTTTCTTGCCTCTTCGATGTCCTCCATCAAATCCGCCAAAGCGGCTGCGAACTCCGAAGTTATGCCGTACTTGTCTGGGAATTCCGCCATGTTCTCCAGGCGTTCCAATAGTTCTTTGCGTTCCATACTACTCAACCTTTCTTCATGGCGCGATTATATGCGTCTGCCATGCTACCTAAGCATTCGTAAATTGCCAAGATATCCTTATCCACAAAATCAGTAACTCTGAAGTGAGCTTCTGAAAACTCTAACACTTCCTGACGCCCCTTGTCGGATACAGCAAGAGATTTTCTGTATTCATCAGAAGTAATCGTATTCTGAAAAACTTGCATGACTCGGTTGAAAGAAATCCTTTCACGCTCGACCCACGCTACCAACTCGCCAAGCTTGCCGCAAACAAACATAAGGCAATCTTTAGTTTGCATTGTGTCCATCTCGTTCAGCATCAAGTCAAGCTTGCGCCCCTCTTCGCGCGATTGCGCACCCCGCAACGCTTGATAGCACAACCTCAACGCCCCAGCGGAATACATTAGCTTGCGGGCCTTCACCTTGTAGTCGTAATCGCGCATTTGCTTCAGTTTTGAACTATTATCCAAAGGCGCAAGACTTTTATAGTCCGCGTCAAGACTTTTCTTTTGCGCGTCTAACTCTTTGATCTGCCCTACGACATATTTCAACGCGCTATCTATGTCAACGATTGCCCTGTCTGTTATCTCAGGGAATGAAGCGTCTGCGAGCCCGGCGTCCACCATGACGCGCCTAAGTCCAGGGAAGATTCGATCTTCGGGCGGACCCTGCTTTAACTCCTGAAGCTCTTTTTCGACTGCTACCGGCGATGTCATGAACTTGCGCACAGCTTCGCCGTCCTCCGGCGTGAAGCCGTGCGCCTGCGGATCGCTCATCAGCCTACTCATAACGCTCAAGAGCGTGCGCAACTCGGCACCGTTCATCTCGGAACTTGGCTGCGTGAATGTCATCGCTGGGCCTTCGGCAACTGTGTTTACATTCTCCATCGGCTGTAACTTCACATTTTTCCCATCAACGACATTGCCCTTCCAATTCTTCCAAAACTCCGCCGCCACTACTTCTGACGAAGCGCCTACGTTATCCGGCAGTTCAACCGCATATACTTTGGCTTCCTCGACCGGCCCCACGGTATCCCACTGAGACTCTTTAGCGTTTTGCTTCAACCAAGGATACATGCGTACCTGAATTGGATACGCGACACGCGGATCAATTTTTTCCACTACAGTTACATAACCGTCATCATTCCGCGTGGCGGTTGCATCATCGTCCTTGGCGTCTTCTCGTTCAAACAATGGCGTTCCAGGCGGTGTTGCCTTACTCGGATCATAGAGAAACGTCCCAGGTGGAATAACGCCTATGCCGGACATCACTTCCTTGTAGGATTCCAATACGCTGTTAGGTGGATTAGTTGGAACAAGTTGCGCCTCGTAGTCGATGTTTGTTTCCGCAAGTACAAGCGCCATCGCCCTTTCGATGTAGTTTTCCAACATCGGGCCTTCTTTCAATTCGTCATTCTTGACGGCCAAATCCATCCATTCCCGTAAACGTCTTGAGGCACGATTCGCTTGGACTGCCGTTAAATTCTGGCGACTCAGTATTTCGTTAAGCTTGTCTATCTTGGCTATTACCAAGTTTACGCCGCTCTTGGCGTTTGCAAATCTTTCCCCCTGCTCAAGCGCTAGGCGATTTGCTTCGTCTGTTTCACGGCGTTTTTGCTGCTCGCGTAATACACCCTCGAACCATCCCTTACCAAATACTTCCTTCTCGCCTTCGGTCTCAATCTGAGATTGTTCCGGCGCTGGATTTTCTGGTTTTCTTGTCATCTTGAAAACAACGTCGCCTTTGTCGATAGCCTTCTCTATCATCTTCCGCGTCAATGGCTCAACGAACTGTTTAGTGTATTTGTTCAGTTCGTCGAGAGAGATCGCCATAAGTTATAACGCCTAAGATTTTGCCTTCAACGTTCTCGCCAATTCCATACCCTCAACGCGGGCGTACACATAAAGGCCGTCCAGGCTTCTAATCGCATCAGGGTAGCCCATTCCGATGAAATAAGCTGGCTCGGCAAATGGACCACTGTTGCCCCAATAACTCAAGAACACAATTGGTCGCTCCGGGGGCACCGGGCCTTCCTCTAGCACTTCGGAATCTAGAAATGCTTCCTCATCCCATGTTTTGCCCTCAAGCTCAAGCCTCTTGCGATGCAAACAAGCGTCCGGCCAATACCAGCGATCAAGCTTGGCTGCAAGATAATACGCGCCTCGCTCGAATGAAGTAATCGGCTCATGGGTTGCAATAATGTCCTGTACGGTTTTATGCAACAGTCGGTAGGTCATCTTGGTAGTCGTCCAATGGTAAATTTTCCAATTCGGGCACGCGATGCCAGTCCCATCCTTCATTGGGAAAAGAAGCTACGTTGCGAGTCCAAAACTCGACTGTCTTTATATCTAGGCAATTCATCGTAGCTCCACTTGCACACTCCCAGCACGGCGGATCACCGTAATGCAAACCCTTTTGCCTTACGCCATCGGCCAGCGTCGTGCGCATTCCCGGCGGCTGATTCGTCTTCAGAAAGTCCATTGGGCTGCTGTGTTCTTCGACCAGGAATCGCTTGCCACAAGCCTGACAAGCGATTTCATAAAGCACAACTTCTTCGGCGTAAATGTTAGGGCAGAGCGAAGGATGAAAGGGATCGTAACGGGGAACTCCGTTTGAATCAAACCATAGCGGCGGTTCTGGTATGCGATTCAAGATATCGGGATAGTTATGGAGCATCGCTACTCAAGTATAGCATCGAGCGCTTTTTTGCAGCGAGAAACATGCGATTAGAAACATGCAAAAAGTACTATGCCATGATTGATAATTATCCCGTTTGTGACCAAAACAGTACTCGTAGTACCAGCGTTTTCTGTTATACTGCCGACCATGCGTAACAAAAGTTACTCTTTCAATGTTCTCGCGGCGGGCTCCGGCTACGGCGAAGGGCCTTGTTGGTAGCTCTCAGTAAGCTCTAAAATGCAAACCGGCCAGAGCAATCTGGCCGGTTTTTTATGGCTGTTTGGTTGGCTTCGCCTTCCTTGGCTTTTTGGCCTTCCCTGGTGCCTTTTTCTCGACCGGCGGCGCGGGCTCAGCGAAGGCGAACACGTCGATGTGCTTATCTTCGCTCATGCGAACCCGTCTCGGATTGAGACCGAAGAGGCCGCCGCCTGCGTAGTTGCAGCCCACGTCGCCCGGCCCCGGCTTCTGGCAGATGGTCGTCTTTGAGCCCGTCCACCGGCCCACGCAGCTAAACGCCACGGCGTTTTCCGGCGCACCGGCGGCCTTCCAGTCCTTCGGGGAGGCGATATGGCCGCACGATGGACAGACAAAGCGCCATTGCATCTCGTCCGGCCCAAAGAGCTTGGTGCCCTCTTCCCGCCACTGCTCGACGGTGATCTCTTCCTTGCTGGCGGTGCTCGTTCTGCTCACAATCAAAGCTCCAGTAAATTGACTCGTTCAAACTCGACGGCAAAGCGCTCTTCGTAAAGCAACTCACTAGGCAACGTCTCTTGCCTGTCGTCACTGTAATAGTCGATCTTCTTCCAAAAAATCGGCGTGCCCTTCAGCGGCCCAGGGTGCAGGAAGCCGTTGCGGGTGTAACGCAGCGGCGCATCAGGCGGCGCGGCAATCGACTCGCGGCCATCCGAAGGCGTGAAATCGCTCGGCTTATAACCGAACTCGACCATAAGCTGCCGTACTGCCTTCTTTTCCCGCTTCTTCAGTTGCCTCAGGTACTTAGTTGCCATCGTTGCTCAACAAATTCAAGCTTTTCGAGATGTCGTCCGCACGTCGAGCGCATAGTATCTCCAGGCCGATGCGCGAGTCACCGTCAACGCCGGGCAAGCTCTCCAGGCGATCTTCCAGATTCGCCTCGGCCCACTGCGGCAAGTCTCGCAACACATCCAAAGCTCCGATTTTTTTGTAAGTCTCGGCGTTATCGACGCTGATCTTGCGCAGCGAAGCCTGCTTCTCGCTCTCGGCCTTCTTCAGCGTCAAGAGATACTTCGCAGTCTGCTCTAACTCTGGGTCCAGCCAGTCG